>Ga0137393_10000735_pt1 | contig 20163 bp, 13 predicted proteins | sample 15con2h34BmetaG_FD_101396 | JGI IMG/M metagenome (GOLD analysis project Ga0137393, IMG submission 101396) | Vadose zone soil microbial communities from Angelo Coast Range Reserve, California, USA - 15con2h3.4B metaG | ecosystem: Environmental > Terrestrial > Soil > Vadose zone > Saprolite...
ACTTGTTTTGTGCCTTCCAGCCAAATCGGGTGATGGTGCCATCGTTGCCGTTGTGGTTAAGAGCCCCGGAAATGCCGAAACTATTGTTGAGGTTCTTGTTCTGGTTGATCAACAGGGTTGAGTCGTCAAGGTTCTCGATCAGGCCCGCGCCAAAGGTCGGCGTAGGGATGCGGAAGATGATGTTGTTCACTGACTGAGCAGCGGAGAAGCTGGGCTGAGACAGGCTGCAGGTTCCAGCATCGGAGCGGCCTGAAACGGTGAATAGTGTTTCCACTCCGCCATTGGGCGCGTTGTAGTTGACCGTTCCATTGTTATTGAAAAAGAACGGAAACCGGGCCTCGAGGGTGGGGCCGGTAGCGGTGATAAACGATGGGGTGGTATCCCTGGGCGCGACCCCGTTGCTGGTGAAACTGAACTGGGGATTCATGGCAGCGCCGGTTCCTCCAACGGCAGGTTGCGCGTGACAGGAACTGCAGCTGTTCGAGTTAAACCGCGGTCCCAGGCCGTTGTTGCCGGTCGGGCTGTTGGAAACGGACTCTACATCCTGGAAGCGCTTGAGCCCGTCATTGAAAAAAGCCAGGATCCCGGGAACGTCGTTGGCCAACACAGACGAGAGTGCTGCGCCCGTACCGCGGTTGCCACTCTGAACTCCAGGATCGGTTTGAGCGGATGCCGCTACAGCGAGGAACAGCACCGCCAAAGTTAAAACGGACACGAGTCTTGCTGTCTTGATCACGACTCCTCCTTTGTAACGTGGTCTTACACAACGGTCAGGCTGACGAACCGGCGTAGAAAATGAACAGATGCACTCCCCCACGGAGATGGGGCCTCTTGAGCGGAGCATTGCTTCTCCTTTCGGAGTTGTACTGATTGGTTCTTGGATCGGAAACGGTGCGACGTGCTCTGCGGCTTCCGGACGTTGCAGGTGCAGGGGCGTCCCGATTTCGCAGTTTGCGGTTTGTAGCGCGGATTCCTGTTAACGCAACAAAAATCGTCTGGAAATTACGGAGTCAGAACAGCGGATACTCGCGAGCGCCGACATCAGCCAATTTTTTCTTGCTGATACGCGCCGCCGTTCGACTAGCCGTGTTTCGTGTCAAGGCAAGAAATTCCTGCACGCCTGTTCTGAAAACCGGAATTAGCTTCCTCCCGTGCGAGGTTCTTCAGGGTGCCTTAATCCGGTCTGGCTATCGTGTCTGGGTCAGCGGTACGGTGTGCGGACGGCGGTCCGCCCATGGCTCTCCATTGCTATAGAATCATCCTCGAAACTGGGGATGGAGTCTCCTGACATCCGAAATTGAATGGGTTTCCGCCTCGTCCGAGTTCCCGGCTTTTTCGTGAGCCCGTAAGGTCGTATGGGAAGGCACTCTCTCGCTCTCGGCGTTCTTCTTCTGTTAGGCGCTATCACTGTGGCTCAATCGCAGTCCACCCCTCGTCCCACCAGTTCCCACTTCCTGCTGACCGTTACCGACGAAAACGGAGTCGCCGTTCCCTCCGCCCGCGCTTTCCTGCAAATGCCAAATTCGCAGATATTGCGTTGCGAAGCCGATTTTTCGGGAAGCTGTTACTTCTTGGGATTTCCTCCCGGCACCTATCGACTGCGGGTCGAAAAAGAGGGCTTCTATGCCCTCGATTTGCCATCCCTTGCTGTTACCGCTGGCGCAAAACTTGAAGTCTCTCTCTTCCACGTTCAGGAAGTTCGCGAAGTCGTCGACGTGGTGGAGTCTCCTCCCGCCGTCGATCCCGCACAGGTCTCGTCGCAGGAGAAACTCAGTGGCCTCGACGTAATCAATATCCCCTATCCCGCGGCTCACGACTACCGCAACGTTCTCAATTTCATTCCTGGAGTTGTTCAGGCTGGCTTTGGCGGGATCCACATTGCCGGCGCCCAGACCTATCAAACGCTGACTCTGCTCGATGGCTTCAACATCACGCAACCGGCCAACGGTCAGATCCTGGCCCGGGTCAGCACCGACGCATTCCGCTCCATTGAAGTCGAACCATCTCGGGAGTCCGCCGAATACGGCAAAGGTTCCGCCGGCGTCCTCAGCCTAAACACGGGAATCGGCGACGATCACTTCCGCTTCGCCGCCACCAATTTCCTGCCCTCATTCCAGAACAAAAACGGATGGCGCGTCCGGGACGTCCTTCCACACTTAACTTTTTCCGGTCCCATTCACAAAGGCAAAATCTGGTTCTTCAATGCCTTCGATGGGGAATACGACAACTACATCTTTACCGAGCTGCCGCGCCAAACCGACAACGATCACGTGCTGCGGATCAGCAATCTCGTCAAGCTACAGGCCAATCTCGGCAACCGCAACATTCTTACTCCAAGCTTTCTTATCAACCATCTTCACGACAACTACGCGTTCCTCTCGCCTCAGAGCCCGCAGCAGGCCAACCCGGCTGACACAGAGACCGCCTACATCGGGAGCCTCAAAGACCAGCACTACTTTCCCGGCGGTCAACTCCTCGAAACCGGATTCGCCTACGACCAATACGACCTCGAACTGACTCCCTATGGCAGCCTTCCATATTTCACCAACACCGTAACCGCCGGCGGAAACTACTACCTTGCCGAACAAACCAAGGCCCGCCGCTGGCAACTCCTATCCAATCTTTATCTTCCGCCCCGCCACTGGTACGGACGTCACGATTTCAAACTTGGCGCGGATCTCGACCGCATCGTCTATGACGCACAGTTCAATCGCCAGCCAATCTCGTTCCTCAACGGAACCCTGGCCCTCCCTCCGGGAACGACTTGCCTGACTCTTCCTCAAACGCCGACCTTTCCCTGCACCCGTTTCTCTGGCTTCACCGCCGCTCCTCTCCACCGGCAGTTCAACGCGGAGGTCAGCACTTACATACAGGATCGCTGGCTCATTACCGATCGCCTTCTTATCGAGCCCGGTGTGCGCTTCGACTGGGACCAGATCGTTCGCGACCCGCTGTTCTCTCCCCGCCTCGCCGGAACCTACGTTCTCGACAACTCCGGCAACACAAAGGTTTCCGCCGGTGTCGGCATCGTCTACGACGCCACTCCCATTTTTTTGATTGCCCGTCCCTTCACCGGAACGCGACAGGACACTTTCTATGCCATCAATCCCGCTTGCGTAACCAATACACTCTGCAGTCCGGCGGTCAATGTCACCGGCCCCGTTACCACAAGTTTCACAGCCGACACTCGCGATCTCAGGGCTTCACGTTTCCTGAACTGGAGCATCGGTCTCGAAAGGAAGCTTCCCGCCGCGATCTATATGAAAGCCGAGTTCCTGCAAAAACGCGGCGTCCACGAATTCGTCTACGACACGCTCAACGGAGCCAGCAGCGGCACGTTCGTCCTGCAGAACACCCGCCAGGATCGTTACGACGCGTTCCAGGTCACGCTCCGCCGCAACTTCCGTGAGAGTTTCACGCTCGTTGGTGCCTACACCCACTCGCGCGCCCGCTCCAATCAAGCGCTCGACTTCAATGTCGACAGCCCAATCCTCAGTTCGCAGAAGCCCGGCCCCTATCCCTGGGATACTCCTGATCGTTTTCTCTCCTGGGGCTACATGCCCTTCTTCAAACTTCCGTTAATCAAGCGGACCGAAATCGCGTATTCCCTCGAAGCCCGCACCGGCTTCCCCTTTAACGTAACCAACAACCAGCAACAGCTTGTCGGCGCACCCGACTTTCACCGCTTTCCCGAATACTTCTCCCTTAACGTCCAACTGGAGAAACGGTTCCACATGTTCGGTTATTACTGGGCAGTGCGTGGCGGCGTGAACAACATCACCGGCCATCGCAATCCCTTTATCGTGAACAGCAACATCGACTCTCCTCAATTTCTAACCTTCAGCGCCTTTCAGGGACGCTACTTCACCTCCCGCATCCGCCTCTTAGGCCGCAAATAATCGATTGTCATTCCGAACAAGCGTTCTTTGCGCAGAGAGGAATCTGGACGAGCCGCGCGAAGCGTCGCGTTCTTTGCGACGCAATAATCGCGCGTTTGGCTCGCTTCCTTAAACCCCCACCATCTATAATGGAATCTGAGTTTGTCATCCCGAGGCTCCAGCTTTTTGGCGCAGAGAGTCTGCCCTGAGCGAGGCCGAAGGGGACCCGAGCGTGTCGCGCGAACATTCGCGCGTTCTTTGCGCGAATGCGCAATCGCGTGCCTGACACGCTTCCTTATTTCGCTTGCATCGAAAATTCACATCCCGTCATCTCTAATACCTGGAGGATCAATCATGGCTCATGAATTACCCCCCCTGCCGTATGACTATGCGGCGCTCGAACCCGTCATCGACAAGCAGACGATGACCCTGCACCACGACATGCACCACGGCGCCTATGTGAAGAACCTCAACGCCGCCCTGGAAAAGCATCCCGAGCTTGGTAAGAAATCCGCGGAAGATCTGATTCGCGACCTGAATGCCGTTCCCGAGGACATCCGGGCCGTCGTCCGCAACAATGGCGGAGGACACGTTAACCACACCATGTTCTGGAAGATCATGAAACCCAAGGGCGGAGGCGATCCCACCGGCCCCGTCGGCAACGCGATCACCAAGACCTTCGGCAACTTCAAGGATTTCCAGACCAAGTTCAACGACGCCGGTGTCAAGCAGTTCGGCTCAGGATGGGTCTGGCTCGTAGGCAAGCCCGGCGGCGAAGTGCAAATCCTCAGCACGCCAAATCAAGACAACCCCATCTCACAGGGCCTGTACCCGATCTTCGGCAACGATGTCTGGGAACACGCCTACTACCTGAAATACAACAACCGTCGTCCTGAGTACCTCGCCGCGTGGTGGAATGTCGTCAATTGGGACGAAATCAATCAACGCTTTGAGGCCTTCAAATCCGGCAAGGCCGTCAACGAACCAGCTCTGGCCCACCGGTAGGGCGCACGTCGTAAAAAGGCAGACAAAGAAAAAAGGCTCCCGCGCTACGCAGGGGCCTTTTCTTTCTGTCCCGAAAAGATTACGACTTTCTAAGCCGCCGTTACCGTTGCAAACTCATCCGGGCGGTTCTCGAATTCCGATTGGCAGTCTTCCGAACAGAAAAAATATTTCTTGCCGGCAAACTGAGTTTGGAACTCAGATCTGTTCTCGTCCACTTTCATGCCACAAACCGGATCAATCGCCATAAACTCCTCCTCGCAGATATTGTTTTCCCTAGCCACCCGTTGCAAGGACCTCGCCTTTCGGTGGCGGCTCCAAATAGCTGATCCTGCTCACCTTCTTCCGCTCGCAACCTGCTCTGGTTGAAACCTCGATGGGAACCGCCGGAAAATTCTTCCACTGCCGTGCACCTAATACCCAGCACGTCCCGCGCAACTCCCCGTCCATTTCGTCGAAATCTAAGCCGTCGCCGCTGCTTTCTTGGGGAACGGAACGCTCTGTCTGCCCGTATTAACCTCTGAGCCTTCATGCACGTCACCCGACGATCCCGCCGCCTGATCTTGGTCGCGGTTTTGCTCTTCATCTTGTACCTCGGGTTCTGCGTCGTTGCTGGCATCTTCGTAGCCGACGGAACCTTGCACCCCGCGCGCCGTCCCCTGACGCAGGAAGAAGAGACCACAATGCGTCAAGCCGTCGACGCGTTTGGTGGGGAGATCGAAGACGTTTCCATCACAACGCAAGATGGCGTTGTCCTGAGTGCCTGGATCGTCCAACCCCGCCAAAGCAATGGCGACGCCGTGCTCCTCCTCCATGGCCTCGCCGACAACCGCATTGGCATGACCGGCTACGGACGACTCCTGCTCGCTCACGGCTTCACCGTTCTCCTCCCAGACGCCCGCGCTCATGGCAGGAGTGGCGGTGCCCTTGCCACCTACGGCCTCCTCGAACGCAACGATGTTCACCAGTGGTTCGACTGGCTCGCCGCGCGGGACCATCCTCGCTGCATCTTTGGCTTCGGGGAATCGATGGGAGCCGCACAACTCCTGCAGTCTCTCGATACCAGCACGCATTTCTGCGCCGTCGCCGTAGAATCGCCGTTTTCCAATTTTCGCGAGATTGCCTACGACCGCATGGGCCAACCCTTCCACATTGGACCTTGGGTCGGACGTACCCTTCTCCGCCCGCTCGTGGAGGTCGCCTTCCTTCGCGCTCGGTGGGAGTTCAAACTCAACATGGATCAAATCTCTCCCGAAGAAACACTAGCCGCCAGTCGCATTCCCGTATTGCTCATTCACGGACAACATGACGGTAACATTCCCGTTCGCCACTCACGCCGTATCAAGTCCCGAAACGCGAGCATCGTCTTGTGGGAGGTTCCCAACGCCGATCACTGCGGCGCCATCTCCGCTGCGCCGCGAGAGTTCGAACACCGCCTCCTGAACTGGTTCTTGACTCATTCCCGGCGACAAAACTAAGCGGCGTCACATTTTTCTCAACGCTTCGCATCTCCGCGCAGAATCTTTCTTGCGCCGCAATTTCTACGATCCTGATCTCGCAAGCGCCAAGCCATGCAAAAACCCCCAACCTCTTTTCTGCATTTCCTGTGCGCCCTCTGTGGATATTCCGCCTGCCTGCGCTGTTAAATTATCCTTCCTAAAAAGGTTTCGAGTAGAAAACCACGACTCCACACGCTTTAAGAGCACTTCCCCAAGATTCTTCCTGACCAGATTTATCTGGGACAATCCCTGCTCATTTTTCTTCACTTGCACCATAAATACTGAATTGACCGCGTCCTCGTTCGTCCGTACAGTGACCCTCGCTCCCGCAAAAAAATAAAAAAGGGACACAGGCGTCAGGGGACCAGCGATTTCAGTACGAAGAGTTCTCAGCCAACAAGCAAAATTCAATCGTCAAAAATCCTACCGGATCGGCACGCCATGAAAGCAACAGACTGGAAGACATACCGCACAAGATTCCTGGTCAATGCAAAACAACTCAACTCCGATCTAAACTTTACCGACTCCCTCGGCCGCCAGCATTCCGGACGCCGGGGTGACTACCTTGTCGAGTCTTCCGATGGCGTGCTGCGGATCGCCCCGCAGCAGATTTTTGAAGACATCTACGTGCCCATGGCCCTCATCGCGGAAGAACACATCATCGGCCTGGACCAGGCTGCAGGCGTCCGTCCCAAACTCCCACAATTAGTTCGCGAAAGCCGCACCTCTGGCGACCGCGCTAAGTTCAATTAAGTGACTTTGTGGAAAAAATGACAGTCAACCCGCATCAAGCCCGTCATTGCTGGAGATACAACATATGGTGTTTCTCTCTTGACAGGCACAATCAGCGGGAGTAACGTTGCACTCCCATAGGGTGAATTTTCGCCCCACGGGAATGGGGCGATTTTCCCAGCCGTACGGAAGAGAGCAGTCAGAAATACACTGCGGAAGGCGTCAGGCCAGAGGTGACTTGGTGCCGCCGCTCAACCATAGACTCAGCCCTTCTGGCGCTAGGCTTTTCGTTATGTAAGCCCGGCGCTTGAAGTCTGAAACTGACGGTTTTTTGCGGTGGCCGTTCTCCCGATCCTCCCCCGGGAGTGCGACAACTTATTGACAACAAGCGATTTGTACCTGTCCGCTTGGCGGGAGAAAGAGAATCTTCTTCCGCCGAGCGGCAATCAGGAGCCCGAAAATGGAAGGTCTATCCCGCCTCGTCACTGAATCCTTGGCCCGGCACGGCTTTGATCGCCCGGTTGACTATCGCCGGTTGCACTGGTCGCGCTGGTTCCGTTGCGACTCTCCCCATAGCCTCCTGTTCGTTCCCAGTAAACCCGGAATTTTCGTCCTCGCCGAAGAGATCATCGCTCCCGGCTACAGCGGCGCAGCCGACGGACGCCGCATGCTGGCCGTCCTCCAGTTCTGCGAAGACGACGACATGGCCTTTGTCCTCGATCGCATGTTTTCCCGAGAGAACCCCATGCGCGCCCGGCTTGCCTCCGGCCGAGTCTTCGTTCGTTTCGTCGTGCTTGAGGACCAAACCCAGCGTCGCAGCATCTGTAGCGCCCTCAACCAGTGGCTGATTTCCTCCAGTGATAACGCCTCCGGCATCGGCGCCCACTTCGCCACGTCCCTGGAGCTGACCAACACCGCCGAAAATCCGCGTGCGGAGACAGCCCGCATGGACGCGGGCGACTCGTTCGGGGGTGCTGGCGCTACCGCGCGTTCCGTGGAGGCTCCGCTAAGCCTTAACGCTGATCAGGAGCAGTCGACTTCGCTGGCTGCGGCTCAACATCTCGACTCTGGCGCGGCCGCCAATCTTCACTGTCCTTCCCCTTTGCCCTCCGGCTTCTAACCGGAGGACTGAGGTTGATTTCGTATTAAGGCGCGGCATTCTAAAGACACGCGTTCTATTGAGGCACGGCATTCTATTTGAGTTACAGAATTCTATTGAGTTACAGAATTTGACTCGTATCAGGGCACGGCTTCAGCCGTGCCATACGGAGTACGAAAAGAAGTGCGGCTTTAAGCCGCGGAGGTCTCAGCTGCAACGTGCTTTACAAACGGGCAAGCAAGAACCAATCCGGTTCAGAACCCCGATTCCCGCGTCTGCCGCCCGAATCGATGAATGACGCATAGAATCTAATAAAGTAATGGAGAGATCGATGTCCGACGTTAAAACCATCACCACATCCCCGGTTGCTACCGTTTCCGTGCCCCCGTCCACCCCTGTGAATAATAAGAAGAGAGCCCCGGGCCTCTCCTTCGGCCGTTTCTTCACCAAGCCCGGCGTCTCCCCTTACGACGCGCTCGAATGGGAGCTTCGTCTCGCCCAGATCACGGATGCCCAGGGCGGTGTGATCTTCGAACAGAAAGATGTCGAAGTCCCCAAAGACTGGTCGATGACCGCCACCAACATCGTGGCCAGCAAATATCTGCACGGCAAAGTCGGTACGCCCGAGCGCGAGACCGGAGTGCGCCAGCTCGTCACCCGTGTTGCGGAAACAATCCGCAACTGGGGACTGTCGCAAGGCTACTTCAAGACTCCGGAAGACGGCGCAACTTTCCACGACGAGCTTGTGCACATCCTCGTTCGCCAGTACGCCGCCTTCAATTCTCCCGTCTGGTTCAACGTAGGATGCGACCGCATCGAGCCCAACTCCGACGCCCGCAACTGGCACTGGAACGCGCAGACCCAGCAAGTCGAATTCGGAGTCACCGGTTACAGCACGCCCCAATGCTCCGCCTGCTTCATCAACTCGGTAAAAGATTCATTGGACTCCATCCTCACTCTGGCGAAGACCGAAGGCATGCTCTTCAAGTGGGGCAGCGGCACCGGAACGAATCTCTCGACGCTGCGTTCGTCAACTGAAGGCTTGAGCGGCGGCGGCACTGCCAGCGGTCCTCTCAGCTTCATGAAAGGATTCGACGCCTTCGCCGGCGTCATCAAGTCCGGAGGCAAAACTCGTCGCGCCGCCAAGATGGTGATCCTCAACGTGGACCATCCCGACATCGTGGACTTCGTCGAGTGCAAGATGAAGGAAGAGGCCAAAGCTCACACGCTAGTGGCCGCCGGATATGACGGATCCTCGCCCGACTCCGAAGCCTACTCCTCCATCTTCTTCCAGAACGCAAACAACAGCGTCCGCGTCACCGACGATTTCATGTATGCCGTGCTCCGCGACACCGACTTCTCCACCAAGTCAGTCAACGACGGCCGCGTCATGAAGACGTACAACGCCAAAGAGCTGCTCAAGAAAATTTCCGAGGCCACGTGGCACTGCGGCGATCCCGGCATGCAGTACGACACCACCGTCAACCGCTGGCACACCTCGAAGAACACCGCGCGCATCAACGCCAGCAATCCTTGCAGCGAATATATGTTCCTCGACGATTCAGCGTGCAACCTCGCAAGTCTGAATCTGCTGAAGTTCGCGCCCAACGGCACTTTCGACGTGGAAGCCTACCGCCACGCCGTCGACGTGCTGATCACCGCGCAGGAAATTCTCGTCGACAACGCCGGATATCCCACAGAAATGATCATGCGCAACTCGCATGACTACCGTCCACTCGGATTGGGCTACGCAAACCTTGGCGCGCTGCTGATGGCTGCCGGACTCCCCTACGACTCCGATGCCGGACGCGACTACGCCGCCTGCGTCACCGCGATAATGTGCGGCGAAGCCTATCTGCAGTCCTCGAGAATCGCCGAACAATGCGAACCGTTGACGCCCGCTACCGAGCCCACAAAGAAAAATTTGGCAGAAACAAATCTAGGCGCAGGCATAACTCACGTAGGGACAGCCGCCTCGGCTGTCCAGCCTGAGCGAAGCTCGGCGATGCCCGGTGGAGCCTGCCCCGGCTGGTACATCAACCGCGAACCGTTCCTCGACGTAATCCGCATGCACCGCGCTAGCGTCAACAACATCAACAAAAACAACGTCCCCACCACCCTCTACGAATCCAGCAAACAATGCTGGGACGAAGCCCTGGCCCACGGCGAAAAGCACGGCTACCGCAACAGCCAAGTAACAGTCCTGGCCCCCACAGGAACAATAGGCTTCATGATGGACTGCGACACAACTGGCGTGGAGCCGGATTTGGCGTTGATCAAGTACAAAAAGCTGGTGGGTGGCGGGATGATCAAGATCGTAAACAACACCGTGCCCACGGCGTTGTTCAAGCTGGGATACGACCACGATCAGGCGAATGCGATTGTCAGTTACATCGACGCGACGGGGACGATCGAGGGTGCTCCGCATATTAAAGACGAGCATCTGGCGGTGTTTGATTGCTCGTTCAAGCCGTCGAAGGGCACGCGCTCCATCGCTTACATGGGACATCTGCGCATGATGGCGGCGACGCAGCCGTTCATCTCCGGGGCTATATCGAAGACGGTCAATCTACCGGAGAATGCGACGGTTGAAGACATCATGGAGGCTTACCTCCAGGCGTGGAAGCTTGGCCTGAAAGCCGTGGCGGTGTATCGCGACGGATGCAAGAAATCACAGCCGCTCTCGGCGGCGGGGAGCAAGACCGCGAATTCAAGCAAGGAAGATTCGCGGGCAGGAGTGCCCGCGCCACACGAAGAAGAAAATCTCAATGCGCCGCCGCGTGCGGTGCGGCACAAGCTGCAGGAAGAGCGGGCGTCGATCACGCACAAGTTCAAAGTTGGTGACCACGAGGGCTACATTACTGTCGGACTCTATCCGAATGGCGAGCCCGGCGAACTCTTCATCACCATGGCTAAAGAAGGATCGACTGTCTCGGGCCTGATGGACAGCTTCGCGCTGGCGGTCTCGATCGCGCTGCAACACGGAGTGCAACTCCGCCTGCTCTGCGAAAAATTCGCACACACGCGCTTTGAGCCCAGCGGATGGAGCGGCAATCCCGAAATCGGCTACGCCAAGTCGATCATGGACTACATCTTCCGCTGGCTGCAGATGCGTTTCCTCACCGGCCAGCAGCAGATGCTGTTCGAAAATCTGCGGCTGCGGCCGGCGGGTACGCCGACTCTCGACAGCATGGGAAGTCAGGATGCGGCGTCCGGCATCCGGCGTCCGGAAATCGGGAGCCGCGAGCCGGGAGCCGGTTCCATTCACGCCGCCGACGCGCTGGCCGGAATCATCGACCTGGGCGACGCTCCCAGTTGCAGCTTCTGCGGCAGCATCATGACCCGCAATGGTTCGTGCTATCGCTGTGGGAGTTGCGGGAGCACGAGCGGGTGCTCGTAAGTTAGTTTGGCTTGAAGATCAAAATCCCCACCCTGTCGCAAAGAACGCGACGAGGATGGGGCACCCGGGTTAGTGGTGCTGGATGTACTTCAAGATCGTCGGTCCGATTACGGACGTGGAAGTCATTGCGACCGGCACCGCAATTCGCGAGCGCAAACGCTTATGGAAGAATTACGGCAGGGGACGATGGCGGAAGCTGAAGGGCATGGCAAAGATCGAATTCACTGATGGCAGGATTTGTCAGGCGGAGATTCACTGGTACGAAGCTCATGGGATCGGCGCGAAAGAATACAAAATCAAGCAGATTGTCCAGTGACGCTGGAACGGGCGCAGCACGTTTCGTGCTTTGCGTGCGCAACCGCGATTATCCCGCGTCGCTCGAGCTGCGCAAAGTATATCGGCTGTTGAAGGATGAACTGGCGTCGAAGCATGGTCAGGTACGCGTAATTGACGAGTCGGGCGAGGATTACTTATACCCGGAGGAATATTTCGTGCCAATCAAGTTGCCGGAAGCGGCGGAGAGAGCTGTATTGAAGGCTATTTGAGCCACGCGGCCGACGCGCTGGCCGGCATTATCAACCTGAGCGACGCTACCACGTGCACCTTCCTGCGGCAGTAGTGGGTTTGCATTAAGCTAGGATTATATCACTGGGTATATATACCCAGTGATATCGATCAATAAACTCCCTATCTGCTTGATTGCTTTGCCAGTTTACTGGAATGATATGGTACGCCAAATGGTATATATACCATTTGGCGTACGTTAAGAAATGTCATTAATTGCTATCTTCTATACTTCTCTATACCATTCCTTTGGGAACGCAGCTCGGTATATATACCGAGCTGCGCTTCCCAAAGGAATGGTTGGGTAAAGTGCCGCGACCGCAATCTCGAATTGAAATTGCAAAGCCTGACATCGTCAAATTCTTCGACGAGAATCCCAGGCGTGTGTACACAAAGTCGGAACTAGCGCGGGTTTTGGCGTCAAATCGCGGTTTTTGGCGGCTCACCCAGGGAACAGGGGTCAACTACTTCGTTGGCTTTCTGGTGGAAAAGTCGAAGTTGGCAGAGCTGAGACTAGCCTCGCAGAATTATGCAGGATTCGTGCGTTATGCCTGGGGTGAGGTTTCTGCATACCAAGTCGCGTTATCCGTTAAGCCCAGATCGTACCTTGTCCCATGGAACGGCTGTCTCTTTACACGGCCTCACGGATCAGATACCCAAGACGATATACGTCAATCAGGAACAGAGTCCCAAGCCGCTCCCCTCGGGCGAACTGACGCAGACCTCGATTGACCGCGCGTTTTCGAACCAGCAGCGAAAATCCGCCTATGTCCTAGAGTACGAGCAATGGCGCATGGTCCTGCTCAGTGGCAAGAACACAGGAAACCTAGGAGTCGTGAAAGTTCCCGGCCCTCTGCAGGAGCAATTGGATGTGACAAACATCGAGAGGACGCTTATTGACATCGCAGTCCGACCGGTCTACGCGGGCGGCGTCTTTCAAGTGCTTGAAGCCTACAAGTCTGCAAGGGACCGCGTATCGGTTAACACGCTGATTGCCACGTTGAAGAAGCTCAATTATGTCTATCCCTACCACCAAATCATAGGCTTCTACATGCAGAGGGCTGGATACGAGGAAAAGAGGTATGGGAGGCTCAAGAGTCTCGGCTTGAATTTCGATTTCTACCTCACCTATGGGGTCAAGGAACCGGAATTCGATCGTCAGTGGCGTCTACACTACCCAAAGGGGTTGTAGCTTATCGCTTCCCTGATGACGAAGTCGACGTAGGAGTTGAAATCCCCCAATTTCTCACTCACCGAGTTCTCGACCGATGGCCAATCTTGTTGGTGGAAATCGCGGTATTGGGGAATCAGTTCGATGAGTCGCGGCGGAACATCTTTAGCTGCGAAAATACTTCGCGCAAGCTCTAAGCACTTTTGATGTGCCCAATCAACCTTGCCCTCGTTCAAAACGACGTAAATGTCGTAAAAGTCTCTTGCCCTAGGGGTGCGATTTCGTTGCATAGAGTACTCTTCCATTTGCTGGCAGATGGCCCGTAGCTTTTCGAGGCTGAGCATTTCAGGTGTATAGACGTAGATCGCGTAATCTTGAAGTTCCTCCTGCCGTTTTTGACCGCAGAATTCATACTTGCTGAAGTCGACTCGGAACGTTCGTTGGTGACGGGGTCCGATTTCGAGAGCAGTACGACGCATCTCCTCGAGACTCCCTTGTGTGCGTGCAAGGTGTGCACGCTCGATAATCTTGAACTCAGCCGCATATCCTCCCCATCGGTCGTCGACATCTGGTCGTTGTAGGGAGGGTCTTCGGAGGAAGTTGAAGTCAAAAACTTCATGACCTCTCTCGCGGAATTTTCCTTGCAGAGTTCGCAGCAACAGGTGCCCGATTTCGTCGGGATTGGCGAAGTCGCCATCGATTGAGCAGTCGATGTCTAATGAGCTTCGAGACCCGTACCCGTAAATGAGGTTTATTGCGTTGCCGCCCTTTAGAACCAGTTGGTCCAGGAGTTGATCCTCTGCGAAGAGAGCTACGATCACGAGAGAGCGAATGTCGGCAAAATCCACGGGGGATACTCTAGCATTTGTTGGAGGCCGGTACGCATATTGCGCTTCTTGCAAGGGCGGGGACCGGTAGCCGCACCTGCCGTCCCTGCGGAGGGACTCGGTTCCATTTTTTTGGCGGCATTGCGGCATCCTTCGGCGCGCTTCGCTTGCTCAAGGCTTAAGGACTGAAGTGCCATGATACGAATCTCAACGATCATTTGAAGCGCAGCGCTGGAAGCGCTGCGCCATCCAAAATTTGCGGGATTCGCGGCGAGCTTGCGCTCGATTGAGCGGGCGAGTCGCCCGCTTCCACACAAATCGTGGTGGTCAAATCCCCCGAAGGGACGGGGGCGTGGAATCCCATCCTTCGGCTGCGCTCAGGGCAGGCTGTCTCGCAAAACCCGCGAGACATGGGGCACCCCCTTCTCGTTCGCGGTTGAGGTGAGCTCGCTCTACCAAAAGCAGGTTCCTCCCCTTCGCTTCGCGAAGGGTCGGAATGACAAAGGGGTGGGATGGCATTCCCAGCACTTCGTGCTGGGCTATTATCGGTCGTCCCGATGGGACTTCCCCCTCGGCTTCGCTCGGGGCTTCAGCTTAAACAGGGCAGGCTCTACGGGACTCGCAAATTTGCGGGGCTCGCCCGCTCCCACACGAGTCGTGGTGGTCAAATCCCCTGACGGATGGAGTGGTGGAATCCCACCCTTCGTGCCTTGCGGAGCAATTCACTGCTGCTGCAAGACTTCGTCCACTACGACTTTGCCGCTCTTATCCGCGCTGATGATTTTGTGGATGGGTACGTAGCCGCTTAGCGTGATGTCAACCACGTAGTTGCCCGGATCGAGCATCACATCGAGGGGCGATCCCTTGTCCATTAGGTGCTGGTTGATCGCGACTTGCGCACCTTTTGGCTGGGTGCGGATGCTGAGTGTGGCCTGACCTGGCTGACCGCCATTCCCGCCGAATAGTTTTTTGATTTTTCCGACACTCTTCATATTGTCGGCGTTGCCTAACGGCCGCAAGGTGAGAGAAACGTTGACCGTTTGCCCGGGCACAAATTGCGAGTTAGAAGTTTCATCGATGTAACCTAACTTCCGAACCAGAATCACATGTTGGCCCTTGTCCACGCTCACCTGTGCAGGTGTGGTCTTGCCCACGTCCTTGCCGTCAACAAACACACTTGCCGCGGATGGATCGCTGTTCACTGCGAGGCTTGCCATCAATTGTGCCAAATGCAGCACAATGCTCGACCTGCTGCCCGAAGCAACTTCGACGCTACGGGTGTCTGAGGAATAGCCGGATTTGCTGACCGTGATGGAGTGTTGACCGGGATGCAGGCCTGGAACGGTAAACGGGGTAAGCCAACTGGGATCGCTTTTTCCGTCAACCTGCACCTGGGCGCCTTGTGGAGTGGAATCCACGGCGATCTGTCCCGGAACTACGATGGCTGCCGGAGCCGCCTTCTTCTTGCCTCTTGTTCTGGCGGTTGGAGTTTCAGCGGTTGCAGAATCGGTCGAGCTAGCCTGTGATGGTTCGGGTTCGGCAGGCTCGACAGTAGGCTGGGCTGCGGCTGGGGCTGGGGCCGGATTCTCCTGGACGGGCTGACTGGAAGGCGCTTGAGCTGCCGCCTGCGCTGCCGCTTTCGCGGCGGCCGCACCTGGATCATCGTCACTATTCTGGTTGTGAATGCGGAAGGCCAGCGTGCCAGCGATGATCAGGATCAGAATTGCAGCCCCGGCCAGCGAGTAAAGCAACAATCGCGGAGGAACACCCTTGATCTCTTTAATTGCTTTCTCGGCCACTTCGCGCCGCTGAACCTTCGGTTTCTCGTTTTTCTGGACACTCCCCTGAAACATGGTTACCGAGGGCGTTGCCGCCGCAACAGGAGCAGGCCGAGGCGGGTCGGGTGCGATATATACCTCCTTGAGAGGAGGCAATTCGCTGATCTCGGAAAAGCTTGTGCCGCCGCCACGATTTGGACCCGCCTCAGCCATCAGCGGGTCGAAAGCAATCTTCGGAGGCTCATCGGCCACCGCCGAAGACATGTGCCCGGCCTGGCGCGCGGTAGCCTTGACGCTGGAAGTGATGAAATCGCTGGGTGCATCAAGCTCAGTAGGGGCGGCAGGCGGGGCCGGGTTGTTTCCGGCTGCGGCGGTAGCGGCAGCAGCTCTCGGCGTCAACTGCGCGGATCGATTCCGTGTTTCTGTTCCGGGTGCAGGCGGGACGACGAATTTTTGCTCGACTTGTGTAGGAGATGTCCTGGTCTCAGTAGGACGACCGGCGCTGGGCTGTGCAGCCACAACGTTTTGCTTGTTTGGAACCACCGCAGTCTTCGGCGCTTCGGTGGACTTCCTGGCCGGGTGCGGCTTTGATTCCTTGCATTTCTCGAGGTCATCAAGCAATTCGCGTCCCCGCTGATAGCGTTGCGATGGGTCCTTCTGTAGCGCCTTCATAATCAGGTCGCTGAGGAGCGGGTGGACTTTTCCATTCACACGTACCGGCGGAACTGGAGTGCTTTCCAGAATGCTTTTCCGCAGCGACTCGATATCGCCCGCCTCGAATGCCTTCCGATCGGTCACCATTTCGTAAAACATTGCGCCCAGGCTGAACAGGTTCGAGCGTGCATCAAGCGCGTCGCCTCGCACTTGCTCTGGCGACATGTAGTGCAGGAAGGAAGGAACCGGTCCGGGAATATGTTGAACGAATTTTCCTGCGCTTGATACGCCAAACGCGAGGATCTTGACCGCGCCATCCCAGCCGCACATAACCTTGGCTGGTTCCAGGCTGTAGTGGACCACGCCGCTCAATTGAGCGTGATCGAGGCCGCTGCATACCTGGCGGCCAATATCGAGGAGATCCCAGATGGAGAATCCCTCTTTGCGAGCGAGTATCGTGGCGATGCTGTTTCCCTGAACGTACTCCATCGCCGCACAGAACTGGCCGTCGATTTCGCCCGCCCCATACACTGGCGCGATGTTTGGGCTGGTCAAAGTCTTGGTGCTTTCAGCCTCTTCGAGAAGAGATTTCTCCACGTCGGCAGCCACGTCTCCAAAGGCACTCAACTGGATTGCCTTCAGCGCAACCGTCTGTCCGCTTTGGGGATCGTTCGCTTTGTAAACCGCCCCGGCGGCGGACTTTGCCAATTCACTCAGGATTTCGAAGTGCCCAATTTTCGTCAACATTGCGTTTTCAACTCTCGTTCAAGAAACCGTTCTCGTTCGTCAACACGAGGCTCTGCGGGCGAAGCGCGGGGCAGAGCAAACTCAGGATATCTCGCAGTCTCGCAAGGTTCGAGTTACCGAAGTACTCGGAATTGGTCGGGGGATGCGAGGTGGCTGAAAAGCCGTGTCCAATACGAGTCGGAGTTTTCCCGCAGCCCCTGATGCTGAAGCCATGTTCAAACACAGGCCTTGTCGCAGCGCTCAAAGTGTGTGCCACCTCCAAAAACCGAAGTCTTTCCGCATCCGCTGAAGCCGTGCTGGGAGACCAGTTCCTCCCGAGATCGAATAGCGTGGCCCTTCTCAAAACTGGCGAGGGAAACTTTTGCCGAAAACTTCTGCCTTGACACTATAATTGGCGTTCGATAGCATAAATGAACCGACCGACCGGTCGGTTTGCAGCGGGATTTGGTCTTCTCGGATAGACTAAGTCCATCCCTAAATAAATATGCAAGGGTTCCCCTTGTGCACGATAGGAGAGCACTGGTGGTTACAATTTTCTACGAACGCGACGCCAATCCTGATGCCCTGAAGGGCAAAACCATCGCCATCCTGGGCTACGGCAGCCAGGGACACGCACAGGCGCAAAATCTGCGCGACAGTGGTCACAAGGTGATTGTGGGGCTTGATCCCAACCGGCCTAGTGCGCAGCAGGCACGCGCCGATGGCATGGTTGTGGTCGCGCCGGACGAGGCTGCCAAGCGCGCCGAGTGGATCCACGTGCTCACTCCGGATGAGACTCAGGCGGAAGTTTACGAGCAGTTCATCAAGCCGTACTTGCATCCCGGAAAGATTCTTGGGTTTTCGCACGGCTTCAGTATTCATTTCAAGACGATCGTGCCGCCCGATGATGTCGATGTCGTGATGATTGCTCCCAAGAGTCCGGGGCACCTGTTGCGCCGCGTGTACACGGAAGGGCGAGGCGTGCCGTCGCTGATCGCCATCCAGCAGGATGCTAGCGGGCGCGGGCATGAATTTGCCCTGGCCTATGCGCATGGGATCGGCTCGACGCGCGCCGGAGTTCTGCAGACTACGTTCAAGGAAGAAACTGAGAGCGATCTTTTTGGCGAGCAGGCAGTGCTTTGCGGCGGGCTGACGTCGCTGATCAAGAAGGGATTCGAGACTCTGGTCGAAGCCGGCTACGCGCCCGAGATTGCTTACTTCGAGTGTTTGCACGAGATGAAGCTGATCGTCGATCTGATCTACGAAGGTGGATTGGATCGCATGCGTTATTCGATCTCGAACACGGCCGAGTACGGCGACCTTACTCGCGGCGAGAAAGTTGTGGGGGATGAGACGCGGGCCGCCATGAAGAGGACTCTGGCCGACATTCAGAATGGGACGTTCGCCAGGGAGTGGATTCAGGAACACAAAGATGGCGGGCGAAAGTTTGCGGCGCTGCGGCAGCAGGAGAAGCAGCATCCGATCGAAATTGTTGGAGCGCAGCTGCGGGGGATGATGAGCTGGCTGCCTAAGGAAGCGGGCAAGAAGCCGGCTGAAGCGCCGAAGGAGCCTAGCAAGCAGGTCGTGAATGCTTAGGGGCTGGTAGGAACTCCCTGCGGTGGTGCTGGTGGCGCTAGCTAGTAGGGGTCCTTCGACTGCGTTTCCGTCCACTTGTGGGCGGAAATCTCGCTCAGGATGACAACGGTTGGGAGTGACGGCGTTCGCAGGATTACAGGGCTAACAAGAATGCTCAAGGGAGCCGACATCGTTTTGCAGTGCTTGCGGGCCGAAGGGGTGGACCTTGTGTTCGGTTATCCCGGCGGCGCGATCATGCCGTTGTATGACGCGCTTGAGGGCAGCGGCGTGCGGCATATTCTTACGCGGCATGAGCAGGGAGCGGTGTTCGCGGCCGAGGGCTTCGCGCGGGTTACGGGCAAAGTTGGAGTGGCTATGGCTACCAGCGGTCCGGGCGCCACGAATCTTGTGACCGGCATCGCCGACGCCAAGATGGATTCGGTTCCGCTGGTCTGCATCACGGGGCAGGTGCGCAGTCCGCTTATCGGTACGGATGCATTCCAGGAGACGGACGTTTTCGGCGTGACGTTGTCGCTCACGAAGTGGAGCCGGCTGGTGCGCACGATTGAAGAAATTCCTGCAGTGATTGCGGAAGGATTTCACTGGGCTCGTAGTGGGCGTCCGGGGCCGGTTGTGATCGACATCCCTTCGGACCTGATGAAGGCGAAGATGGAGTTTTCCGGGCCGGTGAAGTTCACTCCGCATGCACGGCCTGCAGATGCGAAGGCTGACGGCGGCTTTACTGACACGGTTGTGGCGCTGCTGCGGCAGGCGACCCGGCCGGTGGCGTTGGTGGGTGCGGGAGCAAAACTCTCCGGTGCGATTCCGGATCTGCGCCGCCTGCTCGATGATTTGAATGTCCCGACATTTGCGACTGTGCACGGGCTGGGTGCGGTTCCGCCGCTATCGCCTTACTACCTCGGAATGGTCGGGATGCACGGGACCCGCGCCGCCAACACAGCGCTGCACGAGACTGATTTGCTGCTGGTTTTCGGTGCGCGGCTGGATGATCGCGTCACTGGCGATCCGACGCGCTTCGCGCCTCGCGCGAAGATTGTTCATTTTGAAATTGATCCCGCACAGCTTGACCGGGTTCGTCCGTGCGACGTTCCGGTGATTGGCGATCTGGCGGATACGATTCCGGCGTTTCATGCGGAACTGAGAAAAATCCAGCTTCCGGATTGGAGCGAATGGCGCAACGTCGCGTGCGGTCCGGAGTTTGCCGAGCTTGATCCGCGAGGGTTGGCCCAGCCGACGA
>Ga0137393_10000741_pt1 | contig 20091 bp, 20 predicted proteins | sample 15con2h34BmetaG_FD_101396 | JGI IMG/M metagenome (GOLD analysis project Ga0137393, IMG submission 101396) | Vadose zone soil microbial communities from Angelo Coast Range Reserve, California, USA - 15con2h3.4B metaG | ecosystem: Environmental > Terrestrial > Soil > Vadose zone > Saprolite...
CCCGCACCTTGGAAATGACCAGGTGGCGCACCGTGAACTGTGCCCCCGAGTGAGATGGATCGATGTTCCAGCGTCGCGTCGTCATGTGTGCTTCCTCCGTCCTCAGTACTTCGTTAAGGCGTGAATATGCAGGCCTGGAGGCGCGGCGACTAGATGGTCCAATTTGGAAATACTGTTCCACGTGGTAGACAATCGTTACAAATGGATCTCAACGAGCTACTGGTTTTCACCCGGGTGGTTCAGGCGGGCAGCTTCACTGCCGCGGCGCGGCGGCTCAAGATGCCCAAATCGAGCGTGAGCCGCAAAGTCTCCGACCTCGAAGAGAGGATCGGGGCCCGCCTGTTGCATCGGACCACGCGCAAGCTCGGGCTGACCGATGCCGGGCGGATCTACTTCGAGCGGGCGGCGCCGATCGTCTCCGACATCGAGCAGGTAGACCAGGCGGTGGGCGAGCTTCAAGCCGCGCCGCGCGGCCTGCTCCGCGTCACCGCGCCCCTGTCGTTCGCGCTGATCGGGCCGATGGTGGCCGCCTTCCTCGAGCGGTACCCGGACGTCCATGTCGAGCTGGTCTGCTCCGACCGGGTGGTGAATCTGGTGGAGGAGGGGTTCGACGTCGCGATCCGGGCCGGACACCTGGTCGACTCGGCGCTGATCGCGCGGCGGCTCGGCGCGTTCAAGCGAGTGCTCGTCGCTTCCGCCGGGTACCTCAAGCGCCACGGCCGTCCGAAGTCTCCCGCCGATCTCGAAAAGCATCCCTGCATTGTCTTCGAGTCAACCCCGACGCCGACTCTGTGGACGCTGCACTCGGGCGAGAAGACGATCGACGTTCGGGTCCCGGCGCGCCTGTTGGCCAATGACATGGACCTGATGCTCGACGCCGCCCGGGGGGGGATCGGCATCGCCTGGCTTCCCGAGCATCTCTTGGCCGTAGACCTAGCAAGGGGGCGGCTCAAGCGGGTGCTCACCGACTGGACCTCGCCGGAGACGCCGGTGCACGCCGTCTATCCGAGCGCCCGCCATCTGTCGCCAAAAGTGTTCGCCTTCGTGGAGCTTTTGCGCAAGCAGTTCTCCACCGCGAGTAAAGTGAGTTAGCCAACGTTGCCTCCCAACGTCAGGGCGTGACCGCTTTTCGAACCGCGGGGTGTCATGCTAAACGCCGAGGCAGGCACTCTTGGCGCATCACCCGCAGCAGGCCGCGGCTGCATCACGTGTTTACACCCGAGGCAACGGCCATGAAAAAGTCATCGACTGGAGTGGGTGCGATTCTTGTCCTCTTCCTTTTTCTAAGTGCTTGTGGGAAAGGGAACACCACTGGGAGCGGTCATTCCAGCATCAGCGATGCGAACGCTCAGGCCAATCCGTACAACGTCCTGAGCTCGCTGTTCAAAGCAAACGTCACCGGCGCGGTGAGAGCTCAGGTGACCTACACTCCGGAGAACGGACCGTCGGGTACGACGCCTGAATTCTCCGTGGCTTCGGGCGAGGTCAGCGTTCCGGTTCTCGGCTTGCTGCCCGAGACCAACTACACCCTGCAACTCCGGGCGATGGGCGCCGGCGGGATCGGCGTCGACAGCGATCCGGTGAGCTTTCGCACCGGGGCTCTTCCCAGCACCCTGCCTGCTTTCACCGTTACCGAGCAGCCGGGAAGCGAGCCCGGATTCACGATGATCGCGCTGCTCCAAGGCATTCTTTCCGGTTCCTCATCCTCGAGCGGCGCGGGCCCTGGGCAGCCGATCGCCGGGCCTCTGATCGTGGACCATACCGGACAGATCGTCTGGTATCGCGAGGCTTTCGACGGAATCGTCACCGATTGGCAAAAGCAGCCGAACGGGACATACACCGCCGCCATCAACAATACCTATTTGAGGGAGCTCGGATATTCGGACACGCGCTACCTCCAATTGGACAACCTGGGCAACGTGCTTCGAACCTATTCCGCCATCGGCGAATGGCCGACGGACAATCACGAGCTCCGACTGTTGTCGAACGGAGATGTCTTGCTGATGGCGATCAATACCCGGTACATGGACCTGACACCGTGGGGAGGCAGAGCTTCCGTCAATGTCGCGGGCAACATTCTCGAGCGCATTTCCTCGACTGGCGAGCTCCTCTTCGCCTGGAACGCGCTCGACCGACTCGACATTGGATCCGCCGATCCACTGATTCTGCGGGATCTGGCGGACGCGGACGATCTCGATTTCACGCACGCAAACGCGATCGATGTTTCCGCCGATGGCTCTTTTCTGATCAGCCTTCGGCACCTGAGCCAGGTGATCAAGGTGGATCGCAGCGGATCCATCGTGTGGAGGCTGGGAGGTGTCAACAGCGACTTTGAGTTTGTCAACGATCCGCTGCGTGGATTTTCATTTCAACATGGCACCCGCGAGCTGGCCAACGGCAACCTCCTCCTTTTCGACAACGGGAATGGCCACGAACCACAGCAAAGCCGAGCGGTCGAGTACCGACTCGATCTGAATGCGAGAACCGCCACACTGGTCTGGCAGTTCAATGCCGACCCTCCCATCTACGGAGCCTTCATGGGCTTCACGCAGCGCCTACCGAATGGAAATACCCTGATCACCTACGGCGCGCGGGCGGTGATCCAGGAGGTCAACGCCGCCGGGCAGGTCGTTTGGGAGCTTCGGGGTGCGGACACCGACGGCTTCTACCGAGCGATCCGGATTCCATCACTGTACTGACCGGTAGAGATCCCCGCATCCGCTGTTCGCCGAGTTTATATTCGCCGCATGCGAGAGGACTGGACCCCGTCGAGCGGTGGCTCGGCGCGATTTCGAGATGCCTCGATGGCCTACGCGGCGCTGCGGATCGCGTTCGGCATCAATATGGCGATGCATGGCGTGAACCGACTTCTGGCCGGCGTGGGGCAGTTCGCGGCAAAGATGGCGCAGGACTTCTCTTCGACGGTTCTGCCGCGCTGGATGGTGCTGACGTTCGGCCAGCTGCTTCCCTTCGTCGAGCTGGCGATCGGCGTCCTTCTCCTGATCGGCTTTTGGACCCGCTGGACGCTGTTGTCGGGCATGGCGGTGATCGCCGCGCTGATGTTTGGAACCGCGCTCAAAGGCGATTGGAATGTGCTCGGGACGCAGCTTCTCTACGCGCTGGTCTATTATCTGCTGCTGGCGCGGCGCGCCGACGATGCGTTTGGGATCGACGCTGCCCGCCGTCGCCGAAACGCCTGAACTGGCGTAGTCAGATCACCGCGTCGGCAGTGAGCACGACAGACACCTGATCCGGGATCGATTTCCGGCGAACAGACCGTTCAAATTCTCCACCGGTCGAGTCGGCGGCAGGGCAGATTCCCGAAAAACCCGCAGACGAGGTGACCCGCGTGAAAGCACTATTGGCCTGTATCGCTTTACTGTCGTCAACGATCGCGTTTGCCGCAGACCCTCCGCGCAGCCCGGACGCGGGGACGTTCCTGCTCACCATTTTTCTCAAGCACGACCAATCGAAGAGCCTGGGCGAGATTCAGGCCGAGCTGAAGAAGGCGGGTTTCGACGAGAAGTTCCCGCCCAAAGGGATCGAGGTCGTCTCCTGGTACGTAATGATGGGCATCGGCCAGGTGGTCACCCTCCGCGTTCCCGCGGAGCGGCTGCGCGAAGTGAATCTGGCGATTGAAAACGGCGCCTGGGGTCCCTACCGCACCGAATTCTACGCTACCTACGATTACCGGCCCGTCTGGGAGGCAGCAAAGAAAGGTCGCGAAGGCAAGTAGCCCCCTGGTAAATCCAGGCATACCCGGGTACGAGATCGGTTGAATGCGTTCCCGCGCCAGTGATTAGCGAACGCCGCGCTCATCAAGACGGCGGTCCGGCGCAGGAACCCAAGCGGCGAAGCTGTGGGAAGACGTGATTCGGGGCGTCACGCGGTCCCGATGGGGCGCGCCACCGTTTGCGCCAAGTTTCGGAGAACGCTCGCCGATGCCGTTCGGGCTCGTCGCCGGCGAAGGAGCAATGCGCTTCGCGTTGCTACACCGCGAGGAATGTGAGTCCCGAAGTTGAGGCGCCACGATCCAGATAAGGATGCGCGACGCTCTATTTTTTCTTTTCGAAGGGCGTGTAGCCGAACTTCTGGCCGCCGACACTGGCCTCCACCATCAGCCCGCCCTTGGGGACGGTAAAGACCGCCACGCCCCACTGGTACTTCGCGTTTGCCGCTGCCCCGGCGGTCAACGCCACCGCACTCACCTGTCCGGAGAAGGCGTAGTTGCCTGATTTGAAGTCGGAGAGCACTCCCTCGGTCTCGAAGAAGATGATCTCCGCGTACGCCTGACCACCGATCTGCAAACCGATGGTGACTTGAGTCACTGACGCTTTGCCCACCGGCTCTCCGCCCTCGTAGAGAACTCCCGTGCCGTGCGCACCGCCAACGATATAGGCGCCCTTTCCCACGCCGGGGAAAACGGCATAGCCAACCGAGCTCTTGAAGAAGCGGGCGACGTCTGGGTCGGTCTTCTTGAAGAGCTCAATCGTCTCGTTGGCGTCTTTGATGTCGTCCGCGTACGCAGTGCCCGCGACGCCCAACGCGACGAGCAAGCCCACCATCAAGACGCGCTGAGTAGTGGATCTGAAGTTCATAGGTATGTCCTCGGGATAGTCCTCGATGCTCCGTCTCTCCGGGCTTTGGAACGTTACCGGGTTGCGTCAAAACAACGTGTTCGGCCGCTCCGCAGCTGATCAGGCGGCTCGGCTACCCTCAGGTTTGTGAAAAATGCTACAAAAAGCCGCCTGCTGAAGACCTCGACTCTCTGATAGAGAGCTGCCGGAAGGGGAGCGGGGCGCGTCGGCGATGGTTCTCTGGCGGCTTTTTTTGGCGCCGTCGCACGGCCCTGGAGAGTGCGATGAGAACGATACTTGCCGTGCTTCTAGGTTTCCCGGTTTCAATCGCCGCCCAGACTCCGCAAGCTCCTCCCGATTTGATTCTGCTGAACGGCAAGGTTTTTACCGCTGATCCGGCTAAACCCTCTGCTGAAGCTGTTGCCATTCGCGGCGATCGGATCATCGCCACTGGAAGCTCAGTTGAGATTGGACAACGGGCTGGAGCGAAGACGCGGCGCATTGATTTGCAGGGGCGCACGGTTGTCCCCGGCTTCAATGACGCCCACTTTCACTTTGACCCGGATCCAGAAGGCTCCAAGCTCGAGCTCAAAACGATGGAGCCAACCTGGGCAGAGACGGGGAAAGCAATCAGAGCCGAGGTTGCACAAGCTCCTGCCCGGAGATGGATTTTCGCCGAGGTCGGCAGCGATGTGGTCATGAATCCGGACGTGAACTGCTTCGCGCTCGACCGCATCGCCCCGAACCACCCCGTCCTCATTCGCGCGTACTACGGACACGGCTACATCATCAATTCGAAGGCGATGCGGTTGCTCCAGATCCGAGACAAGGAACCCGATCCCGTCGGGGGCTACTTTGAACGGGTAGGGGGCTCGAAGAGAATCAACGGAAGGTTTGGGGAGTACGCCGAATGGAAACCCAGCCGCATCCTGGCCAATCAGGTCGATGATGAGGACATCGTCAAGCGTCTGCGGGCTTTGGCGGATGAAGCCGTCCGCTACGGAATTACCTCGATGCAGATCATGTCTTCGCTGTCGGTCGACAAATTTGCTCGCCTGCTGGCTAAGGCCGATTTGCCGATTCGCGTCCGTGCCATCTCCTTCTCGATGACGACGCCGCAGGGGCGCGATTTGTCGCGCAGGTGACAAGTCCGCCGAAGCGGTCCTGGACGCGATGGAAAGTTATGGCAATCGGGTTGATTGGACACAAAGGCGAGTTCGGATCGAACACGGGGATGGGCTGATCAACGACCTGGTCCCGCGCGCCGTGCGACTGGGCGTAATCGTCGTCCAGAACCCAACCCATTTTGCCGAGCCAGAAACTTTTCAGCGGCGTTGGGGCGCGGGGATGCAGCCGTTGCGCTCGCTCATCGAGGCGGGAATTCCCGTCGCCCTTGGCTCGGACGGTCCACTGAACCCATTCTTGAACATCATGCTGGCGACGATTCACCCGTACAGTCCGAAGGAAGCCGTGACGAGAGAGCAAGCAGTACGAGCCTATACTTTTGGTTCCGCCTTCGCGGAATCTGCTGAACACGAGAAAGGCACAATCGCCGAAGACAGGCGGGCGGACCTGGCCGTCCTTTCACAAGACATTTTTGCCGCACCCCTGCCTGAAATCCCGAAAACGAACAGCGTGCTAACCATCGTCGGCGGAAAGATCGTCTATGATGCGAACGTGTTGAACTGACTCGCCACGTCGAACATCCGGCGGCGCCGAGAGTATTCGTGCTTGACCAACCGTCGGATTCGTTGGGCAGCTCAAGCGTGATTGCGGTCGGCGAAGAAGGAAAACTTCCGCTGACGCGGCAGAAACTCTGGTACGGTGAGCCGGTGCCGATTCCGGCTCGGCAACTCGTTGCAAAGCGCGCCAATGTCCTTCTCGCGTGGGTGTGCCTGGTCGCGCCGGCGGCGATTGCCTTCAACTATATTTTCCGCTTCGGCATCGACGTCCCCTACTGGGACCAATGGGAGTTTGTTCCGCTTTTGGGAGAGGTCTTCGAGGGGAGGCTTCCCTTTCGGCTTCTCGCCGCGCAGGCGAATGAGCACCGCATTCTGCTTCCTCGAGTGTTGATGCTCCTCCTCGCCGGGCTCACCCGTTACAACACCCTCGCGGAAATGTATGCCAGCTGGCTCATGCTTTGCGCGATGGTCGCAATCCTCTTCCGAGTCTACGCAAAATCCTTCGGACTCTCACTGTGGTCGCTCGCCAAGTTCATCCCCGTTTCATGGCTTGTCCTCACGTTGCGCCAACGCGAGAACCTGCTCTGGGGCTGGCAGGTCGTCATTGTGCTGGCGTGCTTGCTTCTTTTCGCCACCCTCTATTTGATTCAATCGGCGGCGGAACATCCGCGCGGGCTGGCGCTCGCAATCATCGCCGCAGCGGGCTGCACCTTTTCATTCGGCGCGGGCCTGCTCGTGTGGCCGGTGGGCCTGGCGCAGCTGTTGTGGATGCGCGCTCATCGCAGGGGTGCTGCCAGCGGCGGGGCGGGGATCATCCTGGCGTGGATTCTTGGCTCGGCAATCTGTGTCGGCTTGTTTCTTTGGGGCTATCATCGGCCCGGAGAAGACATGCCGCTTTCGCGTGTGCTTCGACGCCCGTTCCTGCTCCTGTCGTCGCTGAGCATGGCGGTCGGGAACCCATTGGCGGATGGCCCTTTGAATGCGCAGATACTCGGAGGAATCGTCCTTCTGCTGTTCCTGGCGGTCGCGGTCCTTCATGCCCGCGGCGGCATCGACCTCGAGAAGGCCCCTTTGTCCCTGCCGCTTATCCTCTGGACGCTCCTTGCCGCTCTTCTCGTCACCCTTGGCCGGGTCGATGTTGATCCCGCCGCGGCGCTCTACTCCCGCTACGTCACCTTGATGGTCCCGGGTTTGGTTGGCTGCTATCTCGCAGTTTTGGCAATCAGAAATCGGGGAACGCGGATTGTTCTCGGTGTTGCGTGGGCGTCGTGGCGCTGATCGCGGTGAATGCGTCGTTTTCGACCTCCTATCGCTGGGGTCGAGAGCATCGGGACACCTTCGAGGTCTATCGACGCGCACTCCTTCAATACGAGGTTCGCCCGGATTCCGACCTGACAGGCCTGTTCATCAGTCCGGGGCTGGTCAGGACGGGTGCGGACATCTTGCGCAAACATCGCCTCAGCGCGTTCCGCAGATCGCGCACGGTTCCGCTCAAATGACTGTCATTTTGCCGGCGGAGTGCCAGCTACTTGCAATAAGGCACTACAACGATGTCATCGATGAACCACCAATAAGGTTTGTTGTAGAACCCAAACCGCAGCGTCGTCCCATCGTGGGATGCGATGAGGCCTTCCAGGGAGATTGGCGTCCAGGGAAAGTCGGGAGCGTCGACCAATTCATAGACAAGGGCTGCATCCCAAAACACTCGAAAGGCACTGGGCTGCCCGGTGTTTCGTAGCCAGAAACTGAGTGCGTACTTCTGGCCAGCCATGGTGGGGACAACCTGCCATAGGTCGCCCAGAAAAGGTCCACCGTATTCAACACCAAACTGCCCGCTGCCACGAGCGCGTTCGGTGATCGCGCAGAAACAAACTGCCCCGGTCCACCAGGGGTAAAAGCGGCCAGTTTCAAATCCGCAATTCTCGACAAGGTTTCCCGGAACAGCGTCGCATAGGCTTGGATGGAATTCTGACGTGTCCCCGTAGGACTCCACCGTGTTGTTCGTTGTGCTGGCACGCGCGGTAGTTCGGTTGATACCAACAGCAAGTAGAAGAGCAGCGATTCTGGCTAACGTCTTAATGGCGAACCCCCCTCCCAACGCCCAATAGATACCTACGCGAACGTTGGCGCAACTCCCTTCGCGGGTCCCCTTGCACCCCGCGTGCAACGGCGCCAAGCTCGCGGTGTCCTGCACGGCAGGGCCCGGGGAGGGGCCATTTCCATGACAATGAAGCGAGCGTTGCGGACTTTAGGCGTGGTGTTCGCCGGGATCGCATTGTCCAACGGCCGGTCTGCGATCGCCGGTCTGACCCTCGCGCAGCGGGTCGCGTGTCAGCAAGCGATCGAAGAGGTCTACTGGCGCCACCGGATTTGGCCCTCGGGCAATGGCCCCAAGCCACCCCTGGCGCAAGTGGTGACAGAGGTGGCATTGAGGGAAAAGGTCGACGACTCTCTGCGCAAGTCTCAGGCGCTCGCTGAATACTGGCAGCGGCCGCTCGGCGCAAAGCAGCTTCAGGCCGAGATGAACCGAATGGCCCGGCAGACGCGCGATGCGGGGCGACTCCGGGAGGTGTGGGCAGGGTTGGGCAACGACCCGTACCTGATCGCCGAGTGCCTCGCCCGGCCGGCATTGGCCGACCGGTTGATCCACAACTGGTATGCCGAGCCGAACGGCAAAGATTTTGGCGCGTGGTGGGCGAGCGCACGGCGGACGCTTCGGGGCGAGGTCGTGGATGATCCGCAAGCGGAATATCGGCTCCCGGCGATCTCCGCCGGAGAGAGCGGATGTGTGACGGACACCTGGAGGGACACCAGCGCCAATTACCCCGAAGGCAGGCAGGACCACGCCGCCCTCTGGACGGGGACGGAAATGATCGTCTGGGGCGGCATTAGCAGCAGCGGGGCGATGGCGGGACACCGCTACGATCCAGCCACGGACACCTGGTCGGTCATCCGCGAAGATGGCGCCCCGAGTCGCCGTGCATATCACTCGGCCGTCTGGACCGGCACGGAGATGATCGTCTGGGGTGGATATTCTCCCGTCACGGGGCAGACCGACAGCGGGGGCCGCTACAATCCAATGACAGACACCTGGACTCTCACCAGCCGGATCGAGGTGCCCAGCCCCCGAATACGTCACACGGCGATCTGGACTGGCACCCAGATGGTCATTTGGGGAGGCAGTGACAACACGGGTGGTCTTTACGATCCGGCGACTGACCGTTGGATGCCGACCAGCCTCGACGGAGCTCCGCGCGGGCGAGAGAGTCACACCGCGGTCTGGACTGGGACGGAAATGATTGTTTGGGGAGGAAGATATGCGGCCGACATTTTCGACAGCGGCGGACGCTACAATCCGAAAAGTGATACGTGGACCTCGACCAATCTGGAAGGAGCCCCGAGCGGGCGCACGTATCACTCAGCGGTGTGGACCGGCACGGAGATGATTGTCTGGAGTGGAGCGCGCGTGTACCGCGACCCCGAGTTTCTGGATTCGGGGGGAAGATACGATCCAGTCACCGACCGCTGGACCCGCACGAGCCAGGAGGGCGCACCGAGCGCGCGCTGGGGACACACGGCGATCTGGACTGGAACGGAAATGATCGTTTGGGGCGGAGGCCAACAGGGTTACTTTGCGATTGGCGGAGGGCGTTACGATCCGGCCACCGACACCTGGCGGGCTCCCAGCGTGGTGGATGCGCCGAGGGGTCGAGGTTGGCACACCGCCGTCTGGACGGGGAGGGAAATGATCGTCTGGTCGGGAATCGAGGGCAACTTGTCATTCGCCGAGCGACTCGGAAGCGGAGGGCGCTACGATCCGGCCAATGACACCTGGGTCGCAACGGCGGAAAGCGGGACCCCGAGAGGCCGAAATGGCCATTCGGCAGTCTGGACGGGCGCGGAGATGATCGTTTGGGGCGGACGCCAGATGTGGAGCACTGCCGACACCGGTGGCCGCTACGATCCAGCCACGGACATCTGGACGGCGACGCGCCAGGACGGAGCCCCAATCGGCCGAGAAGGCCACGCGGTAGTCTGGACCGGAACGGAAATGATCGTCTGGGGCGGACGAGGGTACCGGGGAGAAACCATCGGCACCGGGGGCCGCTACAATCCGGCCAGCGATACTTGGGTGGCGACTCCTGGGCTCGGCGCGCCGAGCGCCCGAGAAGGTCACACCGCGGTCTGGACCGGAGCCGAAATGATCGTCTGGGGTGGAAGAACCGGCCATTACGCGGACGACACCCTGGGGTACCGCTACAATCCGGCGACCGACACGTGGGCGCTCACGACCCGAAAAGGGACCCCGGAGCCCCGTTATGGCCACACGGCCGTGTGGACAGGGAATGAAATGATCGTTTGGGGTGGACATGGTGACATCGAGTTGCTCGTGAGCGGGGGCCGCTACGATCCAACCACCGACTCGTGGAGCGCCACCGTCGAGAGCGGTGCCGGCGCTGTCCGAACGGAGCACACGGCGGTGTGGACCGGCGTCGAAATGATTGTCTGGGGCGGATTCACCGGCACGGTCGGTTACCTCACCCCGGTCAACACCGGCAGCCGATACGATCCCACGGCGAATCGTTGGACAGCCACGAGCCAAGACGAAGCCCCGAGCATCCGAAGCGGCTACACGGTCGTCTGGACAGGCAACGAGATGATCGTCTGGGGTGGACAATCCGATCCCTACACTGTCGACACGGGCCACCGCTACGATCCAGCCACCGATTCGTGGGCGGCGACGACCCAGCTCAGCGCCCCACGGCCCCGGGCAAACCACTCGGCCGTCTGGACCGGCGACGAGATGATCGTCTGGGGTGGATCTGGTTTCCCATACTTGCTTGATACCGGTGGCCGCTACTGCCCGCGCTCCGGAGCCAACCCATAGGCAGACGCAGAGCTGACAGGGCCGATCTGCGGCCTTGACGTTCCAACGGCTTCGACTGGTTGACAGCGTTGCGTTTGCCGACGAAAGCACTGCCGTGGTGATGGGCGAGGGCGATGGTCTCCGGCGGGCTGTTTTGGGCGCCATCGCACGGCCCTGGACGGCGGCGATGAGAAGGACACTGGCCGTGCTGCCGCCGCCTCCGGGCGTCACGCGCCAGGCATTCATCGACCACGATCCGGGCGCGTTCGAGTTATGGGTCGATTCGCTGGGCCTGGGCAATGCAAAGCGCTGGTGCGCCATCTCGCTTCCACATGGCCAGATAGGTACCTCGCAGCTCGGTAACGCCGGCTTTCTCTTTCTCTGTCCAACGCTCTATCCAATGGCCCTGTTCGGACGCCACGTCCCAGCTCTCGCGGACGACCAATGCGATTCGGATTGTGGGTGAGAATGACGTCCGGCCTTCTCGTAAAGAGAGACGCGTGATAACCAATGGTAGCTCCTCCAATGGTGTGGTCGCGGGATCGAGATGCGCTGCATGGGCGGGTGGCAGTTGTCGCAGGCGCGACCCGTGGTGCCGGGCGTGGCATTGCAGCGGCGTTGGGCGAAGCCGGCGCGACGGTCGTCTGTAAGCTCGACGACTATCGCCAAGGGGCGCTCCGCCCGGCTGGGCAAACGCCGCGCTTACCCCTCACGCGTCTGGGCCACCAGCTCATGGCAGCGCAGGCGCGCCGCGGGGTTGAACACGTTCGATGCGATGATCATCTCGTCGGCCTCCGTGCGCGCCGCGATCTCGGCGAGCTGTTTCCGCACGGTACTCAACGAACCGATCGCCGAGCAGCCGAAAAACTGGTCGAGCATCGCCTGCTCCGATTCGTTCCAACGCAGGCCGCGCGCGGGCGGAGGCAGCTTGCCGGGCTTGCCGGTGCGCAGCCTCACCACCGACTGTTCGAGCGAGGTGGCGAGATGGCGAGCCTCGTCGTCGGTATCCGCGGCCACGGCGGTGACGCCAACCATCGCGTACGGACGCGGCCACCGCTGCGACGGGCGGTAACCGGCGCGATACACCGCGAGGGCGCGCATCAACTGCGCCGGCGCGAAATGCGAGGCGAAAGCATAGGGCAGTCCGAGCATGGCGGCGAGTTGGGCGCCATACAGGCTCGAGCCGAGGATCCACACCGGAACGTTCAGACCTTCGCCTGGGACCGCGCGGATCTGCTGCCCCGGTTGCGCCGTCTGGAAGTAGGACATCAATTCGACGACGTCCTGGGGAAACGAATCGTCGCTGAATCCGCGGCGCAGGGCCTGGGCGGTGATTTGATCGGTGCCCGGCGCGCGACCGACGCCCAGGTCGATGCGGCCGGGGAAGAGCGCCTCCAGCGTGCCGAACTGCTCGGCGATGACGAGCGGCGCGTGGTTCGGCAGCATGACCCCGCCGGCGCCGACGCGGATCTTCGAAGTGCCCGAGGCGACGTGCGCGATGACGACGGACGTGGCGGCGCTAGCGATGCCCGGCATCCCGTGGTGCTCGGCCAGCCAGAAGCGGTTGTAGCCCCAGCGCTCGGCGTGTTGCGCGAGATCGAGGGAGCGCGCGAACGCCTGGCTGGCATCGCTGCCCTCGCAGACGGGGGCCAGATCGAGAACGGAATACGGAATCATAGAGCTCTATTGATGCGCCGGTGCCCCTCGCGTTGCAACGCGTCTCCAAGGCGCCAGCCGCCGACATGGCGGGATCTCATCCGGGTGTCGGAGACGCTGAGATAGCGCACCTTGCCGGCGCGCACGTCGATGGGCGTGTGCGGGTCCCAGTTGTGCAGCCAGTAGAGATCGATGTAATCGGTCTGCAGCCGGCGCAGCGACTGCTCGCAGGCGGCGCTCGCGATGACAAGGGTCGAAGCTGAGATGCACAAGATTTCTTCGTGGACGCTGTGGACGCTCAGTTTTCAGGTCATGACCTCGACGCTGGCCGAGGTCGCGCCGCGCATCCGCGCGCTGGGCCTCGAGATCAAAGAGTTCCTGTTGCTCACCAAGCTCGACGGGCATCCCAACCCGGCCGATCTGGCGCGCGCTCTGTTGGTGCCCAAGCCGTCGGTGACCTTCCTGGTCAAGCGGATGGAGGCGGCGGGTTACCTCAAACGCGAGCTGCAGACTGACGATCTCCGCCGCTTTCGCCTGACGCTCACGGCGTCAGGACGGAGGGCCATGGAGAGCGCGCGCAATATCATCGATGAAGAGTTCGGCCGGCGACTGTCGAGGCTGACGCAGGCGCAGCGGGTCGAGCTCATGCGCATCTTCGAGCGCATGGCGTGAGGGGCCCGCGCGTTTGGCGGCCGCGCGATCCTGTTCAGCGGCCGAGCCCGAGTAGGGGCGAGAACGTGGCGGCAATGCGCCCCGGCAGCGATCGGTTCGTATCGATCGCCGGTTGATAGCCACAGATTTCAATGCCGCGGATGTCGCTATTCCGGGCCAGCCCGTGCAACAGCGACCCCAGACGTTCGAAGGAGATCCCTCCCGGCGCAGGATGGCTGACGGCGAAGTTTTCGCTCGGGTCCACCACGTCCAGGTCGACATGAATCCAAAGCGGTGCGCGACCGATGGCTTCGATCAATCGCTCGAGCGCATCTTTTGCCGAAGGATCGATGCGAAGGACCCCCGCCTGCTGCAGATTGGCGCGCTCACCCGGATCGAGATCCCGACCGCCGACGAGAAGCGCCCGATCGCCGGGGAATGCGCTCGCGGCTCGCCATGGCAGCCTCCCGCTGGAAAGGCCGCACACGTGGGCGAAGCACATCCCGCCGAGGTATTGCGAAGGGCTCGTTTGCGGCGTGTTGAAGTCCCCGTGGGCATCGAAGAAGGCCAGGCACAGTTTCGGAATACGCTCGAGGGCTGCCGACAAGCTGCCCGCCATCAGTGAGCACTCACCGCCAAGCAGGAGCGGTCGCTGCCCCGCCTTGAGCGCCTCTTCGACCGCGCGATGGATGAGCTCACAGCTAAGATAGGCCGCTCGCTCCATGGAGAGCGAGCGATCGAAGGGAACCGTCACCGAGGTGCCGTTCTCGTCGACCGGACCGAAGTGCTGCAGCAAAACGGCCGGGGCGTCAAGCGTGCTCGCATTGCCCTTCGGAGTCACGATCCCGGCCTGTATTACACGCCAGCGGCTCATCCACGGCTCCTCTCGTCGCTCAACCGGCTTCGACTCCCATCTTCGCCAAGTCCCTCGGCCTGGTCCACCCTGTCGAACAGGAGCCGCCGCGGCGCATCGGCCGCGGCCAAACCTTAGTCATCAGAGCCGTTCACTCGTCGCCGCTTTGGAACATGCCCCGTTTCCAGGCGACGGCGAGTGGCATACGGTCTCGAGGCGTGAGGGACGACGTGAACAGGAACGACCAGCGCTGGGTTACCGACGAAACCGCGCCCCTCCTCACCGATTTGTACGAGCTGACGATGCTGCGCTCATACTTCGAGGAGGGCATGGAGGGTCGAAGTACTTTTAGTCTGTTCGTCCGCCGTCTTCCGGAATCGAGGAACTTCCTCCTCGCTTGCGGCCTCGAGGAGGTCCTGCGCTACCTCGAACGCTTTTCCTTTACTCCAGCGTTGCTCCAGCGGCTCGACCAGCTCGATCTCTTTCCAGGCGATTTCCTGGACCGGCTGTCGCGCCTGCGCTTCACCGGCGACGTTCGGGCCCTGCCGGAAGGCACCCCTTGCTTTGGCGGCGAGCCGCTCCTCGAGGTCTCCGCCCCGCTGCCCGAGGCGCAACTCGCCGAGACGTTCCTCTTGAACGCCGTTCATCTGCAAACGCTGATCGCGTCGAAAGCAGTGCGGGTCGTGCACGCCGCTGCCGGGCGGCAAGTGGTCGACTTCGGTCTGCGCCGGACGCAAGGCGCCGACGCTGGCCTCAAGGGCGCCAGGGCCATGTACGTGGGAGGGATCGACGCCACTTCGAACGTCCTCGCCGGTCGCATGTACGGCATACCGATGGCGGGCACGATGGGGCACAGCTTCATCCAGGCCCACGGCGACGAGCTCGCCGCTTTTCGCGCCTTCGTGCGCGTGTATCCGCGGACCACTCTGCTCGTGGATACGTTCGACACCTTCCAGGGCATCGAGAACGTCATCCGGCTCGCCCACGAGCTCGGCGATCGCTTCCAGGTTCGTGCAATCCGTCTCGACTCAGGGGACCTCCTCGAGCTGTCGAAGGCAGCCCGGGCGCGACTGGACGGGGCGGGTCTATCCCAGGTGGAAATCTTCGTCAGCGGCGGGCTCGACGAGCACGAGATCGATCGACTCCTCACGCGGGGCGCGCCGATTCAAGGTTTCGGCGTGGGCACCGCAATGGCCGTCTCGTCGGACGCCCCGTCGCTCGACGTCGCTTACAAACTCGTCTCCTACCAGGGTGAGGGGCGGTTGAAGCTCTCCCCGGGCAAGGAGCTGCTCCCCTGCGCCAAGCAGGTCTTCCGGCTCGAGGAGAACGGCGTTGCCGCCGGCGACGTGGTGGTCCGCTTCGACGAGTCGCTTCCGGGAAGGCCATTGCTCACCCCGGTGATGCGCGCCGGGCGCCGGTTGTCGGCCCCCGAGTCGCTCGAGCACATCCGCGCCCGGGTGCGCGAGGAGATTGCCCGGCTGCCGGCCGCGCTTCGCCGATTGTCTCCCCCGGAGGCCCCCTATCCCGTGCACTCGAGCGACGCGCTTCTCGCCGAGCGGGACCGCCTGTTCGAAAGAATTCGGCAGGCGAGCAGCACGAGGTGAGGGCAGGGCGACGGATCTCGTTCGCAGGTGTCCGTAGGGCGTCGCCGGGCATCGCAATCAATCCGGGCCCGGTGCCCTCCCTCGCGCACGACCCTTGTCGCGGAGGCGAGTGAACAGCTACCCGCAAACGTGGGCAGATAAGCTGGGCCAGCGTGCCGAAGTCGTTGGTGCGATCAGATGGTTGCGGCCTGGGTCGTCGGCGAGGTGTATGACATTTCGAGTCCCCGCGGACCCAAAATGTCGCACACCTCATCGACCCGGTGCGATCAGACGGCGGCAGCGGTGCGTTTCTCGATCGCGCGGATTACCGCAATCATGTCGGCGCCCCCCAGTCCAAGGGACTGCGTCTCACCATAAAGGGCGTGGCACGCGTCGATGATCGGCGAGGCGATGCCCGCCTCTCGCGCCGCCCCGGCGATCAATCGGACGTTTTCAAGGACATTGGAAATCGCCGCTTGCGCCGCAAAGTCCCGCGCGACGAGCTTCGCCGCCTTGACCCTTGATACGTCGCTCGACATCGGCCCCGCGTCGAGAACAGCGACGAGCTCCGCAAGGCCCAATCCGTGTCGTTCGGCGAAGTGGACCGCCTCGGCGAGGCCCGTCACCATGGCAGTCATGAACAGGTTCACCGCCAACTTCATCAAAAGGGCGTTGGGCGTCGGGCCGCAGACAATGGCGTCCCGGCACATCGGCGCGAGCAGCGACCGGACCGACGCCACATCCTCCGGCTCGCCCGCGAGCATCGCGACGAGCTGTCCGGCCTCGGCGGGTTTGCGAGAGCCAGATACCGGCGCCTCGACGTAGCGGCCGCCCTGGGCGCGCACATCGGCCTCGAGCGCCCTGGAGTATCCCGGTGCGGTCGTCGCCATGTTGATCACCGTGCGTCCCTTGACCCGAGCATCGAAGCCGCGGTCACCGCGCGCGAGCACAGCGTCCATTACAGCGCCGTCTACCAGCATGAGGATCACCGCGTCGCACCGGGCGAAGACTTGAGCCGGGTGCTCCGCGACAGCGGCTCCGGCCTCGGCCAGGATGCCGCACTTCGAGCGCGTTCGGTTCCAGACCAGGAGCGGCGTGCCGGCGCGCGCCAGATTGAGCGCCATCGCCTCGCCCATGTTCCCAAGCCCGATGAAGCCCACTGGTGTGGAAGGAATCGTTTTCATGGGACCGGTCATACCGGAAGGCTTCACCACGTTATCGGCTACTCTTCGATCGTCCGTCCCACCGCGCGAAGATGTTCACGGAATCCCAACCGGGGGTTGGTCGCACGACGCGCGATGTATTCATCAAACCGCGCCTGCTCGCGAAAACTGGTTCCGCTGCGCATCAGGCGCGCTTGTTCGCGTTCGGTCGCGCGGATCGCCTCGGCCGCGGAGACAATGGCCGGCAAGCGATCCTCGTCGAGGAAAATGACGCCGTCGGCGTCTGCCACGACGAGGTCAGAGCTCGCGACCACGAAGTGGCCGACTCGGGCCGGCGATAGTGCGTCGAGTGAGCGCGGATCGACTCGCTGGGGACCGGTCGGGATCGCACCCAGGGAGAAGATGGGCAGCCCGATCTCGATCAGTTCGTCGGTGTCGCGATGAAGCCCCCAGACAACCATGCCCCCAAGCCCGGCCTTCATCACCTCGAGCGCTACCAGATCTCCGATGCAGGCCTCATCCAGACGGCCCCCATTGTCGATGACCAGGACGTCGCCGGGGTTGGTGCCGGCCAGGGCTTCGAGGAAGACATCGACGCTCCCGACGTGCCGGGCCGGCCGGGTCCGCCCGGCGCAACGCATGTTTGGCGCGATGGGGCGCAGGCCCGCTGGGGCGCACCGAACGGGCGCTCCAACGCGCATGCACGCGTCGGCGAGGTGCGGGGTGGTGAGCGTCTCGAGGCGCTCGACCAGGGCTGTTCCCGGCATGGCATCAACCTCCCTCGTGCGCGAGGAGATGGAGGAGCGACGTCATTGCCCCACGGAGGCTCATTTGCGCCGAGACAAAAAAGATTCGATGCCCTCGCGGATGTCGGGCGTCGGGACCATCGAGGCGAACTGCATGGCCTCGATGGCCAAACCCTCGTCGATGGAGACATTGATGCCTCGGGTGACGCTGCGCAGGCACGCAGCCACCGCGGCCGGCGAATGGCGCGCGATCTGCGCGGCCAGCAGACGGGCCTCAGAGAGGAGCGCCGTGTGCTCGACCACTCGATTGACCAGGCCGATGGACACCGCCTGCTGCGCGTCGATCGGCTCAGCGGTGAGGATCATCTGCAGCGCGCGCTTTCTGCCGATGATACGGGGAAGCCGCTGGGTTCCACCGAAGGGTGGCGGGAACCCCAGTCGGATCTCCGGCTTTGCAAAGCGGGCGCGATCGCTTGCCAGCGCCAATGGCGCCGCCTCGGTGATCTCCAATCCGGCCCCAAAGGCGATGCCGTTGACCGCGGCGATGAGCGGCTTGGTGTAGCCTTCGATCTGCCGAGTCAGCCGCTGGCCGCGGCGCACGAAGTCGCGCAGCGCGCGCTCGACACCGGCCTCAACGCTCCTGGCAAACTCGGCGATGTCGGCGCCGGCGCTGAAAGCGTGATCTCCTGAGCCCGTGAGGATCACGCCGCGGACGGTGGGATCCGCTTCCAACTCATCCAGAGCGGCTTCGAGCGCATCGATGAGCGCGTAATTGAGCGCATTGAGCTTCTCGGGTCGATGGAGCGTGAGGATGGCGATGCCGTCTTTCACCTCTCTCAGGAGGGTCGTCATAAGACGAGAACTACCAGCCATCCGGGAGCCGGGCCACCCGCGTGCGCGCAGCTCAAGCCTGCATGGATGCCGGACCGTAAATGGAGCACACTGCAAAAATGCCTGATTGGGATGGACTGCGGATCTTCCTCGCTCTTTGCCGCGCCCGCACGTTGGCCGCCGCCGCGCGCAAGCTCGACGTCGACGAGACGACGGTCGCGCGTCGCCTGGCGCGCCTGGAGAAGGACATGGGGGCGTCGCTCCTCGAGCGCACGCCCGGTGGGCTTACGCTCTCCGCCGCGGGGGAGGCCGTCCGCGCCGCGGCGGAGGAGATGGAGTCGGCCGCGCTGGCCGCCGAGCGACGCGCCCTGGGCGCCGACCGACGGCTCTCGGGACGCGTGCGTGTTACCGCACCCGAGATCCTCGGCAAATACTTCGTCCTGCCCGCGCTGGAGGCGGTACATCGGCGTCACCCGGCCATTGCGATCGAGCTGATCAGTACCATCGCCCGACTCGACGTCACCCGGCGAGAGGCCGACGTCGCGATCCGTACCGTGCGGCCCACCGAGCCTGCCCTGGTGGCACGCAAGCTCGCCCGGATGGCCATGACGCCCTACGTTCGTCGAGGGCGGAAGAAGCCGGCGCCGCTCGCCGCAGTGAGCTATGCCGATGGCGTCAGGTTGCCACTGCGCAACGTCGAGGATCGCATCCCAAGCGGCCTCGTCGCTCTTCGGACCAACAGCATCGCAACCGTCCTCGAGGCGGTGCGACTCGGCCTGGGCGCGGGCGACCTGCCTTGCTTCCTCGGCGATGCCACTCCTGGTTTAGAGCGGGCCTTCCCCGGCGAGACGCCCGACTGGCTCGACGTCTGGCTCATTGTCCACGCCGACGTACAGCGCACTTCTCGCGTGCGCGCCCTGGTCGATGAGCTGGTGCGCGTCTTTCGCGAGGGAGCCGTTCGCCTCGCCGCCAGCGCCTCCACTTGACCTCGCCAGCGCGAGCCTCGCGAATCGCCGAGGCACTCTGGAAGAGATGGCCAAGGCGGTGCTGTTCCTCGCCTCGGATGACTCCAGCTATTTCTTCGGATCGGAGCTCCTCGTCGACGGCGGGCTGACGCAGCTCGTAAATCCCTACCTCGGCTAACCAACCGAGTGATTTCTACGCGATGTGCAACTCGACCTGGGGTGAGCTGATGTATCGCCTCCGAGGCTACCTGGAGGGGAAAAACCCCGGCCCGCATCGGCGGGAATAAGGGTCTGACTCAGGCTAGTACCTCGACGCAAATGAAACGCGCCTCCTCCGCGATGTAGGGCACGTAATAGAAGTCCCGAATTTGCATGAGGCGGCCCTGTTCCCAATTCAAACGGATGAAATAGGCCGGCCGCGTCGAACCCGGTCTGTAGATCGCGATCACCGGCACTCCGTCCACAAAACCCGCCTCGGCACGGAGATCCTCGGCCGCGGCGATCTCTACGTACTTCG
>Ga0137393_10000748_pt1 | contig 20004 bp, 18 predicted proteins | sample 15con2h34BmetaG_FD_101396 | JGI IMG/M metagenome (GOLD analysis project Ga0137393, IMG submission 101396) | Vadose zone soil microbial communities from Angelo Coast Range Reserve, California, USA - 15con2h3.4B metaG | ecosystem: Environmental > Terrestrial > Soil > Vadose zone > Saprolite...
AGGGTTTCGTCTTCTATTCTCCTCCGAAATTCTTTTCGACTCAGGATCATCGGTTGCAGGCATAGTTGGAAGTTGGAATATCATGTCTGTCGATCATTGTCGGTAGGTAGTATGCTCCGGCCACTTGGGGGCCTGATGCGGATGTTTTAGCCAGACTTTCTCAGATTCTCGATCCACGAAAGTAGAATTGCATTCGACATAGGGTCGATATCTAGGAACTCCAGGCCCATTCCAGTCTGTGCAGCCCTCCGGATCGCCGCGAGGATCTCTACTTTCTGTTTCTTCGTCGCGAGCGTTAGGCGGACCCGCGCACGGACCTCTAGATGGCTGGTTGTACGCATAAAACACCCGCGCAAAGAGAGATCGGAAGTCACGCCTCGCAAACGGCTTCCCGTTTCGAGCTCCAGGATCTCCGCCGTTACCGCGAAGGAGTAGCGAACGGTATAACGCTGATCCAGGGGACCAGCAACCGCGACGGACTTATCGAAATCACATACCATAAAAGCTACAGTGTGTACGTCAGACTCCCGCGTAGAACTTACAGAATGACTTGGGGAACAGCGGGGAGGACCCTTTCTAAATGTGACGTCACAGGGCCTGTCACTCTCCTCTGGAGTAAGGGGAAGAAACGGGGCTAATAATATAGGCCCAACATCGCGCCCAGTTGCACCAACTTGGGTCCGCAATTGAGAACTTGAGGAGTGATGCAAAGATTGCGGCAAGCATCAAGGATTCTCTTGTCAGCCACGCTCGGCTGTGACGAAGGCTGAAGGCTTGCCCCGACTCAAGAAGCATTGCTCTGAAGAGTCCGAGAGTCAGGAACCGGTTTCTCTCAAATCATCCAAAGCTTGCTTGTTCGCCTTCTTTGCCTCGGCCCTGGTGAGGCGTCGGCTTGGGTCTTCAGTTGAGCCGAAACCTAATATCGTTCTTCCCGTCGTGAATCCATCTGAAGGGTGGTTTCCTTTGTATTTCCTTTCGCTTCAGGACTTCGAGTTGTCCAATCAGGTGGAGGAAACGAGATGCGCCAAAATCGAGGGCAAGGCTTCATAAAGTCGACGCCTACTTGTCTCTTCTCCGATTCATGAGGGCTGACATAGACCACCTGACACCCGATCTCTTCTCCGGTTCTCGAATTGCGAAGAGTGAGTAATTGTCCGATCGAAACCCTTAAACCGAGTAGGATCAGTGCACCATGCGCATTTACAGTGACTGTTCGCGTTTCTTCCGAGATTGACTTGTTGTCGGCTGCCTCCGCTAGAACCATCACAGAAACTTTTAATATGACACGCTGACTGCGGCGCGGAGCCTTATTGTCACTGATTGCTGGTGGGATACTGCCCATATAACCGAAGGTATCATCACCGGGCGCGAATCCTCGCTGTCATATCAATTGTTGCCGCCCTAGAATCACTACTAACAGAGGGCCGTTTGAACCGATATAAGTATAGCTATTTGATGTACGAGATCCCGCTGTGTTTCGGGTTCGTACCGCGGCGTCAGCCACCCGTACGGAGAGCCAGTTACCTCTTTCGGCGATCCAGAGCACAAACGTCTGGATGTGCCGCGCTGCGGTTCTATACAATGGATTCATACGAATTGCTGGAGAGACACAATGGCTGGAGCTCCCTACGCAGTAAGGCGCGCCAATCCGCGGTTCTCGTTTTTCGCAGATGCCGAAGTTACCCTTCGCGACGGAACGGGGGTTCGCGCGCAGCTTGCCGAATTGAGCTCGCGTGGTTGCTATATCGATTCGCTCGAACCCATTCCCATTCGTACGAAACTACGTCTCCGCATCTGCGATGGCACCAACACATGCGAACTTCACGGAAAAGTGCTCTATATGCATTCTGGCGGCGGCTTCGGAATTTTCGGCATGGGCGTGCTGTTTGAAGAGATGGGTGCCGAGCAGCACTCCTCAATCGACGCGTGGCTCCGCAAACTCGCCAGACGTCCCGGGAAAGATTTGGGAAAGAACTCCTTCTCTCAAATCAGAGGCTAAATCGCACAGGCTCAGCGAGCCGTGTTCTAATCAGGTGTGCTCATAAAACGAAGATCGATTCGCAGCGGCTGGTATCTGTGACCAGCTGCCGAGCGGGACCCTCGACCCACTCGTCCGGTAATCCCACTACACATCCAAGTGAAGATCTTTCACGTAACACCGCAGGGATTCATTCTTTCGAGCCATTGGTGCCACGCTTGAGGCTCTTGTTGCCGTCTTTTGCCGCCTCGACAAAACGCTAAGTTGTTGTTGGAAAAAAGGATGGCTGGTAGGGCGGTGGGGATCGAATTGTTGATCTAATTCACTAAGTCCTACGTTTTCACGGTACTACCCACCGCCAAGCAAGTGAATTGGAGCCAGTTGGAGCTAGAATCTACGTGAACCAAGGAGAAAACTGGTTGCGGGAATCCGTTTAACCGGGAGGAACTCCGTGAGCGAAAACAAAGTTCCCGCCTTCATCGACTTGATTGATCCTGAATCGCATCAAATACGTGACGCCCCGAATTGCGAAGCGCGGTTCGGATTGATCGCTTGAAGTGAAATCAATCTTCCTTTCTATCAATATTCGTTTGATTCTATGAAAGTCGGATTCGGACATTGGGCACCCCGCTGGGCGATTATAGCCGGAATTCCTGAGCCACTATGAAGGGCAATTCCAACGGAGATTTGTAAGAGCAGGTGATGAATCTAAGCCATTGACGCGGTAGGGCATTGGATTCAGAAAAGGCATGTGGGTTCGATTCTCAGCAGCCGGACCAGAAACGTCGCTGATTCGGCTCACCGACCAATCTACCCTACGGCGCTTCGTGTCGTGGCGGTATAAGCGCAGGGAGGCCCTCGCCTTCATAGGTGGATCTCTCGCGCAGCGAAGCCGCCGTCAAGGGCGACCCAGGGAGCCGCGCCAGCGGGCCTGCCCTTGACGGCGGCGAGAGCAAAGGGAAATTTCGTTGGCGGTCAAACGTTCAGAGTTGAATCACAGACAGACCGGTGGTTCTCCGGAAGTCGCGGAGGTTCAACGTGGCGACTTCGTAGCCGAGATGCAATGCCGTCGCGCCAATCAGTAAATCCTCGAACGCAAATTGGACACCCATCGCTTCCTGTTGACCTTCTATGCGCCCGGCTAGTCGCGCGATGGCGAGCGTGACCGGATGCACCGGCACGTCGCTCGATAGTCGCTCGATGAATTCCAGTCGTCGTTGCTGTTGCGCTTGGGTCTTGGCGCGATAGGCTCCATGCACCAACTCTGCGATGGTCACGACCGACACGCCGATTTCGATCTCGCCCTGAACCGCTTTCACTTGTTCTAGGATTTCCCGAACGGTATGGCCTCTGCGTTCGGCAGCGATAATGACGCTTGAGTCGAGGACATTTCCCACGCTGGCGGGTTCCACGGCTTGCGGTGGCTGATAATATCTTCAACGTCCTTCCGCGAAGTCTGGATCGAGGACCGGGGCTTTGCCGGTTTCTTCTTGGTGTGCTTTGGCCAACGCGATGCATTCGGAGATGCTGCGACGTACCGGCTCGGCGGCATGAAGGACCGCCACGGGCCGCGCGCCATTCTCGATGATGACTTTCGCGCCTGCCCGCACCCGGGCCATTAGCGTAGCAAAGGCGCTCGCCGCTTTCGCCTCGGAGATGTGGATCACATCCTTAGCCATGAAGCGATTATACACCGTTATCTGCTGAAGCTGTGGCCTTCTGCCTGCGTATGCTCGTGTCCCTGGCTTCGTGAGGATGACGGCTCGATCTCGTGCGTCGAGGATACGGATTCACGGTTCACTTCCATTGCGGATCGGTGCGACACGTCGCGCGCGAGTTGCTCGGCAAGCTGGCCTTTGTTGTTTGTGTAGACTTGGGCATCGTAGCGTCCGCGTGACACCGCCACATACGCTAAGCGACGATTCACGAGTTTTTCACCCGCTTGCTCTGTGTTTATGTGAACGAGCACGCGGTCGGCAGTTTGTCCCTGGCTGCTGTGGCTCGTCACTGCATAGCCGTAGTCTAGATGCGGATTCTTTTTGATGTTGAATGCGACGCTCCGGCCTGAGTCGAGGCGTAGTTGCAGGTTGCCGCTATCGTCGATCTTGTCGATGATGCCTAGCTCGCGGTTCGCAATGTGTCGCTCTCGATTCGGTGCGGTGAACTGCACGTGGTCGCCTTGACTGAATCCGCGCTCCGTCTCGCGGTAGAGCGTAACACCATGCAACCGGCGCGGATCGTAGCTTACGTGCTCACCGTTCTCGCGTTTCACCGTTACCAGATTCTCTTTCTCGTTCGTGTGCTCGACGCGGGCATACTCTCCAGCCTCGATGCCGTGCGTCTTGCTGCCTCTCGTGTAGCGCACCACGTCGCCAGGTTCATATTGCGCCGCCCACTGTCGATCTGCCCCAGTAATCTCCTGCCGGGCGACTAACACCGTCATCTCGTGCTCGCGATATGGCATTTTTCCGGCATCCTGCATCGCGTAGTGAATCGTTTGATTAATTTCCAGCCGCGACTGATTGTCTGGGGATACCACGAGCGTCCCTTCGGGCTGCTTCAAATACTCGTGCGCGATGGCGGCCATCCGCTCGTCGCGGTCGAAAATTTCGTGCACGCGGCTTTGCGCATCGAGTTTCTCCATCGCTTCTTTGACCTGGCCTCGCGAGAGTTTTTCCACCACGTCCCTGAGCGCCGGGTCTTTCTGCCGCACGATCTCGTCGAGCCGCGCCGTCGCGATTCCTGCTTCCTGGAGCTGGCGATACGGTCGGCCCGCTTCGACGGCTTCATGTTGGCGTGTGTCGCCTACGAGCAATACGCGGTCGCTTTCCTTTAGCCGATGCAGGAAGTCGTTCATCTGCTTCGTGCTCGCTAGGCTCGATTCGTCGAGAATGTAAAGCCGTTTCTGTCCGTCGTACGGCTCTTGGCTCCGCGCTAGATGCCGCTGCAACGTGCTCGATTCGATTCCGGCCTCTCCGAGTTTCTGCGCCGCGCGTGACGTTGGCGCGAAGCCTTCCACCTTGTAGCCATCGCGTTCGGCGGCCTCGCGGATCGCGGCTAAAGAAGTAGTCTTGCCCGCGCCGGCGACGCCTTCGAGCGCCGTCACCCGATCGCGGCTCGACAGGATTTGCTCGACTGCTGCACGCTGGCTCTCGGTCAAATGCGAGTGGTCTTGTTCGATCTTTCGGCGTGTCTCGAAACTCGCGATTGGTGAATGTTGGTTCTGCCCCGCGCGCATCACTTGGATTGTGTTGCGCTCGTGCTCGATCATCTCGCTTGTGGTGAACGCGCGGCCCGGCGCGCGATTGCTCGTCTCGATGAACTCGCCTGCTTGCACGCGTTTCTCGAACTCCGTTTTAACCTCCGCAACCGTGGCGTCACCCATTGAGCGTTTCAGTGCATCCCTCAGCAGCTCGCGCTCCTCGGCCACGGCTTCACGCTCCAGGTTTTTCTCTTGTGAGTAGGTGAGCGCCTGGCTGATGATTCTCTCTCCGGGTTCTTCGTTTACTTGCTCTCTTTGCTCTTGCGCCACTTCAACAACGCGCTCGGGCTGATTGCCGAACGCTTCCGCAATCGCCCGATGCCGCTCCTGCATTGCTTCGTGTGACAGTTGCAGCTTTCCTTCCCGTGTCTGGTGCGCGGCGATCTGTGCCGCACCAGCTCCTCGCTGATCGTGCTTCGCCAGATGTTCCTCGATCTGCTGGCGGCGAGGACTCGACGCCTCCAAATAGTCTTTGCTGTAGCCTTTGATTTCCGGCTGGCTGCTCTCGCCGCGCTCGATCTCGTAGCCAAGTTCTTTCAACCGATGGGCCAGTTCCGAGCGATACACTGCTGTCGCATACTGCTGCGTCTTGTACAGTTCCCGTGGCTGTAGCGCGTGGGCCTCACTATCGTCAGTCTCGGTAAGATTGAAAAAGACGACGTGCGTGTGTAGTTGCGGTGCGGCGTAGCCGTCTACCGGCCTTGCGCTGTCGTGCTCGAACTTCGCCGCTATCCATTTGCCGGTTGTCTCTGCTGGAAGATTCCCGCCGAGCCGCGCCTGCGTGTACCGCTCCAACTCGTCAAGCGCAACAGCGACGCTTTCTCGGTGTGCCTCCCGTACCTGGTCATCGCAGCCTACAAGGGCCGTTAGTGATACGCTCTTGGGGGCTGAAAACGTTGCGTCCCATCCCGCGCGGTGTTCCATCGGGCTCACCTGCTCGCCGCGCCTGTTCATGTATTCTCGGGCTGCTTGGTGGCGGATTAGCTGTTCGCCAGTGATCGGGTGTTGGCCTTCCGAGAGCCGCTGAAAGTGCTCTTCGCGAACCTCGCCGCGTAGCCCCCACTGTTCGGCGAGCCTTCCGTGCCACTCGCCGCGTATCCGGTCGCCTTCGCTGTAGTAATTCTCCTGCGCGTTGCTGAATTCCTCGTGATGATACGCACGGGCTTGTCCTGCACTGAGCGGCTTTGAAATCGTAAGCATAGGGCTCTACTCGAAAAGGCGTCTCTTACGGGGCGTCACAGCATGTTCGAGGCTTTGTTCCTGGCGCGGATTTTGCTCTGCTCCGGTGGTCTCCTGCCGCATCCCAATGGGCTTTGCAGAACCAGCGGCTCCCGCCGCGGCTGGAGCTGCCTTCGGCGGCTCCGATGGCAATGCCTCTGTCGGTCGTTCGATGATCGCGGGCTGCGTCTTCGGCACTTTCACGTAAGGGAAGCTCAGCTGCACGACGGCGTTGCCGAATTTCACGTAGCCGCGCCGGTCCTCAAGCCCCATGATCTGCGACGGCAAGACCAGTGGCTCGATGCGCCGCTCCAGCTGATCGCTTCTCGAATGGCGATAGCGCGGAGACTGCTCGCGCGTGCGGCTTTCGCGTACCTGTTCGATTTCTACCTCTCCGATGGTTTCGCTGATCCACTTCGCGCTAACTGGCTCGCTCGTCCGCAGAAAACTTTTCGTACCCGGCTGCGAGAACATCACTTCGGCGTCCAGCCCGTAATGCTTTTGCAGCTGGCTGCGTCCCTGAAAACCCAGAACTATCGGGTTGTTGGTCTTACGGTTCCTTGTGACGGCATCGTGCAACTTGGGCAGTTTTTGCAGAAGCGCAACCTCGTCCAGAATGAACCACACGCGGCGCAGTTTCCTTTCCTCGTCCTCCGCGCCCTCGTCCTGCGTGCGCATCACCAATAAATCGAACCACAAGCTGACGAGTGGCATAAGGCGGTCGCGTGTCATATTGGTGCTTGGGAAAAACAGCCATCTTGTACGCGTCTTCGACCACTCCACTGTGTTCCAGCATCCGTTGGCTTCGTTTTCGGCTGGCAAGAGGCTCAGCGCGTCGGCTACTCGGTTGAGTGAACCGAGTACGCCGTTTCGTTGATCGGGTGACTGCGGATTGATCATCGTCGCGTAGGGTGTGCCCGCAAGCAGCCGGTCAATCTCCACCGGGTGCGACATCCAATGGATCAACTGCTGCGCCGTTGGTTTGTAGGTCAGCAAATGCGCGAAGATTTTTCGCGGTGTTTCCGCAAAAAAGGGGTCCTGGTTGGGCCGGTCCGGGAAGAGTGATACCGCCAGCGAGGACGCCTCGGCGGGATTCCGCACTTCGTCGCCGATGCTCCAGAAGGGCATTCGCCGGTCGCATGGAAACAAGATCACGTCGCCCCGCTCCGGCCTCTAGAAGCGCGGCGTGTATTCCCGCTCCGGGTCGTGCACAATCGCGACTTCGTTCCGCTCCTCGATCTGCAGAAGTTGCTGAATGATGAGTTGCGTTTTGCCGGCGCCAGTGTCCCCCATAATCTCGAAGTGGCGGTTCTCTTTGACGAGGGGGATACGCAGTTTCTTGTTGAGGCCGAGCATCCGCTCAAGCGCGGTGCGGTCCTCATTCCCAAAGCCCATGCCTCTGGAGCGGCGGTGTCTCCAGTTGAACTGCGCTACGTTAATCAAGTCCGGCCCCCTGAGTTTCCTTCCGTAGCGCAGCACCCTTATGCGCTTACGCTCCATCCACGTGGCTGGCCATAGACCCACGAGGAACACTATTGGCAAGGTCCAAAGCGCGGGCCTCCCCAGATCGAAGAGCGTCTGGTCGTGATAAATCCAATCGCTGAGGAAGAAATGCAGCTCGGCGTTGTCGTAAAGAGCTCGATGCCATTCAAGGCGCAATGCTCCTTGCTTCACAGCTTCGCTGGTGAGCGCGAACGTTTTCTCTCCGTTGTCCGTCACAACCGGCACTACTTCGCTGTCTAGCGCCAACCGGCTCTCTTTCCGCGTCGCCACTTCAAGCAGCGTGTACCGTCCGTTCTGCCGAACGGTCCCGGCGATCTCTGTTCCGACATAAGTGAGGAGATACTGCCTTTCGAGCGGCGTCCAGTCCCGCAGATAGCGAACGCATTCGACCCCTGCGCCTGCTGCCACGGACAAGATCAATAACGCGATGGTGTACACCGGCTTACTGCTGGGCCAGTCCGTCCGCTCGTCTCTTCCCCATTCCGTCCGCATCGCTAGGCTCCGTTTGAGCCTCCTTCATCCCGCCTGTGGTTCTGTAGTTGCAGTGGTCAGCCGGTCTAACGCTTTTGCCAGCTTGCACGCGTCGGCGCGATTGATCATGTCCTGCATGTCTTCGCTTGTTAGTGGCTCGCGGTTCGCGATGCAGAACAGCACGTTCACCAGGATCATCCGCAGAGCGAGCAATTCAGCCACGATGGTTTGGTCGGAAGGACTTGGCCTGCTGGCTCTGAGTAACACCTCACGCGCCCATTCGCTGATCGTCTGTGCGCCAGCGAGGGACTCAACCTGCGCGTATTCTTCCTCGGTGACTTTCGTGCTGATGGACTTAGTGCGCGGTGTGGGCATAAACCTCTTCCTAGTTCCAAATGGAGGGCGCGCCGTCGATGGTGGCATGATGCATAGGAAAATCAACGAGTTCCCGTACAGGAACCGCAAGTTCCTGCGCAGAAACCACGGTAAGCGACGATCTGCTAGCTGCCGCGTTTGCAGCGAGTTCCCATATAGCAACCATCGTTGCTATACGGCACCCGTTACGGGGTGACGTGTCAATCCAACTCCCGGTGCCGAAGGCACCGCTCTTCTCTTCGTTGGCCAGAGGCCGACAATTCGGCCCCTTGGCCGCACACCTTCCGGTCGTAGATTGGTAGCAGCGGCGCATCACAGTTCACCGTATTCCGGTGTCAGCGCGTCCCAGGCCATGCGGATTTCGGGAAGCTCCCACGCGCGGCGAAACAACGCTTGGACCAACTTCCATTCTTTCTCAGACAGGCCAAACGTGATGCCATTCTGGTGCGCGCGGAACCAGTAGTCCTTACCCTTGCTTTCCTCGGACGCTGTGGCATATCCCAGGAAGTGCTCACCCTCCCAACGGCGGTCCTTGCTGTCCGAGGAAAGTGCAGCAAGCATGGCTCGGAACTCTGTAATCTTTGGGTAGCCGCTGATGGGGTACATCGGGCCACGAGGACCGGGGAAACTCAGAAGCAGGGAAATTTCGCTGCCCTCTCCCCGATTAAACGAGAGAGTGAACTCTCCCTCCTTGATGGACGGAATCGGCGGCTGATAAAAGGAGTCTTGACTCGTGGCCTTCGCTCGAAGCGGCTCTTGTGTGAGGCAGTAGTGGCCGCGCGCGGCAAGCCGCCATAGAACGGGCCAGTAGGGACGGAGCGCACGGTTAACCGCGTCAACTCCAGGAAGCTTCTCGTCCTCAAGCAAGACATGTAGATTGCGAGCCGCGAGGAATGTGTCCCACTTCACCGCCGAATCGCTGAGACGTTTGCGAGTCTCTGCCACGGTCTTGCGGACCGTCTCTGGAGTCACGCGCTCCGAGTCCTCTGCCCCCTTCGCTTTCGCTGGGCGGCACTCGGAAGGCAGGTTACTCACGTAGTAGGGGTCATGTGTGGAAGCACGTTCCGTTCGCAGTTCATGCACTGCCAGGAATGCGTCGAGCACGCCGATCAAAGACTCGCCAGAAACAGGATTCGGTGTCCTGTCGGAATAAGTCTCGAGTCCCCTCTGCACAAAGTGCGCGAGCAGTATCCACTCAGCTCTCGACAATATGTGTTGAGCTTCTCCCTTTCTGCGAATCTGAAGGAGAGCTTCGGTGGGCTTCTCCATCAGGTCTGCTACCTCGAAGCGGTCCTCGCGAGCCGATTCTAGGAGCTGCTTGGCCACCTCCGAAGTCGAGACACTCTCGCCTGTCTTCGAGGACAGAAGTTCCTTGGCGCGCTCCAGTCGCCTGTGCAGAGCGTCGCTGATTCGAAGGGAGAGGGTTTGTTGCTGTAAGGGCTTCTCGAACTTTTCTGGTTTCTCCGGCATCCGGGATACCTCCTTTTCTTTGAGTCTTACCACAAGTCATACATCCTGACGCTATGTTTGCAAACATAGTAGACTTTCGTAGACGGTAAGTCAAGTTGAAAACAGGACCAGGGGGCTCAAAAAGAAACGCAATGAAACACCGCAGTACCCAACTCGGCGTGCGCAAGAACCCAGACTCACCACGAGTGCATGGCTTGCGTCTAGCAGCAAGCTCGTCGCCATCAGAATCGTGCACACGACTTCAAAAGCAGCATGAAGCCGAACCTGTGCCCTCTCAGGTTTCTGGTCGAGTGGCAACACTTGACCAAGAATCCGACAAGCGAGAGAGCACGACCGCGGGAGAAAACACACGGCGAGAAAGTCACTTTCTCACCGTTCATGAAGTAGCGGTGCTGTTGCAGGTCCCCGTCTCCTGGGTCTATGAACGTATGCGGAAACGATCCTCGGAGCGGTTGCCGGGCTACCGATTGGGGAAATACTGGCGCTTCAGCGAAGACGAGATACTTGCGTGGGTCAAGCGCCAGCGTGGAAGTCAGCATGTCGCTTGACTCCGGCGCTACACTCATAGCTGACGCAGAACAAGCCAAGCGGGCCATCGAAGGAGGAACGATGGTTCGCAGGCGGTTTCAAAGAGGCTCGCTCTTCAAGCGTGGCAAACGAGAAAAAGTCTGGGTTGCCCGCTGGTGGGAGGACATCATCAACGCTGACGGAACAATGCGGAAGATGCGCCGGTCTATAGTCATCGGCACAGTCGTGGACTTCGCCACGCGCCGTCTCGCAATGAATGCCCTCACGGAGCGGCTTCGTTCGGTGAATAGTGGTACGCAACGGCCACAGAACTTGCGCACTCTAAAAGATTTCGTGCGCATGGATTGGGAACCCGTTGTGCTTCCAACCCTCAAGTACGCAACGCAAAGGCACTACAAGTATGTGCTTGGCGTTCACCTGATTCCTACGTTCGGTGAACAACGGCTCTCCGACATTTCGCGCGAAGCAATCCAGACTTTTCTTATTACAAAGCTTCGTGGTGGTTTGTCGTGGGAAACCGTGCATCACTTTAGGTGCGCGTTAAGCAAAGTGCTGGGATCGGCGGAGGAATGGGGTTACATCGCGGATAATCCAGCACGTAAGGCACGACTCCCAAGGCGGGAGCACAAATCAGAACGGTCCATCCTTGCACCGGCGCAAATCCGGCGTCTAATAGTCGCTCTTCCAGAACCGACGAAGTCCGCAGTCACATTGCTGGTCATGACAGGACTTCGGATCGGCGAGCTTCTTGCTCTCCGCTGGAAAAGTATTGATTTAGGCGTGCAGGCGTTGCGCATAACGGAGACCGTTTACGACGGACACTTCGACACTCCGAAGTCCAAGCGAAGTGTGCGGACCATTCCAATTGGCCCAAAAGCAATTTCGACCCTTTCGGTTTTGCGCAAGGTCGCAGATGACTCTGACGGCTTGGTTTTCTCAACTCGCGCAGGTCAACCCTTGTGCAGACGAAATCTCTTGCATCGTCAGTTGCAACCCACGTGCGAGAAGCTAGGTCTGCCGAAAATTACTTGGCACTCCTTGCGCCATTGCCACGCGACATTGCTGGACGCTGTGGGAGCACCACTAGGCACTGTGCAAGCGCAATTAGGTCACGCTTCGTCTGAGGTCACGCGACAGATTTATCTGCACGCGATTCCAGCGCAGCAACGCCGAGCGGTGAAGGGAGTGGAGAGGCTCGTTATTGGACCCAAACGGACCCAAATTGGTGAAGTCGTGCAAAGGCCAAATTTGTAACAAACTGATTTTGCAAAAGATATTTGGTGGACGTGGCCGGGATCGAACCGGCGACCCCCTGCTTGCAAAGCAGGTGCTCTCCCAGCTGAGCTACACGCCCATCCTGATCTACTCAAAACGGCTGGTAAGTCTATGGTACATCATCGCTTACGCTGGGTCCATTTGAGTCCATTGAGTCCATAATCACTTCAGATTCTTTATGATGTCACTCCGATAGGCATCATCGAAGTGCGTGTATCGTGAGGTGATCTTCAGCGATGTGTGGCCGACCCATTCCTTAATCAGGTCGCCAGGAACTCTGTTCTGCTGCAGGATCGAGACTCTGCCATGACGGAAGGCGTGTGTCGTGGCGGGTGGAATCCCGAGCTTCTTCAGCAGTGGTCTCAGCACATAGCGATTGATATCGCCGCACACCAGAGGAGTTCCTTTCTGTGAATCGAAGATTCTTCCAGCTGTTTTATCGCCAGTATATTGCTTGACGATCTTCATGGCTGAAGGATCGACGTTTACGTCTCGATAGCCGGCATCGGTCTTCGGAGCGATTTCCTGGTGCTTGTACACGCTCCGTCTGATGTGAACGATCGAGTTTTCAAAGTCGAGATCTTCGACGTGCAACCCAACCACTTCTCCGAATCGCGCTCCTGTTGCTGCCTGGATTGCGAATAGAGCTTTATGCTGGGGATTCTTGCAAGCGTCTACGATCTTCTTCATTTCCTCTGCTGTGAGGTAACGCTGCACCGAGTCCGGCTCAGTTCCCTAGTCTCGCAAGTATTGACGTCCTCCTAGCCTCTCGTCAAAATGAAAACTCTCAGGTAGTGCAGCCGTGGCGACGAGAATGGCTTCCATCTCGGGGCCCTCAGGGTTCTTGCTCGAGCCCCTCCGGGAAGGTGCGGACTTCACGCTTTACCGCGGCCGACAGCACGGCAACCCATCGACGGTCCTGGCGATCGCGCCTTCCGCAGAACAGCCATCACCTCAGAGTTTCCGGCGACTTGAGCACGAATACTCACTCGCGGCCGAACTTGACCCCGCGTGGGCGGCCAAGCCCTTAGCGCTCACTCGTCATGAAGGGCGGACTGTCCTCTTACTCACCGACCCTGGGGGTGAGCCGCTGGATTTGGTTCTTCAGAGGGACCAAGGGCGACCGCTCGATCTGACCCGCTTCCTGCGCATCGCCATTGGCTTGGTGGCAGCACTCGCGCAAGTCCATCGGCGCGGCCTTATACATAAGGACATCAAACCTGCGAATGTGCTCGTCGACGAGGCCAGCAACGCGTGGCTCACCGGCTTCGGGATTGCGTCCCAATTGCCGCACGAGCGCCAGTCGCCCGTACCGCCCGAGATCATTGCCGGTACGCTCGCCTACATGTCGCCCGAGCAGACCGGCCGAATGAATCGCTCGCTCGATCTGAGGAGCGATCTCTACTCGCTGGGCGTTACCTTTTACCAGATGCTCACGCGCGAGCTGCCCTTTGCCGCCGACGATCCCCTGGAGTGGATCCACTCCCACATTGCACGCCAACCGACACCACCTGTTGATCGCGTCGCAATCCCCGAGCCGCTATCTGCTATCACGATGAAGCTCCTCTCCAAGAATGCCGGGGAGCGCTACCAGACCGCCTCAGGCTTGGAAGCCGATCTTCGCCACTGCTTGTCCGATTGGCAGTCCCATGAAGGGATCGATTCATTCCCGCTCGGCGCGGACGACGCTCTGGATCGGTTGGTGATCCCCGAGAGGCTATACGGACGGGAGTGCGAGATCGAAGCGCTGGTCGAAGCGTTCAACCGTGTCGTAGCCAACGGGGCAACGGAGCTCTTGCTCGTATCCGGCTATTCCGGTGTTGGCAAATCGTCAGTGGTAAACGAGCTGCACAAGGTGCTTGTCCCGACCCGCGGACTTTTCACCGCAGGCAAGTTCGAGCAGGACAAGCGCGACATCCCGTATGCGACCCTGGCACAGGCCTTCCAAACTCTGATCCGTCAGATCATCGTCAAGAGCGAAGCGGAAGTGGAACAGTGGCGGTGTGCCTTGGCGGAGGCGGTCGGGCCAAACGGCCAGCTGATCGTCAGCCTTATCCCTGAGATGGAGTTCATCATCGGCAAACAGCCGCCTGTCGCAGAACTCTCGCCGCGAGATGCGCAGCATCGGTTCCAGTTGGTGTTCCGGCGCTTCCTCTGTGTGTTCGCCCAGCCGGAGCACCCGCTCGCTCTCTTTCTTGATGATTTGCAGTGGCTGGATGCTGCAACCCTCGACCTCATTGAGCGTCTGGTCACGGATTCGGAGGTCCGGCACCTGCTGCTCATCGGTGCCTACCGGGACAACGAGGTGAGTCCGTCGCACCCACTTCTGCGGACTCTGGAGGAGATCCGCAAGGCTGGAGTGCGAGTCCGCGAAATTGTGCTGGCACCTCTGAGGCTCGAGGACGTCGGCGCGCTCGTCTCCGATGCTCTGCATTGCGTCCGGGATCAGGAGCGACCTTTAGCGCAATTGGTGCAAGAGAAAACCGGCGGAAATCCGTTCTTCGCGATCCAGTTCTTCACCGCGCTCGCCGAAGAGGGTCTGCTCATCTTCGACCCCGTCACGCGGGCTTGGCAATGGGACATGAATCGCATCCGCGCCAAAAGCTACACCGAAAATGTTGTGGATCTCATGTCTAGGAAGCTAAGACGTTTGTCCGCACCCGCTCAGGAAGCTTTGAAACATCTCGCTTGCCTAGGTAATGTCGCTGAGGCCGCCACGCTGGCGTTAGTTCGCGGGGAAACGGAGGAGGCGATGCACGCGGCCCTCTCGGAAGCTATCCGCGCCGGCCTCGTGTTGCGCTTAGAAAACGCCTATAAATTTCCACATGACCGTATACAGCAGGCGGCTTATTCGCTGATTCCCGAGGGGCACCGTGCGGAAGTTCACTTGACGCTAGGCCATGTGCTTTTGGCGAGCATGACGGGCGATCAACTCACCGAGCATCTGTTCGATGTCGCCAACCAGCTTAATCGGGGTGCCGAGCTGCTGATCGACCCTGACGAGAAAGCGCAGGTGGCAACGATCGACCTGCGTGCCGGACAAAAGGCAAAGGCGTCCGCAGCCTATGCGGCGGCGGCCGCATATTTTTCAGCCGGTATGGCGCTGCTCGACCAGAGAGCATGGGACAGCCGTTCCGACTTGGCGTTCAGCGTATGGCGCGAACGTGCGGAGTGCGAGCTACTGACCGGTAACTTCGATACCGCTGAGCAACTGATTGGGGAGCTGTTGCAGCGCAGAGAGTCCAAGATCGATCAGGCAGCTATCCATCGTCTCAAGATCCAATTGCATGAAGTGAAGGGAGAATTCCCGCAAGCCGTAGCCAGCGGATTGTTATGCCTGAAGCTGTTCGGCATAGACATTCCAGCCCACCCGACTCAGGAGCAGGTCCAGGCCGAATATGAGACGGTCTGGCAAGCCCTCAATGGACGCCCCATCGAAAGTCTGATCGATCTGCCGCTGATGACCGATCCTGAGTTCGAGGCAGCCATGCAGGTACTCTCGGGCCTCACTCCCCCTGCCTACTTTACCGACTCCCGTTTGGGTTGCTTGCAGATATGCTGCATGGTGAAGATCGGAATTCAGCATGGGACGAGCGGCGCTTTCGCGTTAGCCTGCGGCTGTTTCGGGAACATCCTCGGTCCGGTCTTTCATCGTTCCGCCGATGGATATCGCTTCGCCAAGCTCGCCAGCGACATTATCGAGAAGCACGACTTCTTCGCTTGCAAGGCGAAGATCTACCACCTAATGGGTCACGTCACCATTTGGACGCAGCCGATTGCGAGCGCGTTGGAATTCATGCGTGCGACGTTCCGAGCTGCAATGGAGACGGGTGATCTGGTCTCCGCTTGCTACGGTCTGGTACCTCTGATCGCAGCATTTCTGTTGCGGAATGATCCGCTCGATGCGGTTTGGCGGGAGTCCGAAATCGCGCTGGACTTGGCCCGAAAGACCAAGTATCGCGACGTCGTGGACATCATCCAGAGTCAGCAACGCTTCATCGCGACCATGCAGGGCCGGACTGAGACCTTCACCACCTTCAACGACGCGCAGTTTGACGAGGCGACGTTCGAGGCGCACCTGACAGGGGATCGGATGTCGTTGATGATCTTCTGGTACTGGACGCTCAAACTGAAGGCGCGGTTCATGGCGAGCGACTATGCCGAGGCTCTCGGCGCAGCTGACAAAGCGAAGCTGCAGCTTTCGAGCTCTTCAGCTCTGATCCACGTGCTCGACTACGTCTATTATTCCGCTTTGACGGTGGCGGCATACTACCAGAACGCGTCAAGCGACCAGCAGCAGGCGTGGCGCGAACTCTTGACGGCGCACCTTGAACAACTGCGCGAGTGGGCCGAAAACTATCCACCGACTTTCGCTGATAAGCACGCGCTGGTATTGGCCGAGATCGCACGGCTCGAAGGCCGGGATCTCCAAGCCATGCGCCAATACGAGCAGGCCATCCTATTGGCGCGCGAACACGGCTTCGTCCAGAATGAGGGCCTCTCCTATGAGTTGGCCGCGCGGTTTTACTCGAGGCGCGGCTTCGAGACAATCGCCCATGCTTATTTACGGAATGCGCGGAATTGCTATGACCGCTGGGGCGCGCTAGGCAAGGTGAAGCAACTCAACGAACTGTACCCGCACCTGAATAAGGAACTAGACCCTACCTCACCCATTGCCACGATTGGCACGCCTGTCGGAAAGTTAGACATTGAGACTGTAATCAAGGCCTCGCAGGCACTTTCGAGCGAGATTGACCTCCCCAAACTGATTGAGAAGATGATGCGAATCGCGGTCGAGCATGCCGGGGCGCAGCGGGGACTGCTCGTCCTTCTCCGTGGTAATGAGCCGCAGATCGAGGCAGAGGCCATTGCTGGCCATAAAAGGGTAGACGTCACAACTCGACAGGCAGCCGTCACGCCATCCGATCTCCCACAATCCGCGCTTCATTACGTGACCCGGACACGGGAGCGCGTGGTCCTAGATGATGCTTCAGTCGGGACCCTGTATTCGGACGACGAGTATGTCCGGCAGAAGCACCCCAGATCCGTCCTATGCCTGCCCATCCTCGAACAAACGAAGCTTGTCGGCGCGCTCTACCTCGAGAACAATTTGACTCCGTGCGCCTTCACGTCGGACCGGGTCGCCGTGCTGGAGTTGCTGGCGTCGCAAGCCGCGATTTCGCTGGTGAACGCTACCCTCTATTCTGATCTGCAAAGAGTGGAACGGAATTTTCGCCTGATCGTCGATACCGTTCCCGGCTTCCTCTGCACGATGACTGCGCGAGGCGAGGTCGAATTCGTCAATCAAGGAATCCTGGATTATACGGGCTGGACTCTTGAGGAATTGACAGATTGGCGCCCGCTTATACATCCGGATGATCTCGAGACGGTGATGAAGCGGTGGGCCCGCTCGGTAGAAACCGGGTATCCATACGACATTGAACATCGTATCCTCGGCGCTGATGGTGTCTACCGCTGGTTCCACGTACGCGGCCTTCCACTGCGAGACACGGAGGGGCGCATCGTCCGTTGGTATAACTTGATTACGGATATTGATGAGCGCCGGAAAACGCATGAGAAGCTGCAGCGCAGCGAGGCCTTCCTGGCTCAAGGGCAGAGCATAAGTCACACGGGTAGTTTCGGCTGGAGCGTTGTCAGCGGAGAGATCTACTGGTCGGAGGAAACCTACAACATCTTTGGAGACGATCAAGTCATTAAGCCAACCTTGGAGCTGATATTTCAGCGAATTCATCCCGAGGATATAGGCCTTGTGCAGCAGGCTCTCGACAAAGCTATCAACGAAAAGACAGATTTTGATATTGAGCATCGTTTGCTGATGCCGGACGGTGGAGTCAAGCACCTCCATGTATTAGCTCGCGCGTTGACGACTTCGTCAGGCAACCTCGAATATGTGGGTGCCGTGACGGACGTCACCGCCGCAAAGCAGGCGGAAGAGAAGATCCGGCGGAGCGAAATGGAGCTTCGACAGATCCTGGATTTCACGCCGCAGTACCTCGCCGTATTAGGGCCTGATAGAGATCGCACTCGTCTTTATACCAATCAAACTATGCTCGATTATTTCGGGTTTACTCTTGAGGAATGGCGGACCATAGACCGTCACAAGTATTATCATCCAGATGATTGGGAACGCTTGACCAGCGAAACTCAAACTAAATTCTTAAGTGGCATTCCGCACGAATACGAAGCACGTTTTCGGAGAAAAGACGGACAGTATAGCTGGCTTCTCTTCCGCTGGAGCCCGCTACGAGATGAACAAGGACGCGTCACACGTTGGTATGCTGCAGCGACCGATATCGAGGACCGCAAGCAGGCTGAGCAGAGACTCCAGAATGAGAACGTTGCGTTGCGCGAAGAAATCGATAGGTCATCGATGTTCGAGGAGATCGTGGGGATTTCGCCCGCCCTGCACGTGGTGCTCTCTCGTGTCTCCAAGGTTGCTCCCACAGATTCCACTGTTCTGATCACCGGCGAAACGGGGACGGGCAAAGAGCTGATCGCACGTGCCGTCCACAAGCGCTCACAGCGTTCCTCGCGGGCATTTGTCAGTGTTAACTGCGCCGCGGTTCCACGCGACTTGATCGCGTCAGAATTGTTCGGCCACGAGAAGGGCGCCTTCACGGGGGCAACGCAGCGGCGTTTAGGGCGCTTTGAGCTCGCCGAGGGAGGCACGATCTTCCTCGATGAAGTCGGCGAGCTTTCAGCCGAGACCCAGATCGCTCTCTTGCGTGTTTTGCAGGAACATGAATTCGAACGTGTCGGTGGAACTGGATCTATCCGAACAAATGTTCGCGTGATTGCTGCTACCAATCGTGACTTGCAGGCGGCTATCGCTGCAGGCATGTTCCGGAGTGACCTTTTTTACCGGCTCAACGTTTTTCCCATCGAGGTGCCCCCTCTGCGTGAACGACGGGAAGACATTTCGGTGCTGGTTGAATACCTCATAGACCGTTACGCGAGGAAAGCGGGAAAGAACATTCGCGGGGTAAACAAAAGAAGCTTGGAATTGCTTCAGTCGTACCCCTGGCCGGGTAACGTTCGCGAATTGCAGAATGTCATCGAGCGATCTGTAATTGTATGCGAAACAGAAAATCTCTCGGTCGATGAGAGTTGGCTTTCGCGGCAGCCGCATGTAACTAGACCCCAAAGCGACCTGGGGCTATCTCGTAAGCCTGCCACGCAAGAGAAAGAGATCATTGAGGCTGCCCTTCGCGAAAGCGGCGGACGTGTAGCGGGACCGTCAGGCGCAGCCGCCAAACTCGGCATTCCGGGTTCTACCCTAGAGTCGAAGATCAGGTCGCTGAAGATCAACAAGCATCGCTTCAAAACGACAGGTCCTCAGTAAATCTTCTAATTATCCTTTTTTGGCGAGTCCACAAGCCGTTGTGAAATGCGCAGATTTGCGAACATCGCAATTTCCTACCCTGACTAAGGCTGTGACTTTCAATAACTTAGCGTTGGCACCGTGATTGCCAAACCAGACGTGTGCGACCGGACTTTACAGAAGCAAGAATTCATTCTCAAGAGAGGGTGAGTGCTGAAGATCACGAGAGCAGCGAACGCAGAAGTGGTCATCAAGCTAAGCGGACGAATGGACGCAGAAGACCTAACCGAGTTGGAAACGCTAATTACCGCGGAAGCTGGCGGTCGCCGCATTGTCTTGGACTTAAGAGACCTGACCCTGGTAGATCACGACGCGGTCAGTTTTCTCAAGCGGTGCGAAGCGGACAACATCGCCCTAAGGAACTGCCCGGCATATATCCGCGAGTGGATCACGAGAGACCGAAAGACAAGAGAAATCTAACCGTGATTTGGGTCACAGGAAAACATAAGGGAAATTCTTCATGGCTAGCCTAAGCAACATCATCGACGTTCACTCCCACATCATCACAAATCTCGGATCTCA
>Ga0137393_10000754_pt1 | contig 19942 bp, 10 predicted proteins | sample 15con2h34BmetaG_FD_101396 | JGI IMG/M metagenome (GOLD analysis project Ga0137393, IMG submission 101396) | Vadose zone soil microbial communities from Angelo Coast Range Reserve, California, USA - 15con2h3.4B metaG | ecosystem: Environmental > Terrestrial > Soil > Vadose zone > Saprolite...
TGCCCACGCTGTGCTTTAACTTGAAAAATATCGATCCTGCAATTGTCGCGGAAAAGCTGGCGTGCTCTGGCATCGGCGTGCGCCACGGGCACATGTATTCGCCACGGCTGATGAACCGGTTGGGACTCAATATCGAAAGGGGTGCCGTGCGTGCCTCCCTCGTCCACTACAACGCGATTGGGGAGATTCATCGTTTTGGAAGTGCTCTGGCCGAGATTGCACAGCATGAATCGCCCTCGTAATGGCGGATGGTTCCGCACCCCTCAGTGTCGCGTCGGAACGGCACTATCCACGATTAGCAAGTCCGCCGGGCCTGTGCAACGCGCGCAGCAGGGCTTCCACATCCTGCCACGAGCGAACCCTTCCACGTGGAACGGCGCCGCATGGAGTTTGCAGGAATGATCGCTATTGAGGGCTCGGTGGTGCGCCGAGAATAATCCTCAGAAGTTGTGTGGCCAGGGCGGACGCATCAACGTTGTCCATGTTGATGAGGACAACTACGCCGGCGCGCGGCTCCGGAGCCAGCATAATGAACGTGCTTGTTCCTTGCTGGCCGCCACCGTGGCCAACCGTCGCCATCCCCGCATCCTTACTGGTACCCCAGCCCAGCGCGTAATCATTAGGCGAACCGTCCGCAAGCTTCTGAGGAGTCCACATCTTGGTGCGCGTCTCGCTACGAAGCAGAACATTGTTTAATATCGCGACCTCAAATCGCGCCATGTCTTCGGCTGACGACAACCATCCCCCGCCGGGAATCTTGTAACTCGAATCAAGAAAATCGGCGTTTACTACCTGGCCGGACTTGTCTTTGTGATAGAAACGCGTGCGATACGGAATCACGGCATAATGATCATCCGCCTGAGTGCGTACCATTCCGGCAGGAACAAAGATGTTCCTATGCACGTAGTCCACATATTTCTCACCGGATGCTCCTTCGATTGCACACCCCGCCAAGGTGAAGCCCTGCGTTGAATAATGGAACTTTGTGCCGGGCTGAGATAACAGTGCATCGTTCTTGAAGAAATTCAAACCGGCCTGGATTGGATTCTCAAAATGTTTCGTATTGCCAACTTCCGGATCATCCTGCGAATCGGAACGGTAATGCCGGATTCCTCCGAGGTGCGCCAGCAGTTCGCGTGTCGTGATCGGCCACTCCTTTTGCGGAAACGACGGGCAGTATTTTTGTACCGGGGCATCAAGGTCCAACTTTCCATGCTCCCAAAGTTGCATCGCGGCCGTAGCCGTCAGCGGCTTTGAAACCGAGGCGACGCGGTATAAGGTAAGTGGCGTTGCCGGTACGAAGTTCTCCAGGTCCGCCGTGCCAAAACCCTCGGACCACACATACTCGCCGCGCTCAACCACAGCGGCAGACACTCCTGGGACGTTGGTCGCCGACATGAATTTGGCAATCGCAGTTTCGAGTTGGGTGCGCCTCTCGTCAGAAAGCTTCGCGTTCTGGGCAAATAGAGCACCAGTCGTCGCGGTTAATAGGGCGAGCAGGAGCGAAAAGAGCGCGGGCAGGGGAAGTGTTCGTCGTTCGGGGTTTTTATAATGACAGTGCTGGTTCATGGCTTCCTATAATAACGGGTTGAATTGCCTGCGTGGTTTACTCGCATTTGCTCAGTGGCAACGAATTGACCGCTGGGGCTATAGTTTTGGCTTAGGTTCCGCGAACTGCCGAGGGTGACAGATTCCTCATGCTGCACTGGCGACCGGCGTTGTCATCGTGGCTATTTGTTTCGCACTGGGGCAGCGTACCAGCGAAATGTCCCGACTGCGCCCGCGGGCAGGGTATAGGTGAAGTATTTTTCTGACCAATGGACATTGAATGCAAGCGGGACACTGCCGGTGTTGAGAGCGAGCAGCACGATCGAGCCGTCGGGATTCTGAAAGGCAACGTCTTCCAGATTATCTTTATCGAAGGTGTTGGAATCAATGTGAAAAGCTCCCGGCACGACGAACTTACTGACGTGGCCGAGCGCCACATAGTCCACTGTCATGGTCGTCGCGGCCGGCGACGTGTCGTGTCTGATAGTCACAAGTCCGCGGCAAGTGCCGCATCCTCCGGTGTGTGGACCATTGGCTTGATCCAATGCCAAATTCCACAAGACCACGCTCTTCGACCAGTTTCGGGTCACGCCGATTATTAACTGGGCCTGATCCCGCAAAAGGTCGCCCTTCTGCCACTCTCCGCCGGAACACTCCGTCTCCCAAATGTCTTTCGCGGGAAATTTATTGTGTAGCTCAGTTTGTGCGGTAACCGCACCTCCATAACAATGCACCGCCGTTCCAGCGACGAAATCAGCAGCCTTGGAGTCACTCAAGACAGCCACCGGAAAATCGAGCAAATCCCAATTGTGATCAAACACCAAAACTTTGGTTTTGAGCCCGGCATCTCGAAAAGCGGGCCCTAGATGATCACGCAGGAAGGAAATCTGCTCGCCAGCCGTGATCCCCATGCCAGGATAATCCGCTGGGATATAAAGCGGCTCGTTCTGCATCGTCACAGCATAGATCGGGACACCCGAGGCGGCGTAAGCCTGTACGAATTTAACAAAATACTTTGCAAGAGCAGGAAAAGCGGACTTTAGCAGCGTTCCGTGAATCAATGATCCGGAACTCTTCATCCATCCCGGCGGGCTCCAGGGGCTTGCCATGATTTTGAGTCGTGGATTCATTGCCAGTGCCTCCCGCAAGACCGGAATGATGTACGCCCGGTCGGCATCAATCGAAAAATGACTTAGGTCTGGGTCTGTCTGTCCCGCGGAAAGATCGTCGTAACTGTAGTCTTTGAGCGCGAAGTCGCTGGCCCCCATAGGCTGCCTGAGAAAGCTCAATCCGATTCCCTCAACCGGATCGAATAATTTCTTCATGAGATCTTTGCGCTGCGAGCTGCTGAGTTTGTTGTGAAGCAACCAGCCTGACGAATCAGTGATCGAAGCTCCAAAACCGTCCATCTGCTGGTAGGTCACCGACTGGTTCACGTTGATCGTCAGTGCCGCTGGCTTCGAGTCGCCGAAACTGACCGTCGGCCTTTCCTGCAACGACTCTTTCAGGTCGCTGGTGGATTCATATACCTCAACCCTCGTATCCTGTCCGGAAACTGCAGCGGGCGCGGAACTATGCCGCGCGGAACTATTTCCCAAAGCGAGCACAATACCGAGCAAGCATCCTGCCTGATAGAGGAACACTCTTCACTCTCCGCAATTCGAGCCAAAAACGATGTAAGGAAGGTCAGCTAATTAGGGCCATTTGATGTAGCTGGCGGATCGTCGGCACTCTGTTCCTGCGTCTTCCGTTTCCTCTCAAACGACTGCTGTTGATGTCCAGTTGCCTGTTGCTTGAGCTTCTGGAAACTGGCCAGCGCAGCCTGCGCTTCTGTTGTCTGGTGCATGCGACGATAAACTTGGGCGAGCTGACAGTAAGACTGACGGATTATCTCTGGGTCCGTCTCACCCGAGATTGCGCGTTTGCAGTCTTCTCCTGTAATCATTCCAGCGAGATGATCCCGCGTTGTAGTGCGACGGTCGCCGCCTGGGTACGATCTTTTACCTCGAGCTTCTCCAGTACGTGACTGACATGCAACTTAACCGTAACCTCTGCGATATTCAGTGCCGTGGCAATTTCTTTGTTCCCCAGTCCGCTTGCGACCATGCGAAGTACTTCCAATTCCCGGCTGGTCAACGAGCGATGCGAAAGCCGTTGCGCCAGGAGCGGAGCCACCACGGGATCCAGATACCGGCGTCCCTCGCAAACCTCGCGAATAGCACGCAGCAACTCCTCTCGCATCACGCTTTTTAACACGTATCCTCTCGCTCCCGCCTGCAGTGCGCGGTAGATTTCTTCCTCTCCCGAGTGAGTAGAAAGCATCAGGATGCGCGCCTCGGGAAATTCGCGAACAATGGCGGCAGTAGTTTCAGCTCCGCTCATGCCCGGCAGACGGACATCCATGATTACTACGCTGGGCGAGTGTTTGCGGTAGGCCTCCAGCGTCGCTTCGCCGTTCGGAACCTCAGCTACGACCTCCATATCCGGTTCCACATTGAGCGACGCTGAAAGTCCCATCCGAACCATGAAGTGGTCGTCAACCACCAGAATACGTATCGACTTTGGGTTCTTCATGTAAGGGTCGTGTCGGCTCCGCTGGAACTACCACCTCAATACGGGTGCCCCCGTGGTGACTTGCGATTTGCAGATGACAGCCAAGCGATTGCGCACGCTCGCGCATATCGACCAGACCAAAATGCCCATTTCCGGCCAGAGTCGCTTCATCGGGAGAAAAGCCGCGCCCATCATCGCTGACGCACAGCCGAACCTTTTCGGGATGATATTCGAGGTCCACGCTGAGATGGCGCGCGCAGGCGTGCTTGACGGCATTGGCCACTGCCTCCTGGCCGATGCGTAGCAGATTCATCTCGATCATCCCCGGCAAGCGCTTCGGCTGCCCCGTTACCTTAATTTCCAGCTTCACGTAATCGCCCACCACCAGCGGTTCGACAGCACGTGTCAATGCCGATACCAGGTCTCCATTTTCCAGCAGATGGCAGCGCAGGTCCCATACCGAACGCCGTGCAGAAAGCATGCTGTGGCGGCTCATCTTGCGTGCCATTTCTATGGCTTGCCGCGTTATTCGCGGAGATTGCGAGAAACAATCCACTGCCAGGTCCAACTGCATAGTGATTCCCGTCAACTCCTGTTCGAGTGTGTCGTGCAGCTCGCGGGCGATCCGGTTGCGCTCCTCGAGTACCGCGCCACTGCGCAGCTTTTGCCGAATGATGGCCATCTGCTCACGTCCGCGACGTCCCAGCACGACCACCCAGATTGTCATGACGAGAAGGACGCCGGCAGTGATCCCCAGAAGCCAAAGCGTACGCGGTAAATTCCACCAGGACGGAGCGCGCAGTACGACAACGTCTTTGGGCGAGCGCAATCGCAGACGGAATGACTCGGGCACGTGCCATAGTCCCCCGCTACGCACCAGGCAGATGCCGGCGATGCGGAGTTCACTGTTTAGTGGAATGGAAAGCAAATTACCGGTAGAACTGCCGCCTTGCAAGGTCACGCCGAACACCATCCCGCCCTGCTGGAGCAGAAGATTCAAACCGTCTGGCTGCAACTGCCGTTGCAGCAGCCTGCCGTCCGCGCTGACTAGAGCGCCATCGTAACGCTCCCAGGCAGCGTCCACATCGAACTTAAGCGGTTCGGGCGCGGCCTCATGCCCGGTGCGGTGGAATACGGCATTCTCCAGCACGGGCGCCGACTCACCAAGCGCGGGGAACCCGGTCACATCGACTACATCACCAATCTCCAGATGTGTATCTTGCTGGGTGAGGACCCTCAGTCCCTTTCCCCGGTTCTGCACAAAGAGTGCATTCCCCGGCTGCTGATATGTGACCACGCCTTGCACGCGTACCTTCCGCTTTGCGCCTTGGCTCGGAGAAAACTGTAGCAATGCTGAGAATGGCACTTCTTCCGCCGGTGCCTCGATCTTGATAAAACTCAGGCGCGGGACATAGAACAGCACACCCACTAACTGGCGTTCGGCATTAAACAGGCTGCCACAGACTCCTTCGATTCGCACTTCGCTACCAATCCAGGAGGAAACATCCTGCTCGTGGGTGATAGGAACGCGGACTTCAAATTGGCCGCCGCCGGAGGCGACGTTCATCGCCAGGGTAGTCTCGTGCCATGAAGCGCGGTCAATAGAAACGGACCGGACCATACCTCGTACTTGCACCCACTGACTATCGCGCTGGCCGTCCGCGAGTTCACTAAACGAATAGAGATGCGCGCTCGGGAACGTACCTTTTCCTAGCACACGCACGCTGCGTTCGCGAATTACGGGAGCGAATCGCCCTGGTCCGGTGACGCCCTCGACTTCGACTAGATTGCCCAGCAGGTGTGGGAACAACGGTGCATGGCTGCCCTCCACGAAAACGCCCGCCGTCGAGTCCTGGACAAAGAAATCTGGAGCGGGAACGTCATCGGTAATCACACCGCGAATTCTCACCGGATAACCCAGCGCCGCCTGATCTGCAGTGAGCCGCCGCACTTGATCGGCATGGGTGAGCGTGGGGAGAGGCGCAGCAGAATCCGCCCACGCCATCGTGCTCAGGGCGCACGCCAGCAGCGGCAGCATTCTGCAGACTGGACCCGGCGTCGGAGCATTGGTGCGAATCGGCGCTTCCAGATTTCCTTCAGATATGAGTGATCGCCACGAGAGTAGCATTCAGATGCCTTCCCGGCCTGGGCGTCCTGCGCAACGGCCCTAGAGTAGCTGAAATGGGCGGCGGGGGAAAGCCGCACGATTACTTGTCCCCTCCCCGCCGGTACACCCGCACATAGTCCACCAGCATGGTCTGGGGAAAAACGGTGGTAGCGTCAGGATTCCCCGGCCAGTCGCCGCCCACGGCAAGATTGAGCAAAAGGAAAAACGGGTGATCGAAGACCCACTTCTGTCCCGCCTGCAGGTCTTTGGGAGTGCGGGAGACGTAGAGATCATTGTCCACGTAAAAACGGACGGCCTTCGGCTCCCACTCCACCGCATACATGTGAAAGTCATCGGCGAACGGTTTCTTTCCCGGCAAATTGTAAGGCGCCTCGATTCCAACTGTACCTGTGTATCCCGGCCCATGGATCGATCCGTGAATGGTGGACGGTTCCTTGCCGATATTCTCCATGATGTCGATCTCGCCACAGCCGGGCCACCCCACTTTCTCGATGTCATCGCCCAACATCCAAAAAGCTGGCCACATGCCTTGGCCGCGGGGGACTTTGATTCGCGCCTCAAAGCGTCCAAAAGTTTGTGTAAATTTGCCCTTAGTCTTCAGCCGCGCAGAAGTGTACTGCCGAGTGGTGCCATCCTCGCCGGTATACTTTTCCGCGATGGCTTTGATCGCAAGGCTTCCATCTTGCTGGTAGGCATTCTGGACGCGATTCGTGTAGTACTCAAGTTCCTGGTTTCCCCACCCACCTCCGCCAACTTCTGACACCCATTTGGCCGAGTCCACAGCGGAACCTCGGGGACCATTAAACTCGTCACTCCACGCCAATATCCATTTTCCGTCTTTCGGTCCGGGACTACTTTGTGCACCGGCAGATCGCGCCAGGGAAAAAATTGCTATCAAGATAATTACCACTGATGGATGTTTTCGTCTCATTGAGAACCTCCAGCGCAAGCGGCCCAGTCGGTGGACTGGCGAGGCCCCATCATATCTTCAATCCATCGGTTCGATTTTCCGATCCACAAATGCTGGGTACCGGATTGTGTATGATGGGCAGCGCAATTTCGTTAGCAAGTGACTCGGCCCAGCACCAGAACGCTGTTACTTGATAAATCCTTTTTCGCGGGATTACTGAGGCAGACCTGATGGGTACTTTCAAATCCGCGTCTCTAATCCTTACTGTGCTGTTCACTCAACTGCTTGTAGCCCAGACGTCGAGCTATTCGAGAGCTGATGTCGAAAAGCGTGTGGATTCGATCCTCCCCAAACTGACGCTCGAAGAGAAAATTGACATGCTGGGCGGGGTCAATGATTTCTACATCCGCGCCGTCCCCCGCCTCGGTCTGCCTGCGCTTAAGATGTCCGATGGTCCCATTGGCGTGCGCAACTACGGACCGTCAACTACGTTGGCGGGTGGCATCGCGCTGGCCGCTACATGGGATCCTGAACTTGTCCGTCGCGCCGGCACAGTACTGGGTGAGGACTGCCGCGCCCGCGGAGTCCATTTTTTGCTCGGGCCTGCCGTCAACATTTACCGCGCTCCCATGGCGGGACGCAACTTTGAATATTTCGGCGAAGACCCCTTTCTCGCCGCGCGCACTGCTGTTGCTTACATCGAGGGTGTGCAGTCTCAAGGTGTGTGCGCCACCATTAAGCACTTCATGGGCAATAACCAGGAGTACGACCGGCACAACGTGGATTCCATCATCGACGAGCGCACTATGCGGGAAATCTACCTTCCCACCTTCGAGGCTGCGGTGAAACAAGCCCACGTGTGCGCCATTATGGATTCCTACAATCTCACCAATGGTCAGCACATGAGCCAGAATGATTACCTCAACAACCAGGTCGCCAAAAAAGAATGGGGCTTCAGCGGGCTCATCATGTCCGACTGGGATTCGACTTACGATGGCGTTGCTGCGGTAAACGGCGGCCTCGATCTGGAGATGCCCTCAGGCGCACACATGAACCGCGCCACGCTTCTGCCCGCGATTAAAGCCGGCAAGGTGAGCGACGCGACTATTGACGATCACGTGCGCAGAATTTTGCGCCGGGCTGTGGAATACGGGTGGCTCGATCACGATCAGACCAATCTCTCGATTCCCCGTTACAACATGGAGGAACGTGCCGTTGCCCTCGAGACTGCGCGCTCCAGTATGGTTCTTCTCAAGAATGACGGCAACCTGCTTCCACTCGACAAGGCAAAAATCAAGACAATCGCGGTGGTCGGGCCTGACGCGTATCCCGCACAGGTCGTGGGTGGTGGTAGCGCAGGTGTACGGCCATTCAATTCGGTGAGCTATCTCGAGGGACTAGCTAACTCGGTTGGAGATAGTGTCAAGGTGAATTACGCACCCGGCATCCCTTCACTATCTGAAATGGCAGATAACACCACGTTCATGACGGCGCCGTCCGGTGGCAAGACCGGTCTGACGGTTGAGCGTTTCAAGTCGCAAGACTTGAGCGGATCGCCCGCCGAAACCCGTACCGATGAACACGTCAATTTTGGCTTTGAATGGCCATACTTCAACATCCTGCCTTCGGAATTCCGGTCCGCTCGTTGGACGGGTTACTACATTGTGAAGGATGCAGGCGAGTACGACATCTTTACGCAAGGCCCCGGTGAAGATGGCTCCTACCGTCTGTTCGTCGACGATAAGTTGGTCATTGACAACTGGAAGCGGGCCACTGCGCTGGTAAACGACGCGACCCTGAATCTCACTCCGGGGCCGCACAAGGTTCGCCTTGAGTTTGTTCGGCTTTTCGGTGACCCCAACATGCGGCTAGGCGTCGTCAACGCAGCTTCAGTGGTGGATGCAGATGCTAAAGCCATTGCTACCAAAGCTGATGCCGTGGTCGTCGCCGTAGGTTTTGATCCCACGAGCGAGAGCGAGGGGGCCGACCGCACCTTCCGGCTTCCGCCCGGACAAAGTGAGCTGATCCAGGCGATGCTTGCCGCCAACAAGAATGTAATTGTCGTCGTCACATCTGGCGGTGGAGTAGACATGAACGGTTGGGTCGACCGTGTGCCTGCACTCTTACAGTCGTGGTACTCGGGACAAGAAGGCGGCACAGCCCTGGCACAGTTGCTTTTTGGTGAGTACAGTCCGTCCGGCAAGCTGCCGGTGAGCTTCGATCGCCGCTTTGAAGAAAATGCTGTCTTCCACAGCTATTATGCCGATCCCAGCGACAAGAAAGTTAAGTACAGCGAAGGTGTATTTGTCGGGTATCGTCACTACGACAAGAGCAATGTCAAGCCGCTGTTTCCCTTCGGATATGGGCTTTCCTATACCACATTCACGTATAGCAATTTGTCCGTCTCTCCGAGCAGTGGCAGCGTAAACGAACCTGTGAGGATATCGTTTAACGTAACAAACAGGGGCGGCCACGAGGGGGCCGAAGTCGCAGAGTTATACGTTGGCGACGCACACGCAAGCGTTCCTCGACCGCTCAAAGAATTGAAAGGTTTCGCCAAGGTTCAACTCAAGCCCGGCGAATCGAAACAGGTGACGCTCATGCTCGATCGCAGGGCGTTTTCTTTTTACGACGCAAATAAGAAAGATTGGAATGCGACGCCTGGGGAATTTGCGATTCTGGTCGGCGGCTCGTCCGACAAAATCCAATTGCAAAGTACTTTCAAGCTCGTTCACTGAGAAGCCGGCACACGATTGAGGCAGCCCAGTTTTACGGTTTTTGTGTCTGCCTGGAAGTGGCTTCTACTAACCGCTCTACCGGCGTAGCCACCATGAGTAGAAGGTCAGCTCTGGGGGTCCGTGCCCGCTCGATCAGCGTCAGTTGTTGAGCCTTCCACGATTCTGGGGAGAGTTCAGATCGATCGAGATAATCGAGCGCCTGCAAGCCCGCCGCACCGAGAACGGAAAGGTCCTCAGAAAGGGGTACAAGCTCGTGCAGAAGAAAAGACTGCTCCATGAAAGGATGTAATTTCGCATCGTTATCGCGCCAGGCTGCAAGTAGTGTGCGAATTTCGTTTTCAGTGGCCCGGTCCTTGTACCCGCTTTGGATATACGCATCCACCAAATTGCGGAAACGCCGCGCGGGCTCGCTCTCTGGACTAACCGCATCCACCAGCCGATTTAAGGGAGCCCTGAAGTCCCAGGGACCTTTCACACTATCCATGCGCATATAGTCCTTGACAGGCTCGACCACATCCGCAAGCGTGCGAAGCGCTGAGATATCATCCATTCCCAAAATGCGGTGCAACATGTGAGTCCTGCCGGACCTGTGGGTCAGCCCCAGCCATTCCAGACGCCAATTCAACTCATTAAGTCTCGAGTACATCGAGCTTATATCTTGAACTTCCTGCGGAGACCACAAGCGCTCAGCAATTGCAGCCGTGCGCGGCCAGACCCGCGAGTCGATATTTTCTCCTGTGACCCACTCGCTCCACATACAAGCCTCGCCCCCGAGGATGCGACTCTTTTCCTCGGGATTCAAAGTTGCCGCATCGTCGGTCGTGGGGTCTACGGCATAATGGCGCCAGGCCGGCCACATCAAATCGAGATAGTAACCGAAAGAGAGTAAGCCGCTGTAACCCAGTCTTGCCGCCGTTGCCAGCGACTGCTGTCCACGCCAGGACTGCACGACAACGTTTTTTGGCAGATCAGGATGTAGAACCTCATCCCATCCGATCATGATTTTGCGATACTTGGTCAGAATCTTCAGTAGGCGTTGATTGAAGTATGCTTGCAGATCCTGATTGTCTTTCATGCCGTGAGCGTGGATGAAGGCCTGAATCTTCGGATTGGCATCCCAGGCCTGACCGTTTACCTCATCTCCGCCAATATGGAAGTAGGCGTCTGGGAAAACCTTGGCCATTTCACCAATGAAGTCGTCCAGAAACTTGTAAGTCCCCTCGCGAGTGGGATCAATGACGGAATCTGCCCCATCGGGCTCTATCTTGTACGGCCCTGGGGTGCTAGCCAATTCTGGGTACCCAACAAACCATGAGCGGCTGTGGCCCGGAATATCAAATTCAGGGACCACCCGAATGCCGCGATCCCGAGCGTAAGCCACGAACTCGCGTATATCGTCCTGCGTGTAATACAAGCCATCAGATCCCATTCCCTGTAACTTTGGAAATCTCTTGCTCTCGACGCGAAACCCTTCGTTGTCGGAGAGGTGCAGATGCAAAACATTCATTTTCACCGCGGCCATGCCATCCAGGTTGCGCTTAAGTACGTCCACAGGAATGAAGTGGCGCCCAACATCAATGAGCAAGCCCCGCCAGACAAAGCGCGGCTGATCCTTTATCGTGACAACGGGCACGGCAAATCCATTCGGCGTGGGTTCCACCAGTTGAAGGAAGGTTTGCAGGCCGTGCAGAATGCCCACCGTATTTGGCGCGCTGAGTTTCGCACCTGACCCATTCACCACGAGCTCGTAAGACTCATCCTCGCCAAGCCCTTGTACTGCCTCGCTGGCATGCTCCGCGTGGATCAGCAGACTAGGATTGGCGGGTTCGGCCGGTTCTTGCTTGAGCAGTATTCCCGTTTGCTGGGAAAGCTCAGCAACAAACCTCCGGACGCCGCGTTCCAGCGTCCCATCGTGAAAACCTGTAATCGAAAAAGAGAAGGATCGATCAATCGGCAGTTGCCCCGTCCCAATTTGCACAGTGGAAGGCATGGGCATGAGGTTGAGCTGGGGCTGCGTTTCTGCTGCAGCGGCGGTCGAATGCTCGCAAAGCAGGAAGACAAATAGCAGCGCAAGGAAGCCAGAACAGTTGATAGTTCGGGTCGGATGAGCGCAGCGAATGGACATTCGCGTCATTACAGATCCTCTAGAAGTTTAGCTCGGGCCCGGTCGAAATTGTTTGACTAGAAACTCGAAGTGCGCTGTCACATGCCCGTGCGGATGTTGATCGGCAAATGGCGGCAGCATAACACATGCACACGGAAATCCAGCTGCAGTGGACTTCCCAACTGTCTACTATCTACTATCTATTTATTCTTCGTCGCCCACCGTCACACCGACTTCACCCCACTTCAAAGTGCAGACTTGTATCATCCAGCGTCCTTTGCATCTTTCAGTCGTTTGACCAAGTGGGCTCACAGCGCCGTCTCTGTTCGCACGTTCGATTGCTGACTAGATTGGTCGTCAGCTGCTGATGCACCGATCACGTGGCAAGCCTGGATTTTGGTAATTATTACTTGTTTGTTCTGCGTTCAAGTATTCCTGGCTGTCGATCGCCACTCGCATTCGGTGAGTGACACGTTGTACGGCATCTTTCCGTATTTTGTACCTGCATTTGGGGTTTTGGGCTGGGTAGCCTCGCGCAGCTCATCGAAGTCGTGAAACCGCTCGATACTGAGAATATAACCTACGGAAAGTTTTTCTTTTCAGCGCAAATTTCGTGGCGGACGAGAATTGTCGGTTTTGGGTCGTCGCCCGACAATTCCGGGTTGGAGTGGAAACGGTCGCTCCTGCTGGTCATACGGAGAGGGTTGTGCGCTGGCACGTTGCTGGATTCCGATTGTATTGGCCCCTGCGTTGGGGAGGAGATGGGGGAGCCTCTGGGGAGTAACCTGCGCTGCCCGAGACCGTTTCGGCAATCGTCTCGACCGATAGCTTTGCGCTCTGGCTTTTTGAGAGTGACGGAGTCGGGTTAGGCCGACTCCGTCAGTGGTATCGCAAAAGCAGACTGCGCTCTAAGGTGCTTCTCCGTTTGCGGCCGCTGGCGACGCAACGTGGAGAACCACAGAAACAGTCATTGACTTGCCGGGGTTGGCGAACTGGATGACGTTGATCTCTCCGACGTAAGTTCCCACCGCCAGCGCGCTGGCATTCACGCTGACGGTGACGTTCGTCGGCGTGAAGCAACAGCCGTTGCCGGATGGAGAGATGCTCAGCCAGTTCCCACCCTTGCCCGACGCAGCGATGGGCGTAAAGCGGAGGCTTCCGCTGGTGCTGGCAATGGAAATTACCTGCGACGCGGGGTTCACTCCCCGCGTGGTGTTGAAGGTGACGGTAGGATGCTGAACGAAGACTGGGTCGCCCACCGTGACCACCGTGGGAATGGTCACGTTGCCAGTCGTCGTCTTAAGCACCTGTTGGCCAATGAAGGTGCCTGGTTGCAATCCCTTTCCGGGCAGCTTGCTGGTCGTGACGGACACGGTGTACGTTCCGGCGTTGACGCCCGAGACCGGAAACACCGTGATCCACTTGCCGGGATCCGCGGTGGTGGCCGAAACACTCCAGTTCAGCGTCCCCGCTCCGCCATTGCCAATTTGTATCGTTTGGGACGGAGGATTGGCACTGCTGGGCGTGAACGAGAAGCTGGTCTGGCCGGGAACGTTGTCGAAGAACGCCTTGCTCGAGGCAATGACTGCTAAATTGACCGGCACGGTCATGGATCTGCCGGGGTTGGCGAACTCGATGATACTGATTTCTCCGGTGTAGTTTCCTGCTGCAAGCGAACTGGCGTTGACGCTGACCCTGACGGGCAGCGACGCGAAGCAGCAGCCGTTGCCAGATGGAGAGATGCTCAGCCAGTTGCCGCCCTTGCTGGTTGCCGCACTCGAGCTAAAGCGAATGCTGGAGTTGTCGGCAGCCGGGATCGACAGGACCTGGGGCAGAGGATTCGGCCCGCCAAACGGCATGACGAAGCTGAGGGGATTCACTTGGGTAAAGACAGCTTTACCCACCGTGACTGTCACCGGAATGGTGGCGACGCTCCCAGGCGCCTGGAGCAGCAGTTGGCCGTCGAAGGTCCCAGCGAGGACGCCTCCTCCGGGCAAATTGAGGACGTTGACCGAGACCGTGAGCGTTGTTGGAGCTGTCCCGAGCAGAGGAGTCGCAGTCAGCCACGCGCCGCCATCAGCGGTGTTGGGTGCAACGGTCCAGTTCAATGTGCCGGTTCCGCCGTTCCCGACTCGGATCGTCTGCGGCGTCGCTTTCTGGCCAGATGTGACCGAGAAGCTCAACCCGCCGGGGAGGCTGTCGAAGAATGCGCCCGAAGCGGCGACGGTCAAAGTCACCGGGATGGTCATCGATCTACCGGGATTGGCGAACTCGGTGATGATGATCTCTGCCGTATAGGTTCCCGCTGCAAGCGTACTCGCGTTCACTCTCGCTGTGACAGCCAGCGGAGTGAAACAGCAACCATTACCAGACGGAGAGATGCTCAGCCAGGTGCCACCCTTCGCGGTTGATGCACTCCCACTAAAGCGAATGGTGGAGCCGTCGGTCGTGGCGATGTTGAGTACCTGTGGCAGCGGATTCGCGCCGCCGAACGGCATGGTGAAGCCAACGGGGTTCATCTGGTTGAACACGACCGTTCCCACCGTGACCGTGACCGGAATGGTGGTTGTGTCACCTGCCGTCTGGAAAACCAGCTGACCGGTGAATGTTCCGGCGAGCGCTCCGCCGCCAGGTAGATTTGCCGCCGTGACTCCGATCGTTGCGATGGAAGGAGCAGTTCCACTAGTAGATGTTGCGGTGAGCCAGTCGCCGCCATCGGCGGTGCTGGGCGTAACGGTCCAGTTCAACGTGCCGGTTCCGCCGTTTCCGATCTGTACGATCTGTGAAGTAGCGACGCCGTCCGTCTTGAAGGAAAAGCTCAATCCGCCGGGCAGGTTGTCGAAGAATGGGCCGCTAGCGAGGACTGTCAGGTTGACGGGCACGACCATCGACCGTCCGGGATTGGCGAACTCGGTGAAAATAATTTCGGCGGTGTAGGTTCCCGCCGCCAGCGTGCTGGCGTTCACGCTGGCCGTGATGGCTAGCGGTGTGAAGCAGCAGCCGTTGCCGCTGGGAGAGATGCTCAGCCAGTTGCCACCCTTTGCCGTCGCGACTGAACCACTGAATCGAATCGTAGAGTTATTGATAGTGGCTATGTTCACGACCTGCGGCAGCGGATTGGCTCCCCCGAACGGCATGGTGAAGCTGATCGGGTTCAACTGGGTAAACGCCGCTGGACCTACGGTGACGGTCACCGGAATGGTGGTGGTGTCTCTGCTGGTTTGGAAGACGAGTTGACCGATATATTCGCCTGGCACTGCCCCTCCTCCAGGTAGTTGGCTCACATTGATTCCTACCGAAACCGCCGAGGGCGCAGTTCCGCTGGCAGGAGTCCCACTGAGCCAATTGCCCCCATCGGCGGTGCTGGTAGCCAAGGTCCAGGTCAGCGTGCCGGAACCTCCGTTCGAGACGCGAATTGTCTGCGTAGTCGCAGTCGTGCCGTTCGTTTTGACAGAGAAACTCAGCTGCCCAGGAAGGTCTGCGAAGAAAGCGCCGGACGAAAGGACCGTCAGTGTAACCGGCACAACCATCGCCCTGCCGGGGTTGGCAAACTCGGTGATGATGATCTCCCCCGTGTAGGCGCCCGCTGGAAGCGAACCCGCGTTCACGCTGACGCTATGCGCCAGTGGCGTAAAGCAGCAGCCATTCCCACTGGGGGAAATCGCCAACCAATGGCCACCCTTGGCGGTCGCTACCGAGGCACTGTAGCGGACGGTGGAGTTGTCGTTCATGGCGATGTTGATGACCTGAGTCAGAGGATTTGCTCCCCCGAACGCCATGGTGAAGTTGAGCGGGTTTATCTGGGTAAACACCTTGGGGCCTACGGTGACCGCCACCGGAATGGTGACGGTGTCACCTAACGTCTGGAATCGCAATTGGCCTACGAAGGTGCCAGCAGACGCGCCTCCTCCAGGCAGGGCGGCTTTAGTAACGCCGATGGTGATGGTTGACGGAGCTGTCCCGCTCGAAGCAGAGGCGGTCAACCAGCTCCCACCAACCGCAGTGCTGGCCGACACGGTCCAGTTCAAGGTTCCGGATCCACCGTTTCGGATCTGAATCGACTGCGAGGTCGGGGTACCGCTGGTCTTGAAGGAGAAGCTCAACTTTCCCGGAAGGTCGTCGAAGAACGTCGCGCCCGACGCCGCTACCGTGAGCGTTACCGGAATGGTCATTTTAATGGCGGCATTGGAGAAGTCGGTAATTACGATTTGTCCCTTATAGCTGCCGGCTGCCAGGCTGCCGGCGGTCACGATGGCCGAAATGGCCAGCGGCGTGAAGCAGCAGCCGTTGCCGCCGGGAGAAACCGACAGCCAGGCGCCGCCAGTCGTCGTCGATGCGGTCGCGCTAAAGCGAACCGTCGAGTTGTTGGTAAAAGCGATCGTCAGAACCTGGGGCAGAGGCTCGGCCCCAGCGAACGCTTTGGTGAATGCCAGAGCCGGTACCTTTTGGAATGTCTGCGCGTGGAGCAGGCTCGGTAGTCCGAAGATCAAAACCAAAGTGATAGTGGCGAGGAGGACATGCTGTTGATCAAATTTCGAAACACGATTACTCATCGTAATGCTCCATTTCCTGCGATTTGCGTTGCGAAGCAGCGCGGAGGGGAGCCAGCCCGTTTATGCCGCTGCCTCCGCCTCGGCCCCAGCACCTGTTTGTACTCACTTTCGCATTGCGCAAACGGCTACGAAAAACCGTCATGCGATTTTTTAAATCGCTAAGCGAGTGCTGTTTGGAAGCTGATCGTTACGCCGTGCGGGAAACAGGAGCCGTCCAAATGGCTCGGGGATATGTCAGTACTTATGTGTGGCGTTGGAGGGATTTGCTGTGGCATCCGCCAGCTCAGCGCGAAATCGCGCGGCCTTCTGCGGTTGATTCAAAGCTTCATATTCGGCTGCGAGGTCTTTTCGCCCGGCACGAATGAAACTCGTCGACGGGCTGCTCTGTTTAATCAGGATTTCATAGCCGGCCAGGGTCTCGGGTTCTGCGTCCTCATAGCGATTCTGGCGGAGCAGCGTCCGACCTAGCTTAATATGCGCGATGGCAGTGTTGACGTTGTCAGCGGGGAGCGTTTCTGCATAGCGGCGGACCACGTCGCGAAAAAGTTGCTCCGCGCGAGGATAGTCCTTCTTGTCCATGGAGATACTCGCCACGTTGGACAGGGCTATCGCGACCAGATAGTGGTGGTCGCCATAGACGGCACGATAGATGTCAACCGCACGGCGGAATCGCGCCTCCGCTTCATCAAGGTTATCGCGCATTGAAGCCACGTTCCCCAACTCGTTGAGGGTTTCAGCCACGGAGGGATGCGCCAGACCATAAACTCGTTCCTGAATGGCAAGAGCCTGCTCAAGTGCGGAGACGGCCTCGTCATACTTCTTCTCATACGTGAAAGACTCCGCCAGGGCGGTCAAGCGGCCGGCCGTCTTGGGGTGGTTATTGCCGTAGTAGGACTGAGCGATATCAAGCGCTTGCCGGTCCAACCGCTCGGCTTCACTGTAATAACCCAAATCGCGCTGGACCGCGGCGAGACTCCCGAGATCATCGGCGATCAGCGGATGCCTTGCGCCATAGATTTGGCGGTGCATCTCGAGGACGCGAGTGTACAAGGAATTGCAGACATCGTAGTGGCCGGCGGAGTAGTGTGCGTCCGCCAAGATGGAGAGACTGGTGGCCAAGTCGGCGGGCGCCACGCCTGGAACCGACTGCAGGCGCACGGCCTCGTCCAGAGCATCGATAGCTCGATCGTAGGAGCCGCGCTGCGCCAGCACTTTTCCGAAGGCGAGAGTGGCTTTCGCAAGTGCCGGATGGTTCGGCGGTAAGTGCCGCCTGGTCATGGCCAGGCCCTGCCGAACCAATTGTTCGGCCTCCTCCAAATGCGCCTCGTCGGACCGCAGCAAACCTAATGCAGTAAGGCTCTCGGCTACTTCCGGGCTATCTGCTCCGAACAACGACTTGCGTTGATCGAGAGCCGAACGTAGTAACGAATCTGCTTGTTCGAACTTGCCGAGTTTCTGGTAGATACTTCCGAGATTCTCGTAGAGCTCAGCTTGCACCTTGGGGTCACTGTTAAGGTTCTTTGCTTCCTGTACGCCCCGATCAACCATGGTGATCACGCGCAAAGAGTCGGAGGGTCCGGCCGCCGCATCTCCGCCTTGGAAGAGGTTGGTCATGAATTGCTGAATGCGCTGTGTGCGTGACGCTTCAGCGAGGGCAGTATCGCGTGCCTTAGCCAGCCGCACCGTGAAGAAGGTGACCAATCCCACGATCAGGGCGAAGATCACGGCGGTTGCTGCAACCGCGCGTTGATTCCGCCGGACAAACTTGCCTATCCGGTACTGCCACGCGTCGGGCCGTGCCTCCAAAGGCTCACCGTTCAGGTAATGGTCAACGTCGCGGATGAAAGCCTCCACCGACCGGTACCGACGCAAGGGATCCTTGTGCATGGCGGTGAGACATAGCACATCGAGATCAGCCCAGGCGATCTTGCTCAACGATAGCGCGTGGGAATTTGCCTCAGAGTCGGTAGTCCGCTTAAGTGCTGCGGATGGCTTGCCCGGCTCATGCTCCGCAATGATAGTGCCGGCTTCTGCAGGCGTCAGACCGGACAAGTCGAAAGGAAGCTGACCGGTCAACAGCTCGTAAAGAACGACTCCAAGAGAATAAACGTCGGTACTGATTCCGACACGATCGCCGCGAACCTGTTCCGGCGACGCATATGCCGGCGTCATCATTCTCAGCCCAGTCATGGTCTGGTCCACTTGCAGGTCTAGGCTCTCCAGTTGTTTGGCAATACCGAAATCGAGCAGCCGGACCGAGCCATCGTTCTTGACAAGGATGTTGGACGGCTTAAGGTCACGGTGGATGACGGCGTGACTGTGTGCGTGCAGCACTGCCTCACACACTGAGCGAAACAGGCGAAGACGCCGCTCAACCGAGCACTCATGCTTTCGGCAATAGTGAGTGAGCGGAATGCCATCAACGTACTCCATCACGAACCACGGAGTTCCGTCATCTAGTGTGTCTGCGTCGTAAAGTCGCGCGATCGATGGATGATTCAGTTGCGCCAGCGTACGTTGTTCGCTGGCAAAGCGTTCGCGGCGCGCCGGGGAAAGCCACGCGTCACGCAGGACCTTGACCGCGACTTGACTACCAAGGTCATTGCGTTCAGCAAGATACACGACTCCCATTCCGCCTTCACCCAGCAACTTCAGAATTCGGTACGGACCGACTTCTTTGAGGATCAGAGAAGCGGGAACGGATTTGGCAAGCGTCTCCTGCGCAACGTCGGCTAAATTGCGATCAAGCAGCGAGTGGCCGCTAGCGTCCTGATCTAGCATGGCCAGAACCTCGACGATTAGTTCCTCGTCTTGGCCGCATGCCGCCTCCAAGGACGCTCTCTGTTCGGCCGGGGGCACGTCTGCCGCATCATGAAATAAACTCTGGATTCGGTGCCAGCGCGCACTATCCATAGTTCAGTTCCTACCCATTGTTGCACAATGCAAAGTCACTCGGCCCGACGAAGCGATTGCCCCAGCCATGCCTTGGCCGCTCGCCAGTCGCGCAAGATCGTGGCTTCCGACACGCCAATCAGGCTTGAAATTTCGCTGATTTCAAGCCCTCCGAAAAACCGGCTCTCGACGACTAGGGCCTGGCGCGGTTCTAAGCTAGCAAGTTCGGTCAAGGCCGTGTCCAGCGCCAACAGTTTTTCATGGCAAGTCGTTGCGCCGTCGAGAGAATCGTCGAAGGAAACGAAGATGGCTTCCCCATCACCGCCCCGTTTACGCGCGTTGCGCCGCCGCGCTGCCTCGATCAGCAATTGGCGCATAGCACGGGCAGCGATGCGCTTGAAGTGTAGACGAGACGTGGCCGCAACACCGGGCGACTTCGCCAGTTTCAGCCACGCCTCATTGACCAAAGCCGTGGCACTAAGAGTGTTGCTCGAATCTCCGCGCTTGACGCTCGAA
>Ga0137393_10000771_pt1 | contig 19760 bp, 30 predicted proteins | sample 15con2h34BmetaG_FD_101396 | JGI IMG/M metagenome (GOLD analysis project Ga0137393, IMG submission 101396) | Vadose zone soil microbial communities from Angelo Coast Range Reserve, California, USA - 15con2h3.4B metaG | ecosystem: Environmental > Terrestrial > Soil > Vadose zone > Saprolite...
CCAACGTGGTGCAATGGAAAAATATTGAGAAGAGGATCTCGCCTCATGCCCCGCGCTGGATGGCAGGAGATAGCCGCGATCTGGCGCGTCTAGTGAAGGGAGAGTACGACCTATTATTTACCTGTCCGCCCTATGCCAACCTTGAAATTTACAGCGATGATGAGGCCGATATTAGCACTTTAGAATACGGAGATTTTCTCAAGGCTTATACAACGATCATAGCAGCGGCTGTTGGAATGCTTAGGTCTGACCGCTTCGCCTGTTTTGTCGTTGGTGATGTGCGCGGGAAAGATGGATTTTATGTTAATTTTGTTGCTGATACCGTCAAGGCTTTCCAGGCAGCCGGATGTCGACTTTATAATGATGCGGTATTAATCACCGCCATCGGCTCGCTTCCGATCCGCGCTGGTAAAGCATTTACCAGTGGGAGGAAACTTGGCAAGACGCATCAGAATGTTCTTGTCTTTGTTAAGGGCGACTGGCGGAAAGCTGTGGCGACCTGCGGGGCGCTTGCGGAAACGGATTTTGGTGAAGTTTTAGATATTTTAAATGTTAATTCTTTTAGTTAAAAATTGCCTGAACTGTAACCGGCGGCGCCAGCCGATGGGGTCGGAAGTCCTATTGCGCCAAAGGGGTCAAAAAAAACTCTTTACTTTTCTAGAAACAAATTTAATAATTCAATCTCTCTAGCGGGTATCTAAAGCGGCCTATTAAACCACGCGATTTTTCCCCAGTGCATCCCCGCTCTCCGCTAGAGAGATTTGATCGCTGGGGAAATTTTTTTGGAGGGGGAACAATGGAAGAACCTATGACGCGAAAACTCTATGCGCTTCGGTCTGAGCCTGAGGACGGGACGCGGTGCCTAAACCTCTGGTATTACTATACGGCGCCGTCCGGACAACTTATACGTTGTAAGGGTCGGGGAATGAAAATCGACTATGCGGACATGCCCCGAGCGATCAGCCTTTTACAGCGCGAATTTCAGGGTATGAGTTTCATACAAGCAGATCAAGAAAAGAGAGACGAGCAAGAACAGCGAGACAACGAAAATCAGGATTCGGTAACGCGATAAAACAAAAAGGGGAGGCTACGATGGGATGTTCAAACTTAATCAAAGATATGCGGGAAGCTAGGTTTACGGCGTGCGCTCAGCACGTCTTTTTTATTTTACGGGAACAGGTGGAATGCAACGCGGATAGCCGTACGCCAGCCGCTACGCGCTGGCTGGCGAAAATGGTAGGACGCGACCGTAAATCAGTAAGGTTGGCGCTTAAGGCTTTAGACCGCGCCGGTTGGATAAAAATCGTCCCAGGAAAACGCCGGGAAGCTTGCTTGGTTTCCGTACTCAAGTATCGTCTCAAGGGCCCAACGAAAAGCCCAACAAAGGGCCCAACGATTTACTCTAATTCTAGGCTCGAATTAATTGATATGGGCCCAACGAAAAGCCCAACAAAGGGCCCCACAGTAGTTTCTGGTAGTTTAGTCGTTTCTTCTGCCGTTAATACTGCCGTTTCTTTCTCCGGTTTAAAAGAAGTTTTACTACGTGATAGCACGGCGCAAAACAGCGCGCCGCCGCCACCCCCTAGGGCTAAGAAACAAGCGCGAAAAGACCCGCCCTATTTCCGGGCCCTTACGGACCACATCAACGCGACTTACACCCAAGCGAAAGGCTGTAAATATCCATTCCGGGTTTGGGAAATCAAAGAGCTTAGATTTTTCGCCAACCAGTACGGTTCTGCCGCAATGATGGCGTGGTGGGACGGTGTATTCAAAAACGATTGGTGTAAACGTAACGGGCTCAGTTTGAGAGTGTTTTTCTCGGACCTATCGAAGTTACAGGACGACAAGACCGCCAAAGATAGAGCGAAAGCCTACCAGGACAAGCTCGATCAGGAATGCGAATCGCCGGTACCGCCAGCCTTGATACAAAAACTCGCCGAAGGGCGCCGGTCGGTAAGCGAGCTCGTTTCCGTCATGACGGGACGTCCTGGGCCCTGTGGTAAGAGCAGCGGCCTGATAAAAGTCGGGGTTGGAACATGAGCATAAGCCCTGTGATAACGCTCCGCGATCAGGAGTTTGCTCCTACCGTGGTGCAACGCCGTTTTGGGGGGTATACGCCAGGGAGCAGGTATACCCCCCTAAAAACTGAAAAGAACAACCCTGGAAGCGATTCGCTACCCGGCCAGGATTGGTCATGAAAGCGCGTAAGGTCCTGGAAGTCCACCCCAGACTGGCGTCCAGGGGCCGTCCGCTAGAGATCCGGGACGAATGGCGGGACGATCAGGACGACAAAAAGCCGGGACAGGACAAACCACAACAAAAACAGGGGAAAAACAGACCAAAAAACAGAGCTGATTTTTTATAAGTTAACACATCTTAACAACGCCTTCCTAGGCTCCAATAGACCCAATTAAACAGGGTCAATTTACCGCGACAACACCCTATATTTTCAGGTCAAAAATAGCCCTTTACAGGCGATATCACTTATGATATACATAGGTAGGAATAAGAAATGAACCTGACCTTTCCTAAGGAGGGCGTTATGAAAGAGTTAAATGAATGGCTGAATGAAAACGTGGAGCATTTTAAGGGGTATAGCCTGGATGAAGTTGAAAAAGCGGCTGTGGCGGTGGGGTTCGACCGATGGGTGGTAAAGCAGTGGAAGGATCGCCAGCGCTTTTTGAGTTTCAGGAAGGTGGCCTAACATGGACGCCAAGAAATTCTTGGACGAATTGTTGGCCCAGAAAACCGCCCCGCTCACGGAGTTGCAGAAATGGGCGAAGAAGTATAAGGACATCCTTAGCGATGGGTACACGCATGACCAAGTTGTTTACATCGCGCAGCGGTGTGACTTCGATCTTGGGGAAGCGTGTAAATTATTCTCGCATTTTCAAGACGCTATGGAGGCCAGCGACATTAAAAACCGGGTTGCCATAGAAATGTTCCGGCTGGAAAGTCAGGCCGAGGATAGAGAAAAACAACGCAAAGAGATTGAGCTTGCCAAGCAACGGAAGGTGTACCTGTTACCGTTATGGAGTGACCTTGTGACGAATAATTTTACCGGGAAAGCGGAGGTGGCTTAACATGGAACTAGAAATGCAACGCTGTCCTGTCTGTTACCTGGCGCCGGACGTCGGCTACGATGCCCCGGATGGAACATGGCGGATCACCTGTCATTGTGAAGGGTCACCGTTCAATTTACCCTACGCGACGCTGGTGGAAGCGCAGTCTAGCTGGAACCGGATCGTGCACCAATATCACGCCGGGAAGTTTAACTAGGAGGGGACATGGAAACTAAACCGACGCCAACGCCTTGGAAGTGGAAGTCTTGGGGTGAGATGATTCATATCGAAGCGGGGAATACTGGGCTTTGGATTAACCCACGCGGTGACTCTTCGAAAGGGATACCCTCAAAAGAAGATAAAGAAATGGCTAATAAAATTGTCCGCGCCGTCAACGCCTATGAACGTGACCAAGACTTTAAAAAGGAACTAATAAATACATTACATCACTTACTTAATAAACCTGAATTATTGACCGACTATTTTTATAGAAAACAAGTCACAGTAATTATCGAAAAAGCGGAGGGCAAGTAACCACCGTTAATAAAGGGCCGTACCAGACACGCGAAACATCCTCAAGGAGGCTAACCATGAGAGTCCGAGAACGCCAGAAAATATTCAGATTGATAGAAACGAAAATCGCCGAAGGACGGGACGTGAGCTACATTGTCACCGGGTTGGTAAATCACTTCGACATTTCCGTAGCGACGGCGGAAGATGCGGTGCATCAGTGGATGGAACAGTTCGAGCAGGACGTTCAACGTATGAAGCAGAAGCGGGCCGCGTGATTCGTCATGCAAAATATCGCGGGCGGCGGTCCTTGTAATGCGTGTGATGGAAGAAATCAAAAATAGTCTCAGCTATTTCGACCGCGCCATCGGGTCGCTTCACGGGTTGCCGGACGTAGTCAGCACCAAGGCTACTACGCTGCGCGTTGTGCCGACGTTCGGCTTAGGGTCGCACACGTATATCGTTCAGACGTTCCGACAGAGGGAAATCGGGGATACGATCTTTCTTGAGATCACCTCTGAAAGCGGAGCTACGCGCATCGTGATACCCGCCGCCATCGCGGATACCATCGCGCGGCAACGCGACCAGCTCACTGGCAAGAGCCGCAGCCGGGCCGGCAAGCGTATTGCAGAGGATCTGGCGGCGCGCGGTATTAAGCCGGGGTTCATGAGAAAGGCCAAGCCATGACCGGTGGCCGGAATGTCACTATCACGCTAGGCGTAGAGGATTGGGTGGAGATTGTTTGTACGCTGGATGTTAAGGCGCGCAAGATAGCGGACGGTGGTTACGGAACCGAAGAAACGCCCGGAGAAGATAAGCGATGGGTAGCCGATCTTCTCCGCATTAAGAACCACATTCAGTCCCTCCTTTACCTAGAAGCTAAACAGGTCGGACGCGCAAAGATCACGCGCCACACGTAACCCCTTGACTCTGATCGCCGGGGGTAGGGGGCAGCGGTCGGGGATGAAGGGGAAAGAAAGAGTATTATGGGTCTTGCCAAGCGCGATATCTATTCGATATCATGTTTTTCAAAGGAGAAAAGCCATACCCGGGTACGCACATTATTGGCGCCGCGCGCCCGAATTAAACTGGAACAATTTCAACCTGGCTTACCAGGACATCCAGAAAATCATGCACGCGGCAATGGAACAAGGTTTCAAACTGGCGGGACCCACCGGAACGGGACCTGTGCAGATCAGTAACGCTTGTATTGCTTTTAACGGGTCCAAAGAGTGTAGACACCCCTATCGCAATTTAGGTGATCCTTGGCCGTCCATAACCGCGCATGGCGTGGAAACGGAAGAAGATCCTGTGGTCGGTCCATTTTTTAATGGAGCGTTACTTTCCGCCCGGTCCTGTGGTGGGAATTGTTCCGAGGAAAATTTTGTTGTTGACCAGATATTTTTACCGCAGAAGTGGCATCAGTTAGAAGAAGGAGGATACTTTTGCCGGTGCCGGACGTTGTATAAACCATACGATATCATTGTGACCGCGTGCCTGGTACGCCTCAAGGAACGGTTGGGAGACGAAATTCAAATTTCTTCGGACGGGTTTGAACGCGGGTTCGAAGACGCGAAACGGTTTTGCCGCGAATTGTTTGGCTGGACTGAAACGTTCGAATTTGAACCTTACGATTCACTGCGCGTCTAATTGTCCAAAAAACAAGATATCCTTTTTGTTATCCTTTATGGTAAAACTAATCTACTAGCTATTTAGCAAAAGAGAGTTTTTTATGGAGGCAAGTTTGATGTCGCAAGCGTTACGTCCAAAAGCGTTGGTGGTTCGTATGACCCTTAGCGAACACCGGCTGTTGCACCGGTTGGCTAAAGCCAAGAGTTTATCGCTTTCAGAGTATATGCGGCGGCGAGCGTTCGGGATTGCAACGGAAGCGTCCTATAGCACCGCCACACAAGACGCGGAATCTTCGTTTCCTATGACAGATCCTGAGAAAGCCACACCTTAAAGGAAAGCTGTCCGATTTTAGATGTGGATTTTAGTCCGTACAATTTTGTCCGATGCGCGCGCTTTTAAACTGGCTATTGCGGGTGTTCCACAAGCATCGTCCACTGCCCACGGGTTGCGTTGTAACCGCCGGGTTCGAGGACCTCAAGAAAAATATTCCTCATAAACGATGGGTCAGTTTAACGCGAACGGAAATGTGGGATTGTTCTTGCGGGAACCAGTTTATCTTCTTGGACGGCAAACTTTACGAGTTGATAGGAGTGGACGATGACGGCTTTAGAAGCGATGAAATCTGTCCGGCGGCTGGAATCGCTGGTACTATTCCTAGACAACCCGAACGCCAAGAAAGTTCTGGCCGCGTGGACGCTGTATAGAACGCAATGCAAAGATCGACCTTTACAACCGAACGAAACGCCGGACCAGGCGTATTGGACGTTATGGCTGGAAAGCGCGGAAGTAGAGTATCCGGTCCTGGCCGAGACGGCGGGTGTTCCCCTAAACGCTTGCGTATCGCTGTTCGACCGGTTAAAACAGGCGCGCCAAATATTCCCCGATGGAACGATTACGCAGGACGCGATGGCGATTTTACAAGCGGAAGTACGCACGCAAGTACAATCCGTTTTACCGCGCGGATATCGACCGGCGCCCGCGAATGAACCCCAAAGGCCTAACGCGATTGGAACTCGCAGCGATAAACCGCATCGGAACAGATTACCTCCGAGAAGATCTTCCCGAAGCAAATAGGATACGCCTGGATGTGGGCTACTTAACGGGCCTGCTCTTGCGAATCAATTAAGAAATTCGGAAGATAGGATCGCAAAGTCTATGAAAGAAGACCTTTCAAAACGCAACGAACCTGTTTGGCCGTCATCCGGAACGAACGAACCGAACACGCGCCGAACCCTTTCATTTAAAGCGGTGGTTGTAATGACCACCAACACCGGCATAGAACCGACCTTGAAAGACGTGAATACGGCCCTGGAAAAAAGGGGATACGCTTTCTCGATGCCGGCGGACGTTAGCGCGCCGGTCGTTATTTCTTTAAACGATCAATGAACTTACACGCGATTTTAAAAGGCTATGACGTTTACCATCCCTGGACGGCTTCCTAGCCTGAACGTTACGCTCAAGGCGCACAGGTACCGGTTCCTTGAAAGCCTTAAACGACAACGGCAAAAGCGGAACATTGGATCGTGGATCGTGGCTTCACGAGTTCCCTGTTACCGGGTTCCTGTGGACATTCACATACGCTGGGTGGAATCTAACCGAAGACGAGATTTTGACAACATCCGAAGCTGAGCGAAAGTTGTCTTGGACGCCCTTGTCGCTACCAATCGTATTCACAATGACGGCCAACGTTGTGTGTCATCCCTGACAGATTCATTCGACGTAGATAAAGCGAACCCGCGCATTGAAGTGACTATCCAGCCTTCGGATAAACCTGTAATGTCCAAAAAATTGATTAGGAAATAAACCGTTCTAGCGTTACTATTTCAGGGCATGTCTATTTTATCGCCCTGTTTTATCTTAGGCGCGATACCCCTCCTGGTGGAAGCTCCTTAGTGGTCATTAAAATGAACCAGCCGGTCGTGTGGCGGCGGTTCTGTAATGGAGATGGATGCGTGAACGCGGTCCTGATCCAGGAAGATTTTATCTATGAAACCACCGAAGGATGGAAGACGGGAAAGGCACAACAATGGCTGATAGAAGTTGCGCCGGGGTTACGGTTCCATTGCAGTGACGAAACATTCTATAGCATTTACGAAGAATATAAACGTGAGCTTGCGCGCGATTAGTAAAGACGCGCTTACCCAGTACGAAAAAAACTATGTCACTGGTTTGTTAGGTGAAACAGAAATGCGCAGACTACTAGAATCGGCGCGCGTGTACCGTGAAGTCCTCAAAATTTTATTCGGTTATTTTAAACATGAACCTCTACGGACCATTTCAGTTGCCGACCCCGTCCCTAATAGTGAGCTTATGTACCTTAAAGAACTGGTCTGTATGGAGACGGAGTGAATGGAACTTGGAACGCTCGTGTGGATGTCGGAGACGGAAACAATCAGGATCGCGCTGGCTGTTTTTTTAACGTGCCTATTGATTCTATGGTGGTGGGTGAAGCAGGGGTAGTCACGGCTTTACTTCTTCCACCACTTCCATCACAGTAAACTTCCTCAGTTGAATTGGCCTTCCAGAGATCTTGGCAAACTGGTGCGCGTACTGTTTCAAGCTCATCATCCGTTCCCGGTCCGAGCCTATCATAGGCATAGCCATTAAGTGGCCATCAACCGGGTGTGGCGCGTGTAGCGCCGGTATTCCTTCACAGTCATCGGCAGGATCGACTTGTATCCACGCCCATAGTTCCGTAATGCGGTCGCCGCGCCGGTCCATTGTTTACGGTTGACCGTTTACAGTAAATAGCTGGCAATCCTTCGGCGCGTTATCGTAAGTGCCGTCCGGTTTAACTTTGAGTAGGTGGAACCCATGAACGTCACACCAAATCTTTTCTTCCCCGCCGTTCTTGTAGATGTTGGCGTTAGGGTCGGCCGGTCCCGGCTGCGGGAGGCCGTCATTACAGAAAATGCAGTAGCCCAGGGTATAGTCGTGGGCGAACGATTGACCTCTTTTGTCCAGGGTTTGATCGCCACGCCGGCACGGTTTGGAATGGTCACGCTCAATGGCTTGCGGAACGCGTACTGTAAATGGCGCCGTGTCGGCTACTTCCTGAACCTGCGTACCGCCTTTTGCTGGCACCACTTCCATCATAATGAACTTGGAATCCTTAGCCCGGATCTTCATGACCATCTCTACCGTATCGCCCTCCAAGGGTTTGTATTCCTGGTATTGAATAATGGTTTGATCGTTTAATTCAATGTCCATAATATCCATGGTATTACCTCCCAAGTCCCTCCTTTATAAGAACTTTCCAGAATGTACCAAAAACAAATGGTTATGGTACACCCTGTAAATCAACAGGGGTCTCGTCGGTGACAAAACTGGCATTTCGCTTGGGATTTTGGTACAGCACTCTTTGGGCTACGGATTTTGAAACGCCAACTCTAGCTGCGATCTGGCGAACGGACGCTTTCCCGAGTAACGACAAGATAGCGGAACGCTGTTCATTGGATAATTGCGGGGGTCGGCCCAAACGTTGACCGGCGGCGCGGACCCTGGCGAGGCCCGCCATGACTCGTTCCCGGATAACGTCCCGTTCATATTCGGCAAAGAGCGCATTGATGCCGAAGAGAAGTTTTCCCTGGGACGTAGTAGTATCGGTTCCGTTACGCACGGAGGCAAAATCAACGCGAAGCTCTCGAAGTTCTTCCAACGTAAGGACCAGATGTGACAGGCTGCGGGCGAATCGGTCGAACCGCCAAACCAGCAAGCAGTCACATCGTCGCGCTCGAACAAACGCCATACACTTGTCCAACTCCGGGCGACTTTTCTTCGCGCCGCTGATCCCTGGTTCATCAAATGTCGCAACGATCTCCCATCCACGAGCGGCACAGAACTGTTGCAGTTCGGGCAACTGATTCTCGGTAGTCTGGTCATGTTTAGATACTCGAACATAGAGGGCAACCCGTTTGGTAGGTAACATAGGATATCGGATAGATATCCACATTAAACAAAATAAATCAGCCCGTTGAACTGGAAAGTAGCATAATGCTGCGGAGTTGGGGGAGGGCTACTACTTGCGCGAGACAATGGGGGAAAGAATCGCCGTCGTGCTGCGTTACTTGCGCGGCGGGAAATCGCCAAAAGAAATCGCGTATCTTCTCAAACTTAATAAGTGGACCGTCCTAAAAATGATCGACCGGTTTCCCATCGCCAGGCAAGCCTACGACCAATCTAAACCGTTACGATATTCACATCCTTTACCCGTAACCAACGTCGCAAAGTTTGAAGTGATCGATATTATTGAAACGCCCCTGCCGGAAGCTAAAGCTCAATAACCAATTGTCCAAACAAATCAAGAGATTTTTAACGCCATTTGCCTTATATTTATGGGCGCATGGTTTCCCCGCCAGAAATACCGCCTACCGACCCACCCCTGCGCAAAGGGTATAAAGACCGCTATAAACAGCCATTCTTAGAATCCTTCTCTAAAGTAGGAACTATCGCCGGGACAGCGCGATCGGTCGGCATTTCACGGTACCTGGTTTACGACTGGTTGCGCGTAGACGAACAGTTCAAAGTGGACTTTGAAAAAGCCGAAGAAGAATTTACCGCTCAGGTAGAATCTATCCTCCACGATAAAGCGCTGCTAGGTGACGTCGGCGCCTGCATCTTCCTGCTACGCGCCCGCAACCCTAAAAAGTACACCGAACGCATTAAACATGAAGCCGACGAAAAACAGTTTGAAAAACTGATTTCCCTGTTTACCGGCGTTATTAAACGATGCGTACCGCCGGACTTGTGGCCGACGGTTAGTTCGGCGTTAACGTCCGCTTGTACGACGTTACAGGCCGGGAAAGGCGTTGAACTGCTTTCATGAGCGGTATTGAAGTCCTCCAAAAAGATCCCGACTTAATCGCGGCGACGATATTTCAAAGGGTAGCGCAATCCTTGGAACGTCACCCCATGGACTTACGCGAATACTTTCAACAAGCCTGGCCGCTGATCCTACCGAACCGGGAACTGGTAGCGTCTTGGCATATCGATTTGATCTTGGAACATCTTGCCGCCGTAGATAACGGGGACATCCGGCGCCTGGTCATCAACATTCCACCGCGTTCGTTAAAGTCGAGTTTGGTATCGGTGGCCTGGCCGACGTGGTCCTGGACGGAAAAACCCTGGCTTAAATGGGTATTCTCTTCTTACGCGGCGGCGTTATCGGAAAAACATTCGTTAGACCGTCGGCGTGTTATCGAGTCGCCGTGGTATCAAGAACGATGGGGGGATACAACGTGCCTCGAATCCGATCAAAACAGAAAGTCCGAATTCCAAAACACGCAGGGCGGAGTCATGATCGCCACCTCGGTGGGAGGGAGTATTACCGGAAAGGGCGGCGACCGCGTGGTCGTGGACGACATCATGAACCCCGAACAGGCCGAATCGTCAGCCGAGCGAGAATCTGCCATCCGTTACTTCCAGGCTACGCTTTCCACAAGGCTCGACAATAAAAAAACAGGCGTCATGGTCGTTATTGAACAACGCACGCATCACCTCGATTTAACGGGAACCATTCTGAGGGAAGGCGGGTGGACGCATTTATGCGTACCCGCCCAATCCCCCACGCGAACTGTCGTGAAGTACCCACTGTCTGGCCGTGAGGTTATCCGTGAAGAAGGGTCTGTGATCTGTGAACAACGCGAGGACGTCGCTACCTTAACCGAACAAAAAACGGCTATGGGTTCACGCGCTTATGCTGCACAGTATCAACAAGATCCTCACCCGGAGGACAGTGGGTACTTCCGCGACGCTTGGTGGCGGTACTATAAGATGTTGCCGGTCGACGATTTCGTGAGTTATTGGGCGTGGGATATGGCCGCTGAAGAAGGCCAGGAAAATGATTATACGGTGGGTATCCTGCTTACGCACGGCGCGCGGGGGACGTATGTGATGCGGGTTCGCCGTGGAAAATGGCAATACCCGGAAGCTAAGCGCGTGGTGATGGAAGAATGGATGGCTAATCCCGGTACGGCTCTTTTGATTGAAGATACCAGCGCCGGGAAATCGTTGGCGCAAGATTTACAGCGTAACTCCAATTTACCGGTAATACCCGTACCCATTTCAAAAGATAAGTCCGTTCGCGCGGCGTTGACGTCGCCTTACGTGGAGTCCGGGCGAGTGTTCTTACCGGATGAAGCCGGTTGGCTGGCAGAATTTAAAGAGGAATTGTCCTTGTTCCCGCAATCTCAACACGACGATCAAACCGATGCGTTTACCTTGGGCATGAACCATTTTTATCAAGGCCCTTCACGGCCTTTAGCGGCTATGTCAGGCCAGGATATGCCGTTCAGTATTCCGAAACCGGATTGGTTATGAGTTTCGCCTCTCAAACTATGCGCGTCATCGATTACGCCATCGCCCGATGGAAAGGTGAAACGGTCGGACAAGCCGTCGGGGAACAAACCGCTTCTTTAAATGCGGCTAACCCCAAACCTTTCGCTGAACTTCAAGAGAACGAATACGAGTATAACCCCGACGCAGAATTTGATGAATTAGCCAAACCTGTCAGAAATCCAATGATCGCTTTCCATGAAGCTCTTATGGCGGACGACCCGTCCAAACTGTCCGAAGATAACCCGTTCAAAGGCCTAAAACTGCGCGTGGCGGAAGCGTGGGTGTTTGAAGGAGTTTGCCGGCATGGCGGGAAACTCGCCCGCGACAGGAAAGCTCTCGAAGCCATCGGTATCCGTTGGCCCGCGCCGTACCTGGTCCGGCATGTGGAATCTAATAGCGATTATATCGAAGCGCTTACTCGTTCTAAAAAGACATGGGAACGGGATATGCCCGCTAAACGTAAACGCCTAGAATCGGCGCGGGACCAAAAGTTGGCGTTCGTTAAAAAGTTAACCGAAGCGAAACTTCTCCGGGAAGATAGCGTAGACTGTTTCGCCTTGGATACGTGGGGCGGCCCTTACGATCCCAACCAGTTTTCCGAGTTCGCTCCGCTCATGGCCGGGCCGTTTAACAAACAGCTTTACTTAACGGACTACCTGCGAATGCACTCGCTGGCGTTTGAAGCGTGGAACCATAACCCGCTCGCTAAACGGATCGTTGAACTGTTCGCGCAGTACACGTTCGGGCGCCGGTTCAAGGTTCGCATTAAAGATAGCGCGAAAGAGAAAGCCTGGGAAGACTTTAATAATAAACATAAGATCCGCGAAAACGTTAGCCGGTACTGGATCAGGGAATTCTGTATTTACGGCGAACTCATGGTCAACAAGGAAATCTGGCAGTTAATGGACCCGTCCACCGTATGGGACATTGTGACTGACCCGGACAATATCAACGACGTGTACTATTACTACCAAAGCTATCCGACCGCGTACCAGATGTTCACCGGATATAGGGTAGCGGGTGAACCCGGCGCCGAGAAGCAGCCTGGCAGCGAATACATTATCCGCCAGATACCCGCGTACAAGATCATCCATCTACGCGGCAACTGCGTTTCTAACGAGAAACGCGGAAGGTCGTTACTGTTCCCGATCCTCGGTTGGCTAAAACGCATTAAAGACCTGTACAACGCCATCGTAGTCCGGCAATGGTTGATGTCCTGCTTTATTTGGGATGACACCGTAAAAGGGTCAGCCGCCGATATTGCCGCGCATTCGGCGAAGTATGCCAGTATGCCGAAAGTAGGGTCGACGTTCGTTCATAACGAATCCGTTGAACGTCAACCCATGCCGGCCATCGACTCGGCAGGTGGACGCGGGAACGCTTCCGGGATCGGGGAAGAAATTATCGCGTTTATCGCTACGGCGGTAGGTATCCCCAAAGAATTCTTAAACGTCATCGCTAGCGGCGGCGGATCGCGCGCGCAAGCGTTAACTTCAGCCGAACCGTTCACCAAAGCGATTGAAGATATCCAGTCCACCTTCGAAGCGCTTTTAATTGAAGTTTGTAAGGAAGCCTTCACGCAAGCGAACCTGGAATACGTGGAAGGTGACGTAGAATTCATTTTCCCATCCGTCACTAAAGACACCACCACCGAAACCATTAAGAACATCGCGACCGGCGAATCGATGGGGTACGTCTCTAAACAGACCGCCGCTGAAATGTTCGCCGGGGAAATGAATATCACCAATTATGACTTCGAGGAAGAACAAGGGCGTATCAACGACGAAGCTCAAACGGGCCTTAACAAAATGGGCACAACGCCAATGCCGCCGGGCGGACGGTTCGGTGGCAATGCAAATCCAGATAACGGTTCAGGGTCGACCGTGGATTCTCCGAGTTCCAATCAAGACGAAGAAGAGTCCCCGATCCATGGTAACGGTAAAGTTTCGTTGTCGCGGAGCTTGAAGAGTCTCTAGATATGCCGCACGTTTGGTATCAGAACATCCTGTTCGGATTCTTACTCGGTGTGGGTATCAAGGTCGCCGACTGGTTACTCGGTAAATTTTTGAAATGAACGGAACGGAAGTCCTGACAAAAGACGCGCACGTGATCGCTAAACTGTTTATCGCGTTTGAAGTGGTAGGTTTAATTCTAGCCGTTCCGTTAATAGGGTACACAATCTGGGTTATATTTTTTAGGGCCCGCCGGTGAGTTACCCTAAACAAGATTCCGTGGTACGCCGCTTACAAGAGGAAACGCTCAAAGCGCTCGATGCGGTATCCGATAAACATTGGCGGACTATCGAATCTGTTTGGAACGAGGCGCGCGGCCAAATGCGCGGGTATATCTTAGACGTGTACCATCACTTTTTCGCGGATGAACGCTGGTCGCTGGCGGGACTTAGGACCTCCGGCGCGTGGCATGTCCTTAATGACGGTCTACGCTCCATGACCGCTGAAGTCCGCGATACCACTCACCGGCAAGCTCGACAGGGAATTAACGCCGTTTACCGGGAAAGTATTGTACGCCACGCTTGGGTGTTAGACCAGACGACGCCGCCTAACATCAAAATACGTATTCCGCATAAACAGAAGTTGTTCGAAGCGGCGCGGTCGATGGTATCGTTTTATAAAGGCGAAGAAGCTATTCAAAAGTTTGGGGATCGGTGGAACGCCTGGTCGGACGGCTATTATATGGCGCTCGTTAACAATTTACAGATGGGCGCGTTAAATGGAAGTTCACCATCCGATGCCGCCGATGAAGTGGACGCTACCCGTGTCAATACGCCCGCATACGGGTTACTCGATGCGTACCAGCGTATGTTCGCCTTTGAAACGGTGAACGCTATTAACCTGGCCGTATCGGAAGTGTCCAGCGTAAACGGGGACGCCGACGTTGAACAGGTCTGGGCGACCCGGCGCGACTTAAAAGTTTGCGACGACTGCGACGAAAATGAAGGGTTGCCGGAAGAAGAAGCGGACGGCGAAATTCCGCTGCATCCTAATTGCAACTGTTATTGGCGGATTGTGCCGGCAAGCTGGGCGGAGCTGCTCCGGACGGGGGACCCCGACGCTTACGACCTAGCGGTGGATATGGACGCGCAGGGAATTGTACCGAACGCGATGGTGATTCGAGATGAAGCCGGTAAACTTGCCGGGTACGATACAGTCGAGTTTGGGCCTTGGATGAAAGAAAATTTCTATGCCGTTGCAGGCCGGTAAAAAAGCGCTTGTCCAATAAAATAGATTGACGAAAGAAGTGTTCTATGGTTAAAAATCAATCGGAATCGCGTGAAAGGCAAACACTCAACACTTTAAAGTCTTAATCGTCGGGCGGGGTTGATCTCCCCTTAGGACTCCTATAGTCCACCGCGTATTTAACCGGTATCTAGGGCTGGACTGACGGACTTGTAACCCGTCTATCCAGCCCTTTTTTACTGGTAGGAAACTATGGAAACTGTCGCTCAACAATTAGAAAAAGAAAATCCTCGACTACTGGGAAAGTTCGTTTTAAACCCGGACTTGTGCAATTTCATTTTAGCGTTATTGGCGAAAGTCGTTTGGATCAGTATGCAGCGCGGGTTCCCGCGTAATGGCGTGACCATCGACCCTGCGGTATCTTCGGACTTACCGAACCAGGACATTGTGTTTCGCGCGCGGGTACGATTCGGGCAGGTTGCGGTAGGACCACCGGCACGATGGCCGTTGCAATCTGATTTCGCGAGGTATACCCGCGCCAAGGCGTATGGTTTAGGGTTGGCATTACAGGAAAACCCTAAACTCTGCGAATTTTTTCAGACGTTACTCGAATCGATAGACAGGTTCGCGCGGTACAACGGTATTCCGTTCAGAACGTTAAAAGTTCAAAAGGCCATTATCAGTACCGGGGATATAGTGGTTTTGCAAGTGGGGCGAAATGTCATTACCCATTAGCGGTAAACCGCTGACGCCCCAGGAAGAAGAAACCGTTCTTGTCGATGAACTCCGTAAATTGCGTGCCGCAGGGTTTGGCGATTTGTTGGTGTCGGTACACCTGGGCCGCATGGATAAATTGGACGTTACTTTAAAACGGCGTGGCGATCAATTGGTGAACATGCGCCGGTTGAGGGAAAACGTCTGATGCTTTCTAAAAAGGATCTTCTTATTGCGCGGTTTATCGAAAAATCGCGTAAAGGGAAACGCGCTAAGACCGATGAAGATAATCCCTACCATGACATGCTCGGTAAATTTTCCGGGTCGGGCGGCGGGTCCGGCGGCGTGGGCGGGACTTCCCAGAAATCGCCAAACAAATGCGCGACTTGCGGCGCCCATTTCGATAAGTGGAAAGATTATAACCAGCATCGCACGACCGGCCACGCGCCCGGCAAGGTTCCGGTCCTTGCTTCTAAACGCAGTAAAAAGAGGGTCAAAGCCTGTATGACCCAATCGGCTACGTCCGGCTCTTTTAACGCGTTGCTCCGTTGTTCGGTGACGGAAAGCGCAAAGCTGATATCCGTCACCGAACCCGTCCCCACCAAAGACAGTTCTAACGCCTGGCTGGAAGGACCCAAAGTTAAAGTCATTCTCATTTCCGAAGGGCTCGGCAACCGGCGCGATATGAACTTTTATGGACCGGAAGCCATCGATTCCGCACCGTTTGCTTTTGAAGGAGCCCATTGTTTCTTGAACCATCCCTCTTATTCCGAAGAACGGGACATCCCCGAACGGCGCGTACAGGACGTAGCAGGATACTTTAAAAACGTGCAAGTCGATGTCGTGGAAGGCCGCCGTTGCGTGACCGGCGAAATCCACTTTGACCTTTCTGAAACCGGACGGATGGGCTACAACAAAATGTTGACAGCTTTGCACTATCAAACAGAATTTCCAGGTGCCGACCGGGAATATGTTGGTTTGTCGGTTAACGCCGACGGCGAATCCGAACCTCGGCGGTTAAACCTCGAAGGGGAAGATCTGGACGTTAATTACGTCACCAAATTTACTAACGCGCGCTCTACGGACATTGTGACATTACCGGCGCGCGGCGGAAAAGCTCTGGCGCTAGTGGAAAGTATAGCTGGCGCAGAAATGAGAAACAAGGAGGTCAGAACCATGCTAGTTAAGCGCCTACAGGCGATCCACAACGCCCTGAAGGAAGCCAAGGCGACTGACGATAAAGAAAAGAAGGAATCCCTTCTTACTGAATCGTCAAAGATCGCCCAGGCGCTCCTCAAGGACGCTTTGGACGCTGCCAGTCGCAGCAAAGTAAAAGAGTCGGAAACTTCTGAAGAGGAATCCGACGCCGAAGAAGCCGATGACATGGAAGATGAACAAGACGCAATTCCAGAACCCGGTCACAAGATCAAGAAAACCGTTACCAAAACCGTTCACCATATCGGTGACGACGACGGCGACGACGACGAAGAAGAAGAAAAAGAATCCGAAGGTAAAGAATCCGATACCGAGTCTGAAAAGGAATCGGAAACGCACGAAGCGAACCGTCTGGCCGTGGAACATCTGATTGCAAAATCGGAATTAGAACCAGAACTGTTCGACGTCGAAGACCTGGCCCATCGCGGTCTACGGGAAGCCAAACGCGAAATTCATCGTATGAAACGTGTGGCGGAAGCCTGGACCCGGCGAGCCATTAAAATCGTTGGCGACGTTTCACCGGCGCACGCGGCGAAGTTCAGCGAATCGGGGAAATCTGGCAACAAAGCCGATAACACGGCCTTGTTTGCGGATTGTTCCCTCTAAGGAGATTACACCATGGCAACCACAGCTCAGAATAACGTGGTGCTAAAGGGAAGAACCCTCCCGTTCGCCGTGTTAACAGACGGGAACGGCGACATTAACCAGGGCGATCAAGTCTACGTAGACACGTCCGCTCACCTGGTGAAGTCGTTAGGCGCTAACGACGATTCTAACGCCGCCACTTTTATTGGCGTGGCGTTGGATTCGTCTTATATCAACCCTTACGGCACCAAGATGTACTCGCCACAAATCCCTGTAGGAATCGATGGAGTGTATACGTTCAATACGACCTCCGGGGACACCTACAACGAGGGTGACGCAGTTTACGTCGGCGCGGACGCGCAGACGGTGACTAACACGGTAGGCGGTCTAACTAAAAAGATCGGCTTCGTGAAAATGCGCCCCAGTCAATCAGCGGTCGCGGGTGGTTCAGGTGTGACAATCGACGTTGCGATTGAACGCCAGTTCCCCGTTGCCGGGATATAGGAGGTGCATGACCATGTTTGATGCTGCTACCACTTACGAGATGAACCGTGAACTGAAACTCGAACTGGCTAAGAAAAACCTTGACCAGATCCGGGAATCAGTCGCCGAAGCGTATGGCGTAAAGTTCGCGGAATCCAAAATCGTGCAGGAAAGCGGTCGAATTCGCGTAGAGTCGGAGGAAGGACCTTTATCCTTCGAAACCATGCGGAAACAGACCTTTTCTTGGAAAAAGTTCCGTGAAAGCGCCTACCAAACCGCCCGACGGCGGTTCCAGGAAGCCAATGCGGAGGGGGTATTTAATGCCCTGCTCCGGGCGGGTGTAAATACCATCGCTAACGGCTGGTACAACCTCGTAGATACAAACCATGAACGCATCTGCGCCATGACCACGTCCAGCCATGCTGTGGAACCTTACGCGCCCGTACATCGGGGGTCCGTACCGCGCCGCGTACCGCGCGGAACGCCGTTCCCGGAAGTGAAACTCGCCGGTCCGTTGGACGTGCAAATGATCAACGAGAAGTTCGGCGCTATTTCCGGCTTGGAAAAAGAACTGATGGACGACGATCAATCCGGGATTATCACTCAACGGGTACAGGACATCGGCCCGCAAATGGCGATTATCGAGGATGCTTGGACGTTCCAGAGGTTTATTGGTACGGTGGGGGCTTACGGCGGAGACGTTATTCCTGCCAGTCAGACCTACAGTGCGGGCGTATATTCAACGTCGTTGGCGGGAGGCGGATCTAACCGCTTAGCGTCTTATGCGGCGTTCTCTAACGATAACGTGCAAGCGTTGGATATCCTGCTCATGGGTCAGAAAGACTTGCTTGGAAACTTCCTGCTGGTAAACCCTAACACGTTGTTAGCGGGAATCAGCTTGAAGTTTGCGGCTAGAACTCTACTGAACAGCGAATGGTTCCCGGCGACAACCGCCATGAAAGTGGGCGGTACAGGAACCGGTACGGGTATCGGAACGAGCTTTGCTAGAAACGTGCTGGACGGGGCGTATAACCTCGTTATCAGCCGGTTCTTACCGACCAAGGCGTATGCTTTGGGAGAAGCCGGTAAAGGCCTCGTGTTCCAGATGCGGGAAGGACTTTCCGTCGTTCAGGAAAATCCTATGTCAGGTCCCGCATTCAGCCAAGACGAATTCCGTTTCCGGTCCAAGTCCCGTTGGGCTGTGGATTGGGTGGACCCGCGCTTTTGGGCGTTGGGTAACGACGGTAACACCTAACGGTCGGCTGAATTAAAAAGAGGCGGCGCTTCGGCCTTCCTGGGAAAAGCGCGTAGCTTCTATTAACGATTTTTGCAAAGGAGAAACGCCATGAAACGATTTTTCAGGTTGAGTGTATGGACTCTGGCGGTAGCCGTGTGTACACCCGGCCTCGGCCAAGCGGCCCGTACCGTTTATAACCAAGCGCTGGCGAATGAAGCGGGGTTAGCTTACAACAACACCTACGCGCTGAGCGTAGACTCGTTCAATATCGACACGCTGACGATGATAGCCGTTTATTCCAGCGCGACGGTTGCCGCCGTTACGTTTAATGATGGAAGCGTATCTACCGGAAGTATCACCGTCAGTTCTTATACCGCCTTACACGGGACGTTAGGTACGAACACGTTAACCGTCGTTTCCGGTAAAAATAATGCTCTGGCCGCGCGCGCGGCGACCGATACGTTAACCGTCGTCAAAAACACGACAGCGGCTTTACAGGGAGCCAGTTTTAACCTTAACGGAACGACGCTCATCAATACCCGCGATTGGTTGATTGCTCCTTCTTCGCCGTCTATAACCGCTACCAATATTGCCAATACCATCAACGCCAACACCATCTTTACCGCGACCACTTCTTCGAACGTCGTCACGATCACTTGTCCGGTGGTCGGATACGCCTGTAACGCCTATACGCTGGTCAGTAGCACCAACGCCGCGTTAGCGGCGAGCGGATCGACCTTTTCAGGGGGACAGGACGCGGTTTATTACACCCTGAAAGGTACTATCTTA
>Ga0137393_10000772_pt1 | contig 19757 bp, 13 predicted proteins | sample 15con2h34BmetaG_FD_101396 | JGI IMG/M metagenome (GOLD analysis project Ga0137393, IMG submission 101396) | Vadose zone soil microbial communities from Angelo Coast Range Reserve, California, USA - 15con2h3.4B metaG | ecosystem: Environmental > Terrestrial > Soil > Vadose zone > Saprolite...
CGCGGAGATCGACACGCCAGAAGTCGACCAGCAGCTCCAGCAATCACGCAGCAATCTCGCCACAGCAGACGCCAATCTCAAGCTCGCGGCGATCACTAAGAATCGCTACTTGGATTTGCTGAAGACCAATGCAGTTTCTCAGCAAGATGCCGACAACGCCGCCGGCACTTACAATGCCAACAACTCCATCGTCCAGGCCAATCAGGCGAATGTAAAGCAGCTCGAGACCTTGCAATCTTTCGAGAAGATCTATGCTCCTTTCGACGGCATTGTTACTGTTCGTAACGTCGATGTCGGCGATCTCATCAACTCCGGTAGCGCCCCAGGCACGAGGACCGACCTCTTCCATATCGCGCAGCCTGGGAAATTGCGCGTGTATGTCTATGTACCCCAGGAGTACTCACAAGCTGCTACGCCCGGGCTGACGGCAGAGCTGACGCTTGCCGAGTTTCCCGGGCGGCGCTTCCCGGGAAAGCTGGTGCGCACCGCCAATGCCATCAACAACGTAACCCGCACATTGCAGGCGGAAGTTGACGTCGACAATCCTACCGGCAAGTTGCTGTCCGGTTCCTATGCCGAAGTTCATTTGAAGCTGCCGGGGCTTGCCTCCACTCACCTTTTGCCCGTTAACACTCTGTTGTTTCGATCCGAAGGTCTGCAGGTCGCCGTTGTGAAAGACGGCAAAGTGGCGCTCACCCAGGTTATGCCTGGTCACGATTTCGGGGATCAAATCGAGATCCTATCGGGCCTGAACGGCGATGAATCGGTGATTCAAAATCCATCAGATTCCATTCTCCCCGGACAACAAGTGCAGATCGCAAAGCCTGCACCGCCAAATAGCACAGGAGCGGGCCAATGAGTTTACGGCGCAACCCAAATGCAGAAATTCGACTTTGGAAGCGCGCTCTTGCCGGCGTCGGTCTAGCCAGCGTGTTCTCAATTACGGGTTGCGCCGTCGGGCCAAAATACAACCGTCCGGCAGTCGAGGTCCCGCCCGCCTACACGGAAGTGGGTGATTGGAAACTCGCTCAACCGAACGAACAGAATCTCGGTGGAGCCTGGTGGCAGATTTTTCAGGACCTGCAATTAAACGCCCTTGAGGACCAGATCAACGTCTCCAACCAAAACTTGAAGGCGGCCGAGGCCCAATACACGCAGGCTCGTGCCGTGCTGCGCTACTACCGGGCCGACTACTACCCTTCGATCACCGCTGGCGCGGCTGCAACACGAAACAGAATCTCCAAAAACCGCCCTCCCGGCCTGACCACGAATGGGAAAACCTACAACGACTATCAGATTCCGGTGCAGCTGTCCTATGAACTGGACGTGTGGGGACGCGTTCGAAAGACTGTCGAATCGCAACGGGAGCAGGCACAAGCCAGTGCCGCGGATCTCGCCACCGTCAATCTGAGTTTGCATGCGCAGCTCGCGCTGTTCTACTTCCAGGCGCGCAGCCTGGATGCGCAAGAGCAACTCCTGAATTCAACCGTCGCGCAATACGAGCAGGCATTTCAATTGACGGATACCCGCTTCAAAGGAGGACTCGCCTCCGAAGTGGAAGTCCAGCAGGCCAGCACGCAGCTGGAGACGACGCGTGCCCAGGCCATCGATGTCGGAGTGCTCCGGGCGCAGTACGAGCATGCCATTGCCACACTGGTCGGGAAGCCGGCTTCTTCATTTCATCTTTCGCCGCTCCCTCTTATTTCACCGCCGCCTTCGATACCGCTGGAACTTCCTTCTGAACTTCTCGAACGCCGCCCCGACGTTGCGGCAGCGGAAAGACGCATGGCCGCTGCCAACGCGCAAATCGGGGTAGCCAAGGCTGCCTATTATCCGAACATCAGTCTGGGCGCTACTGGCGGTTTCGAAAGTGGTGTAATCACCACGCTCCTGTCTGGCCCGAGCATTCTTTGGTCGGCTGGTGCGTCCGCAATTGCGCCCGTCTTTGATGCGGGTCGCCGCCGGGCCAGCACGGACCAAGCCATTGCTGCCTACGACCAGACCGTCGCCAACTATCGCGAAGCCGTCCTGACAGGTTTTCAGCAAGTCGAAGACAACTTGGCGGCGCTTCGTATTCTCGAGAAGGAAGCAGACACACAACAGCGGGCGGTCCTCGCTTCCCAAAAATACCTGGAGCTGGCCCTTACTCGCTATCGAGGTGGAATAACGAGTTATCTGGAAGTGACCACCGCACAGAGTGCGGCCCTCACTGACGAAGTTATCGCAGTCAATATTCTTGGCCGACGGATGACCAGTGCCATCCTCTTGATCCAAGCTCTCGGCGGCGGTTGGGATCGCTCTTCCTTGCCCGCACGCCCCGAATGCTGCGGCAAGCTGGCCAGCAACTCAAAGTGATTTTCCCTTTCTTTTCGGCAGTGATGAAATCAAGCAAGACTTCTTCACATGGACACCCATGGAGCGAGCCAGATGCTAGGGCAACTGACTTCCCGTGCGATAGGGGCACTAGGGCATTTGGGGTTGTTTGTCATTAGGCGAGGCAACGATGGAGGTGTGGCCGGGCGGCAGGTTTCCTGGTGGTGCAGCTGCGCTACCGTGGAAATTGTCTAATGCTCGGAAAATGGCTGATTCGCCGATCATTGTTTCGCCCGCCGTTGCCGCTTGCGTTTTGTCGAGGGCAGGGTGGGAGAAATTACTGCCGCTAGGCGCGGATCCGGCTACCGACCACGTCCCATCTCGCTTTGTGAGAGCATATGTGAGCTGCATCGTTCCGGATCCGTTCTTTACGTGAAATTCGACCAGTGCCTGTGCATGATCGCCTTCCCGCTTGACCTGTTTCACTTCGGTGTCGAAGGACTGGAGACTCAGGTTCCCGTTGTGGGCGAGATGCGCTTGAATAGCGCTACGGATGGCGTCATTCGGACTAGTGTCTGCTGATGCGAGGACCGGGGTGCCCGAGACGGAATTGTTGCGGTGCTGACAAGCCGCAGAGACGACAGCGGAAACCACCAAACAAATTAGAGTTTGGGATTTCATGAAGACCTCACAATCTTGCTTTCCTTGCTGCGGATGGTCATAGCCCTTGGCATCCGTCCAGCGTCTTCGTGCTCAAAGTTTCAATCGTTTCTATACTTCAACGAGATGTTTCTTGGACAAAGAGGCATTTCTGGCCTCCTTGCCAGCCTCCGAAGTCATGTCGCGCAATCCGAACCCGACGCCGATCTTCTTAAGAAAGGCCGTTGGGGGCTCGCCACCTGCAAATACCCAGACGTAGTCATTGGGAATTTCCTGGGTCCTGGCACTGACCTGGAGAACGACGGAATTCCCCTTAAATTCGACAGGAGCGGAGTTGAAGATTACTTTCACCTTGCCCTGGCGCACGGATTCTTCGATGCGCTGGACGTTGCGCTCCTTGAGACGGCTGAATGCTTCCTTGCGGTAGGAAAGAGTGACCTGGTTGCCAACCTGGTGGCCAAGGCCCATGGCAGCCTCGACAGCACTATCGCCGCCGCCCACGACAAGAATTTTCTTGTTGATGTAGTGGTCGGCCTCGATCAAGCGGTACATAACCTTTGGCAGATCCTCGCCTTTGACGCCAAGTTTGCGAGGGCTGCCGCCCTTGCCGAGTGCCAGAATTACAGCATGGGCGCGGTGTTGGCCCTTCGTGGTTGTGATGGCGAAGATACTATCCTGGCATTTCTTGATATCCTCGACTTTTTCGCCTTTGCGGAATTTGAAATCGGTGCGTTGGAGCACTTTGTTCCAGAAGGCCAGGAGCTCTTCTTTGGAAAGTTCCGTCTTCTTGAACTTTCCATAGGTGGGGAATTCCACGGGACTAGTCATGACGAGCTTTTGACGGGGATACTTGGCGACGGTGCCCCCCATCTCACCTTCGTCGACAGTGAGGTAATTCAATCTCTTCTCGATGGAGCGTAAGGAGGCGCTAATGCCCCCGGGGCCGGCGCCGGCAATCAGCACATCGTAGACGCCCGGAACGGATCGGCCAGGACCCATTGCAGAGAGTCGGTTAGCGATGATATCGACACAGTCGCGCCCCTGATTGATTGCGTTCTTGATTAATGCCAATCCGCCTAGCTCGCCGACAATAAACATGTTCTTAATTGTGGTTTCATGCTCAGGAGTCAGGTAAGCCGTGTCTGCTCCTATGCTCGGGCTGGCCAGCACCATGGTGATTGCACCGACGGGGCAGACTTCGGCGCATAGACTGTGTCCGATGCATTTGTGACCATTCACGATGACGGCTTTGCCGCCCAACATCGCCAAAACATCGCCCTCTGGGCAGACCATGGTGCAAGCGGCACACCCAATGCAATAGGTCGCGTCAATATGCGGATGTTGAGATTGGGGGCCCAAGGAGTGCCGCTTTCCCTTTTCCGCTGAGGCTTGCGCCTGCATCTCTCTTTTCTTCAGCCGCCGCTGGTACAACACCATGGGGACGACAACCACGATGGCGCAGAAGCCGTAGAGCATCATGCTCATCACAGTTTCAGACATTCTCTAACCTCTCCAAAGTACGTCCAAAGCACCCTGCTTTTCTGCACGCGCCACTAGTAGTAACCAAGCATCAGCATCAAGACAACGTGGACGGCAGCAAGCAGGGCAAATGAATAGCTGAAGGGGCGATGGATGATGTGCCAAAGTTGAAACATCTTGTGCGATTTCGAGAGAAACAGAATTCTCTTGGAAACGAGCATTTGCTCGCGGGCCAGACCAATCGCGCGTTCTAGCGCCAGGTTCTGGCTGCGGCGGAATCCGGTGATCGCGAAGAGGCTTCGACTGTGCGACCAGAGCATTTTCTGGCGCAACCGCCAAACGCGAAATGGAAACACCAAATCAAATAAGAGCATCTTGCCCAGTGCTCCAAGTAGCGACATCCGTTCCGCCTCCTGAAGACCCGGCAAGCGCACAACAGACGCGATGTCCTTTTGCGTCAGAATTCCGAGGGTTTGCAATTGAGCGGCGAGCGCGGCGCTCTGTTCCTGCGCTTCTTTGAAAGAGAGCTCGGCGAAATTTAGGCTACGCGGAATTTGGGCGTAGATATAACGCCCAACCACGCCGCTGAGGGAAACCACAATCATAATCCAGTAGGCGACGCCGGCGATGCCGGAGAATTTGAAGGAAGAATGAAAAGTGACAACCATCGGCGCGGCCAGTCCGAGGAGGACGTGAAAATCAAGCCAGTGCCGCGAACTGCCTTGCCTGCCAAGCCATGCCCAGCGCTTGCGTAGCGGGTACAAGTAAATCAGTAGGAACATGAAAAAACCAATCATGCCTAGGCGCAGACCGATCGCGCCGCTAGGCTTCAGATACGCGTGCTTGGGTGAGAGCGCACGATGAGCCGGCGAGAGCCAATAGTAGTCAAATCCGTAGATGAGCATGCCCACCAGCAGCAAACCAGCGATGAGATAGGCGACACCCAGGTAAATGCGGTGCATCCGCTCGCCGTCCGGCACTGCCGCGGTAACACGCGGAACAGTTAGGTTTAAGCTCATTTCTCTGCCACCTGCTCTTTGGTATCCACTGCAAACCTCTTATAGCTGGAGAATTTGTGTGTATTGCGCCAGCGTTGGTGGCGTGATTCCACCTCGATGATCGCTTGATCGGGAAGCCAGAACGATTCTGGAGAATGATGGAATGCCACCGGAGCGAACCGCATGTCGGAGTGCAACGCGCGAAGCCCGACGTCCTCCATGCCGGAATCGACGTTGGCGGTCAGCCTCTGGATGACGCCTGTTGTTGGGTCGATCCATGCCGTGCCGTGGAAATCCAGGGGATACTCGCGGCCGCGGACAGCGAGCGCCGCAGGAGAGCGTGTGCCGGGGATGTGCTGGAAATGAATCTTGGTCAGCGTGCGGCCGCCGAGTGTCTCTTCCCCTTCCCCGGCAAATTGAAAACCAGCTGCGTAGTAAGGATGAAAAACAAGGAATAGAGTCGAGAATCCATTGCTGATAAGGAGTGGCGCTCGAACTTTTTTGCCTTGCCTTGTATCTCCAGGAACAATTCTGGATTCGACCAGGTTCAGCTCGCCGTCCGACAGGGATAAGATAATTAGGTAATCGAAAGTCGATTCCTGTCTTTCCACGACTCTTCCATTGCCGGCGAGCTTCTCTTGCAGGACGCGTTCCGTGCAATTCGTTTCGGAAATCACTTCGAGAAAAGAGGATACGTATTTGCCAGTTCGTTCGAGAACGGTGTCGAGCGAATCACCCGCCACGCTACGCCCAGGAAACGCAACGCACAGGGTGGCGATGCCGCCAAAAAAACAAATAGTTCTGACCATGTTTGAAATTCTCGATTTGTTCTTCATTTGCGCTTCCACTTGTTATCAAACCGGTAGCCCAGAGTAAGGTTCCACTGATTATAGTTTTGCAGTTGCCCGCGATAGACGGTGAAGCCCCCCTGCAGAAAAAAGAGCGCTCCAAGAGAGGTGTCCATATTTGTAGTCAGAAACCTTGCATTCTGGTTCCCCGCCAGTGAGGAGGCGAAAGTCTGATCCCCTCCGAGCACTTCCATATGGAAGCCTTCACCCAAATTGCGGGAAATTGAGAAAGCACGGTAAGCACCCGAGCCAAAGGAACTGATGAAGCGTGAGTAATGAACATCGGCGCGAATTCCCGCTCTCGGAATTCTCAGAAGCGTGAGGCCATACATTTCATTAAGCGAGGACTTGGCGTCGCCGGTGCGGCTACTGCGGCCGAGATCCATATGCACCACAATGTTTTTGATAACTTCTATACGGACGCCACCGCTGAATCCCTGAAAGAGATATTTGTCCAACAGACCGGTGCCCACAAGCTGGGGGTCAAACGTGGGCACATCACGGAAATAAGTGTGATTTGCGCTGAACTCGATGCGCGAAAAAGGCTGTAGCCTCAGGGTAAGAAAACTGCGGCTGATGCCAACGCCGGGAGAAACCGCGGCGGGATTTGCGCTGGGCTGATCGCCTTGCAAGGCACTGAAGATCGAAAAAATCCGCTTGTAAGAGACAGAATTCTCAAAGAACGCAAAAGGCCGGTTATTTTGGTACCTTGCCGTCGTCGTACCCGTAGAAGTGGTGGTCGAGTAGGAAACGGTTTCAAAGCTCTTGCCGAAGCCGGCCGTGCTGGAATAGCGGACTGCTTCATAGCTGCCACCTTCCGCACTGAGAAAGCCTCCGCCCAGATGGCGGTTTGGATTGTAATTCCACGATGTAGGATCGGGTATGGACCCGCCGAAAATTCCTGAGGTAATCCCATGGCCCACCCTTATCCCAAAATACCCTCCGTCGAGGGTCTCAAGACTGGTGGCCCAAGGAAGAAAGAGCCGCCCGGCGCCGAGTACCCAACGCGAGTTGGGGTTTTCATATGTCAGAGCCAGATGATAAGTGCGATTGATGAGATCCTGCAGCGTTTGGGGAGTTGATGCGGAGGACGTCGAACTTAACCTCCCGCGCCAATAGCCCCTGAAATTCCAGTAGGCGCCTCCGATGCGAGTCAAGTCCGCGCGAAGGACCGCGCCGAAACTGGAGGAAGCCGCCTGCGAAGAATCGAGGCTCTTGGTGCCACTGTAATCGAATCCAATACGTCCACTCGCCCGGTTTACGGAGGGCAAGGGCGGTTGTGGGACGAAAGCGTGTGCCTCCTCGTCCAGGGCATCACCGCCTTCGGTGAAAGTAATCACCGCCGGATACTTACGGGTGCTGCCGGACGCGTGCTGCTGAACGAGCGCCTGCAAGTCTTCCGAGGAGAGATAGGCAAGATCGCCGGGCACGACGTCCCGCTTCGGGGTATGGATTTCCGTTACCGCGGATGTTTCCGCGAGGCCGACCACGACCAGCTCCGCAACAGGCTTGTCGAGGCTCGTATTTGCATCGGCGCCGGCTGCGGGCTTTTTGTTCTTCACTTTGAGCTTCATGCCCACAGTCAAACCGGAACTGCGACCGCCGTCCAGGTATGCGGCGTCTTGGTCCACGTACTTAACCTGAAATTCGGTGCGTACTCCCGGGTTAGCGACGGCGAGGGCCGCCATGTCCGGAGCGAAAATCGGCGTTCCTCCATCCATCGTGGCAAGTGGCGGAGTGCCAGCGGATGCTGTTTCAGTCGCAGGTATAGCCGCTGGGGTACTGTGAGTATCCTCCTCAGGTTCGGAAACGGCGGCACGTGACTGGCGAGACACAACAGGACTAGCAACCGAAGGTGAATCAGGCCGTGCTTCTGCGGGGGACAGTGGCTGGGCTTTGGCAAGTTGTTCTGGAGGGGGATTGGAAGCACTCGCGGTATCAGAGGGTTTGGTCGCCTCAACCGAGCTGCGTAAGAAGGAATTCTGCTCCGCGGCTTGTGCGGCTGAGGCCACAGCGCTGGGCGAAGTCTGCGGCGCAGCGTTCTGAGTTTGGTTCTGCGATGGCGCGGTCTGCGTTGCGGAACCAGAAGGCGGCATGGGCTGCGCGTCTGGAAACTTTGAACTGCCAAAGACAGCTGGTTTAGCAGGACCGCGCTTGAAAATGCCTGCCAGCGCGTTCGCAGCGTTGCCGAGTCCAGTGGCGCGGCCTGCTGGGCTAGGGCCAGGGTTCACACTTCCGACGACTTCCGAAGTGTTTCGAGTGGCAGTTGATGAAGCTCCCTGCAAAAGAGGGCCGACGCGGAGCACGATCGTTTCTCCGTCCGAGGCGAGAAGATATTGCTGCGTGCGATCAATCTCCACGACCACGCGCGTGAGCGGCGGATCTTCTGTTTGCATCCACAAGCGGACGGCGCGCACGCCGGCCTTGTTGACTCGTATGCGACGGGGAAGGCCATGGTAGACAGCTCCAGGCAAATCCAGAATCAGCGAATCATGGTAAGTCGCCGCGACCTGGGCATCGGGTATCAGGGCCGTTGTGCCCAACTCAATGCGGATTTCCGTTTCTTGCTGAGCGGTGACGTTTACACCTCGCACTTCGGGCCGGGCGGCCGGGGAGTCCTGTGCGGCGGCACCAGGCGCCAGCAGGAGAAAAATCGCCAATTGTCGCGCTCGCATCATTTCGTAAGCTCATGTTCCCCGTGCCTTGACGATTCCAGGCACTGATTGAGTTCCACCGGTATGCCGAGAAATTCCTACTGCTTATGGCACTGATAACAATTCGTGCTGTTCCAAACGTAGTTCTTCACGCCCGAATGCTTTGGATCCGTCTGAGCTTTGGTATGGCAAACCGTGCAAACGAAAACCTGGTAGTTTGCTGAATTCGAGTGACAGTCCGAACACTGCGCATTATGGTGCGGAATCCGGAACCAAGTGTGATTGAACGTGGCCCCAAGCCAGCTCGCCGTTGTATGGCATGTTGCGCACGTCGTCGGGAAGCCGACGGAGGTGTGGTTTGGATTCGTGGTGGCGTCGTAGTTTGCTTTGTGACAGCCGTAGCAGTCGGTCGGCAGCGTGGTGTAGTTGTTGTTCACGTGGCAGTTGGCGCAGGCAACCGTGGTGTGGAATCCCGTAAGGGGAAATGTTGTCGTGTTGTGATCAAACTTGCCGTTGGTCCACAGTGTCGTGTCGTGGCACAGCTGACAAGTCGTCGGGAAACCCACCTGAAGGTGATTAATCGGAGTCGCTGCCGTGTTGTAGTCCTTCAGGTGACACGTCGCGCAAGCCGTACTAGTCAGGTTGTAGTTGTTGTTGATATGGCAGTCCGCGCAAACGCGAGGCGGGACCATATGTGAGTTCGTCAGGGGGAACCCCGTGGCTGCATGGTCGAACTTCCCGTTAGTCCACCGGACGGTATCGTGGCAGCTTTCGCAAGCGGTCGGGAACGCGAGCTGTACGTGGTTCACCGGCGTGAGAGCGGTGTTGTAGTCCTTCAGGTGACATGAGGCGCATGCCGTGGTGGTGATGTTGTAATTGTTGTTGATGTGGCAGTCCGCGCAAATCCGCGGCGGGTTGGCGTGCGCATTTGTCAGCGAGAAGCCCACCGAGGTGTGATCGAACGCCGCCGGTTGCCAGGCGATCGTCGTATGGCACTGCTGACAGGTCTGCGAAAAACCTCCCGCGACGTGATGCGGATTTGTAGCCGCCTGAAAATTCTTCAAGTGGCAGGAGACGCAGGCTGTGGTTGTCAGGTTATAGTTGTTGTTGATATGGCAGTCCTGGCAAACCCGCGGCGGATCGGCATGCGCATTCGTCAACGGGAAGCCAATACTTGAATGGTCAAAATTTGCGTTCAACCAACTATTTGTACTGTGGCACGGTTCACAACGCGTCGGGAAACCTGCGGTTTGGTGGTTTGGATTAGTTGTGCCTTTGTATTCCGTTGCGTGGCAGGAATAGCACTGCGTAGCCAGGCCTTGAAACTGCCCGGTGGCAGCGCTCTTGTGGCAGGACTCGCAATCCAGTGCTGCATGCGCTCCGATTAACGGGAAGCGATTCTGGTGATCGCGGATGGCCGTCACGGAAACCTTCCAGCCTTTAACCGTGTGACACGATTCGCAGTTCGCACCTAACTGGCCGCGATGAATGTCCGCATGGCAGTCCGAGCATTTCTGTCCCACATTCGCAAAAACCAGCTTCACGTGGCACTGGTTGCACTGCACTTTCTCGTGCATGCCGCGCAGCGGGTAGCCTGTCTTGTCGTGGTCAAACTCAGGGATGCTGCGAATCGGTTTCCAGCTCAGCGAAGTGTGACAGTTCTCGCAGGGAACATTGAGGGCGCCGTGAGGATTGCGGGTAGCGGGTTTTTGCGTAGGACGTTGCGGCGCCTGAGCATAAGCCGCCAGCGCAAGGAAAAACATCCCGAAATAGAGAAGGCTGCGACTGAACATGGCTCCACGTCAATCGACACCCCGATTGCGTCAATCGGGTTGGGCAGGGTTGGATTCAGGGTATCGGCCAACACCGGCAGCAACAACTGTACAGAGGGACAGTTTCGGGGCATGTTCTCCCTCGATAGCTTCGAACTGGCCGCAAATTCAGTTTAATTTTGCCCGTGACAGGCTTTGCATTCGCGGGGAGTTGGCTTGTAGTAGCGCACTTTTTTTCCATTCATTTCGCGAGTCAGTTTGTGACAACTGCCACAAGCAACCCTGCGATGGGCGCCTTCCAGCGAAAATGGTGTGCGCTTGTCGTGGTCGAATTCCGCCGGTTTCCAGCGGGCTGCATTGTGACAGCTGGAACAGTCGGCTGCCTCTTTGCGCGTGGCGAACTGGCTCGCGTGCGGATCGCTATGACATCCGGCGCACTGCTTTGGAGCAGCGCGGAAGTCAACGCTTTTCAAGTTGGTTTGAAGTGCTGGGGGGCGATGGCAGTCGCCGCAGGCTACTCCCCGGTGCGCACCCCAGAGAGGAAATTCCGTTTTCGAATGGTCAAACCGGCTTAGTTCTTTCCACGTTACAGTTGTGTGGCAGGCCTCACAGCCCGCCACTGTACCATCTTGCCGCTTCAACCCCATCCGTTCGCGGAATTGCCCCTTGTGTGGATCCCCGTGGCAACCCGTGCAAGAACGGTCCTCGAAACGGTATTTCACGGGCGTGGTTGATCCCACTGGAACGGCCCTATGACAATCCGCGCACAGAACTGCCATGTGGGCTCCCATCAGAGGAAAACGAGTCTCTTTGTGGCGAACCAGCGCAAACCGCGCGGGCTTGAAAGCCTGCAAGTTGTGACACGATTCGCAACGATTCTGGTGCGGCGCTCCGGCAAACTGGCCTTTGTGAATATCCTCGTGACAGTCCTGGCATTCTGTGCGTGTGATTTTGAATACCGTGTCCACACCCTTTGGACCCTGGGGTACATGGCACTTGTCGCAAGCAACGGAAACATGGCGGCCTTCCAATGGGTATTTTGTGGCCGCGTGATCTTGGACGGTAAACGTCGATGGCTTGAAACCTTCGACCGTGTGGCAGGCAGCACATTCCCCGCCGTCTGTACGGCCCCGGAACTGACCTTTGTGCGCATCCTTGTGGCAGTCCGTACACTTTGCAAATGGCACGGACGTTTTGAAATCTCCGTGCGTGTGGCAGTCGGCACATCCCACCGTCGCGTGCTTGCCAAGCAGCGGATATTTTGTCTTTGAGTGATCGAATCCCTGCAATTGAGCGATTTGATGCCAGTTGTTCGTGTTATGGCAAGACTCACAAGCCGCGGGAAAACTACCCTTATGCGGATCGGCATGGCACGCCGAGCATTTCGTAAAGGCCAGGCCTGTGTATTTCACATACGGTTTTGTATCCGCGAGGAAAACATGGCACTTCGCGCACGCTGTTTTTACGTGCGCCCCGGTAAGCGGATATTTTGTCTTAGCATGGCTGAAGAGCGACGCGGGCTTCCATGCTTCTACGGCGTGACAGCGCGCGCAATCCTTGCCGAGCTGGCCACGGTGCTCATCCTGGTGACAGCTTATGCATTCCTGTCGAAGTCCAAGATAGGTTTGCTTGAGCTCTTTCACGAGGATGCCGCTGCGCGCAGCGGCAGGAATATTTTCTGGTTTATGACACTTCTCGCAAGCTACTCCAGCATGTTTCCCCGTCAAAGCGAAGCCCGTCTTGCTGTGGTCCATGGCCTCGCGGCTTGGTTCCCAATGAACGAGTTGAAAATCGGCGCCGTTGTGCTCCGAATGGCAGCGCGCACAATCCTTGCTGGTTTCCTTCGCGTTCACCCACGCGGCGTGCATACCGCGCCGCTGCGTCACGCGTTCGCGTATCTCCGAGTGACATTCAAGACATTTCAGCTGCGCAACGCCACGGCCTAAGTCGTGGCACTTGGTACAGTTCGTGGGACCGGACATCGATTGATGCGCTTTCGAAAGCTGGCCTGGTGAGATTTGCGCGTGAGCCGACCGCCCGCGAAGCGCTCCAAGCAGGCATAGTAATGCCCCGGCAAAAGTGATGAGGCAGGCGGGTCTGACAAGAGCCAGCGGGAATGCGCGCGGTCGAAGCATCCGTTGTTTGTTGGCACCTTTCGAAACTCAAACTTGCTTTGACAAACAAACAGCCGGGTGAGGGCATGCTAGCACGCAAGTAAACTCTAATTCGTTGATTCCGAACACTGTTCCCAAGTCAACAAGACTCTGTTCCACTCTTCAAAGCGCTTCTTAAGCCCTAGTTGGAAAATTTCTGCGACGGCGGTCAGCCTTTCTGGAAGAGTCAGAATCCATGGAATCCGGGCAGCTTACTGACCTCAGCGATGGTCGGCAGGCTGTTGCGTGCGATTAATTCTGAACTGGAATCTTCATAGGACTGTACTTCTGGCTCAGTATGTGCATTTTACGAAGTGGCGCGATAGCGGTCGAAGCGAATCTGTGATAGATGAGAGCGGGCTGTGGAGTCCGAGAGCCAGGGCTTCTAGTTGAGCCGCTAACCAGTGCGGATCAGGATCGTCCGAAGGGCGCTGCTCTCACACCGCGTGAGAGGTATCCCCCGATAGTTACCAGGGTTATAATCGCGGCCAATTATGGCTCTGGCTGTGGGCAGAAAACTCGGTCCATTTGAAATTGTTGCTCCGCTCGGCGCAGGCGGCATGGGCGAAGTCTACCGCGCGCGGGACACGCGGCTCGAGCGTACCGTCGCGATTAAGCTTCTGGCCCCCGAATTCTCCGCAGACAGTGACCGGTTGCACCGCTTCGAGCAGGAAGCGCGCTCGGCATCGGGCCTCAACCACCCCAATATCGTTACCATTTACGAACTCGGACAGGACGGTTCCACGCGCTACATCGCGATGGAACTGGTAGAGGGAAGGACGCTGCGCGAGCTGCTCATCACCGGCCTTCTGCCAATGCGAAAGGTAATTGAAATTGCGGCGCAGATTGCAGAAGGTCTGACCAAGGCTCATGAAGCGGGTATCACGCACCGGGACCTAAAGCCCGAGAACCTGATGGTCTCTCACGATGGCTTGGTCAAAATCCTCGACTTTGGTTTATCGAAGCTCGCATCGCCCGACGGAGGGCGCGCGGATAAGTGGTCTACGTCCACGTCGCTAACTGCATCGGGTCTGGTTCTAGGAACGGTGGGATATATGTCACCGGAGCAGGTCGCCGGCCGGCCGCCAGATTTCCGGTCAGACCAATTCTCGCTCGGCTTGGTGCTCTACGAGATGGTGACCGGAAAGCGCGCCTTTCAGAGAAGCACCGCGGCAGAGACACTGGTGGCCATTCTTCGGGAGCGGGCCGAACCGCTTGGAGGGCAAAACCGCGATGCCCCCGCTCCGCTGTGTTGGGCTATCGAGAGGTGTCTGGCCAAAGAACCCGATCAGCGTTACGTCTCCACCCGCGATCTCGCACGGGAACTTGCAGCCATACGCGACCGCTTCTCGGAGAAGCCCGCTATGCAGGTGGAAACCCAGCTGACTAATCTTCCTGTGCAGCGAACCGGGTTTGTCGGGCGGGAGAAGGAAGTGTTTGCCGCGAAAGAACTCCTGCTTCGTCAGGATGTGCGCTTGGTCACGGTCACAGGTCCAGGCGGAATCGGCAAAACGCGTCTCGCGGTGGAAGTGGCAGGTGGCCTTATCGAGATGTTTCCAGGTGGGATCCATTTTGTCCCGCTCTCCCCGCTGAGCGATCCGGGCTTGATCGCCTCCGTGATCGTTCAGACGTTGGGTATCCGGGAGGCGGGAGGTCAGTCGCCGCTCGAAATACTCAAGAAAAATTTGCAGGATTCATGGCGCGCACCAATGCTGTTCCTGCTGGACAATTTCGAGCACCTGGTTCAGGCAGCGCCTATCGTGGCGGAGTTACTAGCCATGGGCCCCCATCTTAAAATCCTGGTAACGAGCCGCGCAGCACTGCACGTGTATGGGGAACATGAATTTCCGGTGCCGCCTCTGGCGCTGCCGGATTCGCGTTCTATGCCTTCAGTAGATGTCCTGTCAAAGTACCCCGCCGTCGCGCTCTTCGTTCAACGCGCCGTCGCTGCCAAGCCAGATTTTGAACTTAACCGAGAAAACGCGCCCGCCGTCACCGAGATTTGCGCCCGACTGGATGGTCTGCCTCTCGCGATCGAACTCGCAGCCGCCCGGGTCAAAGTTCTTTCGCCCTCATCCCTGCTGACACGCCTGGCGAGCCGGTTGCAGCTATTAACGGGTGGCGCGCGGGACCTGCCGCAGAGGCAGCAGACGCTTCGCGCGGCCATGGATTGGAGCTACGACCTGTTGAACGCTGCAGAGCAGAAACTTTTCCGAAGGTTATCGGTGTTCGTGGGGGGATGCAATCTAGAAGGCGTGGAAGCTGTGTGCGACACCAAAGGTGATCTCAATTTGGATCTGCTCGACGGTATGGCATCCATGGTCGACAAGAGTTTGGCGCAGCAGGTCGAACAAGCGAAAGGTGAATCGCGGTTCGTGATGCTGGAAACGATTCGCGAGTACGCTCTGGAAAAATTGAAGGCCAGCGGGGAGGAGCCCTTGACGAAACGCGCTCATGCGGCCTACTGCCTGATACTGGCAGAAGAGGAGGTTTCAGAGCCTAGCGGCGCGCAAGGGACAGAATGGATAGGACGCTTCGCGCTCGAACATGACAATTTTCGCGCGGGTCTTGAGTGGCTGACGGAAAACGGAGATGCGGAGTGGGGTCTGCGTCTGGGCACCGCCCTGTTTCGCTTTTGGGAGATTCGCGAATATCTCGCTGAGGGAAGGGACAGGTTGGGTAGGCTGCTGAAGCTGGCAGGAGCGGCAGCTCCCACGAAGGCGCGCACGCGCGCACTTTTTGCAGCAGGCGTCCTCGCCGGCGAGCAGGGAGATTACGCCTCGGCGGAGACGCTTATCAGCGAAAGCCAAAACATCGCGCGCCTGCTGGGCGACAATACGGGCGTGGCTGTCTCCCTAAACGCGCTGGCGGTCTTTGCTCGCGACCGGGGTAGCATCGCAAAGGCGCGCGCTCTGTTCGAAGAAACCCTCGCGCTTTGGAGAGAATTAGGCGACTTGAAGGCCGTCGCTCGCGCTCTCAGCAACTTGGCGAATGTCGTCAAATTGCAGGGAGACTATGACCGCGCGGGCTCCCTTTACGCGGAGTGCCTTTCAATCTTCCGAGGGCTGGGGGATCGGACAGGTACGGCCTGGTCGCTTAACTACCAGGGGGATGTGGCACGCGATCAGGGTGATTCCGCCGCCGCACGCGCATTGTACGAACAGGGCCTGGCAATCTTTCGGGAGCTCGGCGACCGCTGGGGCATTGCTGGGACACTGGCTGATCTGGGAAGCTTGGCGAGGGAGCAGGGGAATTATCCCAGTGCGCACTCTCTGTACCGAGAAAGCATAAAACTTTTCCAGGAACTGGAACATAAACGCGGAATTGCCCGTCTGCTGGAGTGTTTCGCGTGCTCGGCAGCTGCTCAAGTTCATGCAGAGCGTTCCCTGCGGCTGGCGGGCGCAGCGGCTGCGCTGCGCCAAAATATTGGCGCTCCGCTCACGCCGGCGGAACAAGTTAAACTGGAAGCAAGTCTGGACCGGGCACGGCAGGCAGTGACCAACACGGCAGGTGCGACGGCCTGGTTAGAAGGTTGGGCTTTGCCGGTCGAGAAAGCTATTGAGGAAGTGCTGATCGCCGAAGCGGCACCTCCTTCGTGTTAGCGCGCCCCAACGAGCTGACGCTGGTAGTGAGAAAATTTCAGATGACTCCTAATGATTCAGCCACCACTTACTCTGCACTTGCCGCGTCGATGAGTCGACGCACGGCGGAGACGCGATTGGCAGGAAGGCCTACGCGCTTGGCGTGTTCTCGGATGATAGCCTCGTCTGAAGCGAGGTAAACGCAGTACACCTTGTCACCCGTCACGTAGCTATGGAGCCACTGAATCTCGGGACCCAATCCCTTCAAAACGTTAACTGACTTTTGGGAGATTTCCCGCAATTGAGCGTCTGTTAGATTTCCCGCTCCCGGGACTTCGCGTTCGATGACGAATTTGGGCATGGTCGTACCTGATGGCCACGCATGCTAGCATGCAACTGGAGCGGCTTCAAGAAGCCTTGGCCAAAGCTGCCCAGTCAGCGGGAACGGCCAAGAAACAACAGAATGAGGTTGCCATGGACCTTCGCTCGCTCCAGAAGCCACTGAAAGAGCAATACCGCAATGACCCAAATGCTTCGCAAATCACTCTCCGGGCGAAAGGCGGGCAGACGGATGTTCCGGTTACATGCTCGGTCGATATAGGGCGTGCCATCTACCATGCCGAAGCCCACAAGGGCGTTGGAGGCGCCGGTGCGGGCGCCTGTTCCGGTGACCTTTTGCTTGGGGCTCTGGCGGCTTGCGCGCAGATCACCTGTCAAATGGTCGCTGCGGCTATGGGCATAGTAACCGAACGTATTGAGGTCACCGTAGAGGGGGACTTGGATCTTCGAGGCACGCTTGGCATATCAAAAGACGTGCCCGTCGGCTTTGAGCGCGTTCATCTTCATTTTGATGTCACGGCCCCTAAGGCAACCAAGGAACAGCTGCGAGGGTTAAGAGAGAAAACAGAACAGTACTGCGTGGTGATGCAGACCTTACTGCGGCCGCCGAGAATCCAGACCGAGTGGATTAGTGAGGGTTGAAAACCAGCGGTGATTGCAGCCGTCTTGGACCAACGGATCGCCCAATACTCTGGGATGTGAATCCGCTGTGGATCGTTTAGTCCGATCGCAGCGCTTGCATGACGTCGACGCGCGCGGCGCGGGCTGCGGGCACTGCCGACGCGATGACCGCTGCGGCCAGCAGCACAACCGCGGAGACGATCACCGGCAGGGCACTAGGCATGCGTACGTCAAGGAAATAGCTGCCGGCAAAGCGGGCCAAGAGATAGCCGCCGGCTGCGCCAGCGGCGACTCCGGCGATGGCCATGATGGCGCCTTCGACGATGACTCCGGCGAGGAGATGCTGGGGCGGCGAGCCGAGAGCGAGGCGGATGCCGAATTCGCGGGTGCGCGCGCTGACGGAGAAAGCGAGGACGCCTGCGACTCCCACCAATGCAATGGCAAGGGCGACGCCGGCGAAAACGCCGAAGACCACGGTGTTCAGGCGATCGGGAGTAAGCACTTCGGCGCGAACGTCTTCGAGGGTGGCGGCGCGCTCGATGGGCTGATCCACGGACATGTCTCGGATGATTTTTGTGATGGGAGAGACCAGCGAATAGGGATTCGCGCTGGTGTGAATGAAGAGGCGGCCGCCCCAAATTTCTCCTTGGTCAAAGGGGCTGTAGACGGTGAGGGTGGGGCCGGGAACTACGTGTTCGTCGTCTATATCGGCGGCGACGCCGATGATGCGCCGTGGCTCCGCGCTGATATCAATAAACTTCATCACAGGATCGGTCCAATAAACGTGGCGATTGACGGCGTCCTGCGTTGGGAACATGCGTTTTGCGAGTGTTTCGCTGACGATGACGACAGGCTCTTTGCTTTGGCCGTCGAGGGCGTTGAAGTCTCGGCCGGCGATGATGGGAACGCCTAGAGCGGCGAAGAATCCCGAAGAAATGCTGCGGAGTTGGGCGCGAGGATCTTCTTCGCCGGGAGCGCGCACGTGGCCGTCGGCAGAAAATTGGAAGCCAGGGCCGAACGTGCCTGCGTCGCGCCAGGGAACGAGGATACCAAAGGCGGTTTTATCCACTCCGGGCAGCGCGTCAATGCGGCGCATAGATTCTTTGTAGAAGTCGGCAACTTGTTGAGGAGTTTTCCCGTAGGAGATGGCCGGGACGTTTATGGCGAGAACGCGGCGCGTGTCCAGGCCAGTTTGCGCGGTCTGCATCGAGAGGAGCGTCTTGAGCAGCATGCTGGCGCCGGCAAGCAGCATGAAAGACGCGGCGATTTGCGTGACAGCGAAAATGCGCAGGCGGCGATTGGTATTGCCGGTGATGCGAAAGCTGCCGTTGGCAAGGCTGGAGCCTTGCGATGTGTTCGCAGTGGGGAGATGCGGGACGTAGGCAAGAAGGACTGCCGAAATGACCGCCAGAATCGCGCCGACCCAGAGCATGCTGGCGTCCACGGTGAGATCAAGCGCACGAACCGAGAAGCGCGACGCGTAGCGGGCCAGGACGGAAAGAAGCGGCCGGGCGATAAGGACGCCGAGAGTGGCTCCGGCAACGCAGAGGACCAGGCTTTCCGCAAGTAGCGTGCGGCGCAAGGCGCCGGAGCTGGCGCCGAGGGCGGCGCGGATACTCAGCTCGCCTTCGCGGCGGACGGAGCGGGCCAGAATGAGATTGGCAACGTTGGAGCAGGCGATGATGAAGACGAGCCCGGAGGCGGCTAGCAGCACGAGGAGAACATTGCGGGCGCCCGCCGTGATTTGATCGCGTAGCAGCTTGGCGTCAATGCGGTAGTCGCCCTGAGCGGAATATGCATCTGAGTGGTCTTTTTTCATCGTGGCGTAGACGGTCCGTAACTCAGCGCGGGCCTGATCGAGAGTGACGCCCGGAGCGAGGCGGCCGAAAAGCTCGGTCATGCGATGAACGCGGCCGGTGACCATGGTGGCCGAAAGATGATGCGGGCTGGTGACCACGTTGGCGATGATTTCGGTTTCAGCAGGATAAGGGACGGAAGGCTCGAGAACGCCGACGATGGTTGCGGACCGAGTGCCGAGGCGGATGTTCTTGCCCATGACATTGGGATCGGCCTTGAGAGTGTCTTTCCAAAATCGATAGGTGAGAACCGCAGCGCCGGCGGCGTTCGGGCCGTCGTCGCGCATGTCCAACAGGCGACCCAGGACGGGATGGAGGCCCATGACTTCGAAATAAGTTCCGCCGACGACGCCGGCGCGCACTTCGCGGGGTTCGCCGAGTCCGATCATGGTGAAGCCGATGGTGGAGAAATCGCCGAACTCGCTAAGGGAGTGGACGCCGCCTTTGAGGTCCTGAATTTCGGGGACGGAGAAGTTGACGTTC
>Ga0137393_10000781_pt1 | contig 19680 bp, 8 predicted proteins | sample 15con2h34BmetaG_FD_101396 | JGI IMG/M metagenome (GOLD analysis project Ga0137393, IMG submission 101396) | Vadose zone soil microbial communities from Angelo Coast Range Reserve, California, USA - 15con2h3.4B metaG | ecosystem: Environmental > Terrestrial > Soil > Vadose zone > Saprolite...
CACCGGGCTTCGCTGGGCGGATCGCTTCCATCAACTTCGACGCGTCCTGGACATAACCGTTTTGCAGCAGCACCGCCACGAAATCGAGCGCCGTTCCCTGTTTCGCCGGCGGCAGGCGCAACACCTGCAAGATCAGGGAAGGGATCTTCTCCGGCTGCGCCAGGTGGAAGTAATCATCGGCCAGCAGCGGGAGAAGGCCCGCTGGGCGCGATGTCAGCGGAATGCGCTCCCCTGCCGCCACTGACTCCTGATACTTGCCCGTCTGCTCGTACAGCGTGGCCAGCGCCAGGTTCGCATCATGATCGTGAGGCACACTCTTCACTATCGCCTCTTCGACCGCGACGGCTTCCGCCGCTTTTCCCTCTGATTGGTACAACGCTCCCAGACTACGTTGCGGCTCCAGACTGGAGGGGTCAATTTCAAGCACGCGATGGAACAGCGCCTCGGCCTCTGCATTGCGTTTCTGGCGGGCGCGCAGCTCGCCCATCAACTCCAGCGCCCAGACTTCGTCCGGATGGGCGCTCAGGACGTCCCAGAGCTGCTGCTCAGCGGCGGGTAATTGATCGTGGCGGATGAGCTCGGCAATTCGCCTTCTGGCGGGGATTTCAGCAAAAACGACAGAAACCAGGACGAAAACGACTACAGCGAGCGCGGCTGGCCGCCAAACTTTGCACTCACCGTTTACTGCGCAGCTAACCACCGACCGAGGCCCCATTTCCGTATGAGGGATGAACTTGCACTAAATTAAAAAGGTGGGCTGGACCAAAGTCAAGCCCACCTTCTTCTTAATCCGATGCGCGAGCGCCTTAGAAGATCAACTTCAAGGCGTACTGAATCTCGCGGTTACCCAGGTTGCTGGAGAACGGCGTGTTGCCAAAACTCGATCCATCCTTTAGCTGAGTTCCCGTCACGACGCCGTTCACGACCTGCCCGCCAGCGCCTACGAAGTGCAGATTCACGTTGCTATCCAAGCTGGAGCTGCCGTAGCGGAACATCGGATGGTTGAACAGGTTGAAGAACTCCAGCCGGAATTGCAGTGTCGCTTTCTCGCCCAGCATTTTCGGCATCTTCCAGTTCTTGTCGAGCGCGAAGTCCACATCCCGGATGCCCGGGCCGTGGCATTGTCCAGTTTGGGACTGTGGCGGTTGGCCGAGAACATAACCGTCCATGGAGAAGGCATTGTGGTTGATCCACCGCAGCCTGTCTCCGCTGAAGCAGGACTGCCCCGGCACCGTCAACGGACGAACGCTAAGATTCGTGAAGGCGCCGTTGCCTACCACCCCCCACGGATCCGCCCCAATGGTCGCGCCGGGGGTGGGGCAGGGTATTCCACCGGCGAGAGAGACGCAAGTGGTGCCTTCCAGTCCGCCCGTGATGGTTAGGGCATTGCCGGTTGCGATACTCACGACCGTGCTCGTCTCCCATCCACCGGCAACGCTTTTCACGAAGCCATTGTGCCCTTCGAGGCCGGGCAGGTTGTAAACCAGGCTGGACGAGAACACGTTCGTCCGGTCGAAGTTCGACAGTCCACGGCTGGCGCGCGGATTGTAGAGGTCCGCAATGCCGTCCTGGTTATTGGGATAATCGCCTTCGGTATCGGCGATGTTCTTTGACCAGGTGTAACTCGACTGGAAGATGGAGTTATGCGACATTTTCAGCGTAAACTGCGTCTGGAGTGAGTGGTAAATGGAATCGCCGAAATGGCCCCATTGATACATGGCTTTGGGTGCGTTTCCGTAGAGGGCGCCGAAGGGGAACAGATTGTTGGCGTTGTCGCCACCTTTACGAGTAATCCAAGCCAAACGGTTCTGCGGCGGCAGTTGATTGATATCCTCGTAGGTCGCCAGGTGAATGCCCCGCAGGCCAACATAGCCGACCTCCAGCTTGGCGTTACGGAACGGCGCGACTTCAGTTGTCAGGTTCCACTGCCAGCTATTGGCAAGGTTCGGGCTCAGCTGCACGCTTTGGGCTGGCGTGCCGCCGACGGCATAGTCGTACATGTTCACGTTGTTTGTAAAGGTTGGGCCGTCGAGCGTGCGCTCGGGGCCGACACCAACCGTGAACGGCGGATTTGCGCCGACGAGGCGGGTGCTAGTTCCGCTGATCGGATCGCGAGTGAAGAATTGTCCAACCCCCGAGCGCACCACCCATGTCCCGCGGCCGAATACGTCCCATGCGAAACCGAGGCGCGGCGCAATCAGGTGGTAGTTTGAGGGAACAATGCTGCGATTCTTGGAATAGACACCTCCAGGGAAGCCCAGTGTCGCACAGCCATTAGGCGCCCCCTTCGCGAGCACGATGCCGTTGCAGGGAGAAGTTCCCAGAGCAGCGCTATAGGCGCTTGGCTCAAAGCTGGCCAGCTTGTTGTCGTTCAGCCATGCGTCAGGCATAAACGACCAGCGGAAGCCGTAATCCAAGGTCAAGTTCCTGGTTACCTTCCAGTTATCGCCAAAGTAGAACTCGACATCGCGCCAGCGCGGATCACTGATTACATTTCTATTGTTCTCGTTCACTCCCCAGAGCGTGTTCTTCAGGATCGTGTCCGACCACTGGCTGCCGGTCGGGCTGCTCCAGGCATAGCCCTTTCCCAAAAGACTAGCTGCGGAGTCCCCCGGCACGTTGTAGCCCGCCGCGCCCCACATTCCGCCGGCCTCCTCGCCCTGTTCTTCATCCTTGGCGTCGCGGTCGTAGAGTATCCCCACTTTGAAAGTATGTTTCCTCATCGAGATGGAGAAATCATCCTTCCACGTGTACAGATCCTGGCGGTTGCCCCAAGGACCCAGGGAGCCGATATATGTAGAGCACCAGCAGATCTGTTGCGGAAGCTGGCCGGCGTGCAGCTTGGCACCGCTAAAATCAGCGTTAGGGAAAATCAGGGGCATGGCGGAAACGATCTGCTTCTGCAGTTGCGGATTATCGCCCGCCTGGGTGATGTTGATGCGGTTGGCCCCCCAGGAGAAGGCAAAGTCGTTGACCTTGTTGGAGCCGATGGTCGAGGTCAGTTTGGCTACCAGCATCTTGCTGGGCTGCGACCATGAATCGCTCACCGCGGGCCAGTTCGAGTCACCCCACAGCCCGCCTTCCGAATATCCGTGCAGCGGATTCACCCACGATTCATTGGTGAAGTTAATCATCAAAGTCGTACTCTTGGTTATGTTGTAGTCGCCGCGAACGTTCTCTTCGCGCCAGTTCAGCGGAATTCCCACCTGTGATACCCAGTCATGCGCGGCGCAGAGATTACTGATGTTCGGTGCCGGAAGCTGTGAAAGGTAAGCTTGGCCTGCAGGACTGAGCCGGTTGGAGGGAATGATGTTATTGGGGAATGGCTTCCCGGTAAGTGGATCATTCGGGACCGGAGGTGCGCCGGAACCGGGGACGCCGGCGCAACCAGCGATGTCGTTGAAGTCACCGCCACGCTCCGCTGCTGTCGGGATCCAAGCCTGCCGCACCTGGCCGCGGCGCTCTTTGTTCCACTCTTCCGACCAGAAGAAGAAGAGCTTGTCCTTCTTGATCGGCCCGCCTACGGTGTAGCCGTAGTCATTGCGGCGCAGAAAGTTCTTCTTTCCGCAAACAGGATCGCCCGGGACGCAGCCCAGTTTCTGCTGGCCGAGGAAGAAGTTTTCGGCATTGAGCGCATCATTGCGGCCATAATAGTAGACATCGCCGTGAAATTGGTTTCCGCCCGCTTTGGTGACGAGGTTGATCTGGGCGCCGCCAGCGCCGCCGTACTCTGGGCCGTAGCTGTTGCGCAAGATCTTAAATTCCTGGATAGCGTCCACCGAGGGATATACCAGAATGGTGCGCTGCGAACCTTCGTCGTTATTGTTGCTCCCGTTCACCTGCCACTGGTTGGCGTTGGCTGGTGCGCCGCTGAAAGAGATGTCCACCCCTGCCAGCAAGCCCTTGTTCTTATTGTCGAAGCCTCCTCCCACCGAAGCGCCCGGCATCAACGTGGTCAGTTCGATGAAGTTGCGGCCGTTCAGCGGCAATTGGCTCACCTGCTCGCTCAGCATGACGCCGCCCACTTCGCCGTTTTCCGTATTCAAATTGATCGCCGCGGCCTCCACTGTCACAGTCTCCGCGATCGCGCCTATCGGCAGCTGCACTGTGGTATTCGTCACCGTAGCGACGTGCACTGCCAGATCCTTCTGTGACACCGTCTTGAACCCAGCTTTTGTCGTAGTGAGCGTGTAGGTTCCGACCGGGAGTTCAAGAAAGGTGAAACTGCCCTGCCCGTCCGAGGTGGTCTTGCGCTCAGTTCCAGTAGCCTGGTCCGTCAGCGTCAGTGCGCAGTCTGGAACCGCAGCGCCGCTCTGGTCACTGACCTTTCCGCTAATATCTCCAGCGGTTTTCTGAGCAAACGAAAACGGCAGAAACATGACTGAGGAAAGGGCAAGAACCACGATCAGCTTCAACAGCCTAGACCCCATAGACCGCATAGACCGCCTCCTGGAAGGTTTGACTGCAGGTGTTTATTAATTCTGCATTTTCTGTGACTAATGCTTTTGCACTACCACTGAGATTGGAGGATTTAACGGCAAGCAGCCTTGTGTTGTCAAGCTAAAAAACCGATTTTCTAAACAATTTCCGCAATGGTTCACCGGTATTCTTGACGTAATCAGCCATCATGAATATGGGCACAATCTGGCCTCACGTTAGCGGGGAAAGGAGAGGCAGCTGATGTTAGGATCAATAGGTATGACAGCAAAAAGCAAAGAGGCGGGAAGAAATCTCAGGTTGTGAGTCTACAAGTGGGGGCCGACCGCGTCGGACTTACCAAAGGAACTTAGAATTGCTCTGCACAACAACCCAACTCTCACCACTGTGCGCCAGTCGCTCGAAAAAATGGGGGAAACAGCAGCACGCACTTTGTTGGAACGCCTCGAAGACCACAGACCTGGGATGCCCGAGATCGTAATTGAACCCGAATCGGTAGTTCGGGATTCGACCGGCCCAGCACCAACGGAGCGTACTGTTGCACACGATGCTTCTTTCGCTGCGGACCATGCCTAGTTTGCGACAACGTCCCGGCTTGAGAACTCAGCACGAGCCTCGCGCCACCAATGACAGTTGGAGAGGTGCCGTGCTGCATCACTATTACCAGTTAGTTCCATTACCGAGGTTTCCGCAGTAAAATGGCCGAGCTCCTGACGTTATTATCATTATCTATACCTATGCCCAGGCGTCCTCTTCTTTCCGTGTGCTGTGTTCTGCTGCTGCCTTCCTTTTTACTGGCCGCCCAGAATAACTCCTCCGCCAACCCGCCCCCTCAGTTCGTGGATGTCGCGCCGCAGGTCGGGCTCACCGTTTCCCATCTGGCCTCCAAGGAGCAGCACTACATCGTCGAATCTATGGGCGGCGGAGTGGGCTTTTTTGATTGCGACAACGACGGCCGACTCGACATCGTCGTAACCAACGGATCAGGCGTTGACCGCTACCGCGCCGGCGGCGACCTGATGGTCACGCTTTATCACCAGGGCGCCGACGGCAAATTCACCAACATCAGCGAGCCAGCCGGACTGACGGTGAAAGGCTGGGGCATGGGCGTCGCCGTCGCCGATTTCGACAACGACGGCAATCTGGACCTGTTCGTCACCGGCTACGGACACAGCGTCCTCTATCGCGGACTCGGCAACTGCAAGTTTGAAGATGTCACTGAGAAGGCTGGGCTTGGCGGAATTACCGGCTTTGCCACTGGCGCCGCCTGGGGCGATTATGATCGCGACGGCCACGTGGACTTGTTCGTCTCCCGTTATGTACACGTGGATATGAACCATCTGCCTGCCTTCGGCAGCGACGAAAAATTCTGCCGCTTCAAGGGCGTGCTGGTGCAATGCGGACCCTGGGGTATGCCAGGCGACGGTGACTACCTGTTTCACAATCGGGGTGATGGTACCTTCGAGGATGTCTCCAAAAAAGCGGGAATGGACAATCCACAGCACCGCTACGGCCTGGGCGCAATTTGGGCCGATTACGACAACGATGGCTGGCCTGATCTGTTCGTGGCCAACGATGCGGGACCCAATTTCCTTTACCACAACCGGCACGACGGCACCTTCGATGAGGTCGGCATGCTGTCCGGCGTGGCCCTCGGCGATGACGGCCAGGAACTCGGCTCCATGGGAGTGGATTTCGCCGACTACGATCATGACGGCAGGCTCGATCTGTTCGTCACCAACTACACGGACCAGGTCAACAACCTATATCGGAACCTTGGCCGAGGCGCATTCACGGATATGTCCTGGCCGTCGAAACTCGGCCAGCCAAGCTATCGCTATGTAAAGTGGGGAACCGGTTTCGCAGATTTTGACAACGACGGATGGTCGGACATATTCGTCGCCAATGGGCACGTCTATCCGCAAGTGGACGCGATCCCCGGCAGCCCTGGCTACAAAGAACCCATGCAGATGTTCCGTAACAATCACGACGGAACCTTTGAAGATATTTCCAAACTCTCAGGCCTGTTCGACATCCCGCCTGAATCGCGCCGCGGCGCCGCTTTTGGCGACGTTTATAACGACGGCAACATGGACATCCTGGTGCTCAATATCGGCGAGCCGCCGTCTCTGCTGATCAACAAGACCAGTAACAACAGCCACCGCGTTGCTTTTCACTTGATTGGAACCAAAAGCAATAGGGCCGGCACTGGGGCGCGGGTCACCATTCACGCCTCCGGAGTCATGCAGTTCAATGAAGTTCGGGGCGGCGCAAGCTATCTCTCGCAGAACGACCTGCGGCTGCACTTCGGCCTGGGCGCGGCCGACAAGATGGACACGGTGGAAGTTTCCTGGCCGAGCGGCCAGACCGACATGCTGCGCGATGTCCCCGCCGATTTCATCTACACGATCACGGAGGGCAAGGGGATCACCGCTCGCGTTCCGCTGCCTCCGCCACTCAAGCCCGCCCCCTCCGCCCCCGCAGCGACCGCGAACCGCTGATTCCCTCGAACTGTTCCAGCGGATCCCCGCGCCGCGAAATTGTTGTTGAGAACAGCATCACACGAACATCCCCCCAGATGTTGCGGTCAACGCAGTTCGTGACATCGTGGCAGATGTTCGCGCTGGAGAACCTACGCCAGTGAAAGTAGCTCTACCTCTGACGATCAATACCACAGCCAGCAAGGTTCCCGAATGGAACCCGCCCCTACGCGGAGGGAACCTCCTCCGGCACAGGAGCAAGGTCAAACTTAGGGATGGGGCTGTGAAGTGCGAGAGGTGGTAGAATCTCGTACGGGCCCATCTTGGGACTTAGCCGAGCGGCATCTTAGCCCAAGAAGGGCTGAAAATCACTTCATGGACTTGTGACAATGACAAGGACCTGTGGAAATCCGCGAATACTTTCACACCTTCTTGCACAGCTGCACATTCTTTCTTTTGGATAACAAACGAATACAGTGTAAAATACCCCGTAAAATCAAGCACTTCCACGAATAGCCGGGATGGCGGAACTGGCAGACGCAGCGGACTCAAAATCCGCCGACCTTCGGGTCTTGGGGGTTCGACTCCCCCTCCCGGCACCAGCCTAGAACCCTTGGTGGACGCGCTTCGCAGTAGATCCGGGATCGGCAACCCGATTTCATGTTTCACACTCCGAACTGCCAATTGTCAGTCCCTGTGACCGGAACTGGCCGAACTCCCAAAGGGGGAATAGCGTTGTCGCTACGAGTTCCGGGCTGCTGTTGGAATGAGCAATCTGTGGATTTCCGCCTTCGTGAATTTTGCGGGATTCCACTGTGCAGATTTCTTCACATTGACAGCCAGGCCGGCGAAGTTTACAGTGCGCGTCTGCGGCAATTCGCGCATATTTGTGAAGCTGCCGAGCTTCGTCTTCCGGACAGCGAACTTTCCCCCAAAGTTTGATCTCCGTATTTTCAAGGGCCCGACACGATCTAACTTTGGAGGTTTCTCGTGAATTCCAACTGTACGATTGCGGGTATTCGCCGGTCTTTTCGCACTGATTCCACGGCAGCACACGGCTTTGCGGAGCTTCTGGGCAGAAGTACCTTTCTGTTGTTGAGCGCGGCCCTCCTGGTAATGCTGGTTGTGGTCACGCCGAGCAGGACGCAGGCGCAGGCGCAAAACATAATCAGCACGATTGCGGGGGGTGGGCCTACGCCGACGGATCCGCTGCAGGCGGATATCCCGGGACCAACGGGAATCATTAAGAACGCTGCGGGAGACCTCCTCATTGCTCCTCCATTTTCGTCCTACATCTACAAGTTGAGCGCGGGTGGCACGTTCAGCGTCTACTCCGGAAAAGGCTACGGAGGATATAGCGGGGATGGTCCGGTCGGCGACGCACAGTTAGGATATCCGGCGGCATTCGCGTACGACAGCAAAGGAAATCTTTACATTGCTGACTTCGGCACTTCGCGGATTCGAAAAGTGGACGCCACGACCGGAATCATTTCCACGGTGGCCGGGATCCCAGAGAAGTGTGCGCATTCCTACAACACATGCGGGGACGGTGGCCTTGCTACCAAAGCGCAACTGAATCTGCCGCAAGGCTTGGCGGTGGACAACGCAGGGAATATCTATATTGCGGACAGCAGTGACAATAGAATTCGCAAGGTCGATGCCGGAACCGGAATCATTTCGACGGTTGCCGGTTCGGTCGGGGGCTCTAGCAACGTCTGTACCAACCCTACCTCGTCCTGCGGGGATGGTGGCCCTGCCACATCCGCAAATTTGAATTTCCCCCAGGGTGTGGCGATCGACAGCGCGGGAAATCTTTACATTGCCGATACCGGGGACAATCGCGTCCGCGTCGTCACCGGAGGGACGATTAACCGATATGCTGGGAACGGCGGTGCGTGCCTTGACTCAACTCAAAAGTGCGGCGACGGTCATGATGCTAAAAATGCCAATCTCTTTGGACCTCAAAGCATAGCTTTTGACAGCGCGGGGAATGGATACATTGCCGACACGAAGGATCACCGCATTCGCAAGGTTGACACAGCGGGGGTGATCAATCCGTTCGCCGGAAGTGGTATCCAGAATTACGCCGGCGACGGTGGTCCGGCGCTCACTGCTAACTTGGACTTCCCCGGAGGCGTGTACGTGGATTCTTCGGGGAATTTAGTTATCGCCGATACAGGGAATCAACGGATTCGCGAGGTGGACACCGCCGGAAATATCAAGCTACTGGCCGGTGGGGCCAGTGGAGGCGACCTCGGCCCGGCGCTGCAAGCCACACTGGCCGGCCCCTACGCGCTGACCGAAGATTCCTCCGGCGACATCTATTTCGCGGACCTGTATAACAATCGCATCCGCCGCATCGCGAATGATGCCAGCCGGACAATTACAACGGTGGCCGGAACCGGCAGCGCGGGCTACTCGGGCGAGGGTATCTCGGCTACATCTGCGACCCTCAATGCTCCGAGTTCCGTAGTATTTGATTCCAATGGCAACCTCTATATCGCTGACGAGAACAATCGTGTCGTACGCAAGGTAAATAATGCCGGCATCATCACCACCTTCGCCGGGACCGGAGCTTCCTGTTCTCCTCCGCCGGATGTGTGCGGCGACAAAGGGTCCGCGCTAAACGCTAGGTTTGCCTCGCCCCAGACTCTGGCCATAGATGCGGCCGGCAACATTTACATCGCTGATTATTACGCCCACCGTATCCGCATTGTGAATATAGCCACCGGCAACATCGATACCTTCGCGGGTACTGGAAAGCCTGGCAACGCCGGCGACGGCGGCCCCGCCACTAAAGCCGGTCTCAACCATCCCTCAGGCATCGTCGTGGATTCTGCTGGCACGCTCTATATCTCGGATCAATTCAACTTCCGGATCCGAAAAGTGAGCGGCGGCATAATTAATAAATTTGCACTGAACGGCAACGCCCGCCTCGGAGGCGATGGCGGTCCCGCCATCAATGCCAGTATGTGGAACCCGCTCGAGATTACGATGGATCCGGTTGGTAACTGGTATGTCTCCGGCGGCAACGATCGTACTGTGCAGATCATCGACGCCGCGACCCAGTATTGGGGAACGGTTGCCGGCAGCAGCACGAAGGCTGTGACCGGCGGATTTAGCGGCGATGGCGGTCTGGCTCAGTCGGCAAGACTGGCGAATGCGGGCAGCAGCGTCGACGGGCAAGGCAATCTGTACATTGCAGATGAAGGCAACAACCGGATCCGCTATGTACTGCTGGCGCCGGCGATTAGCAATACGCCGCCGTCGCTGGCATTCGGCAACGTCCCGTTGAATCAAACCAGCACGCCTCAGATCGTCACCACGCTGAGTTCTGGCGGGCTGGACCTGAACCTCAGCCCTGTGAGCATCACCGGCGCCAACGCAAGCAACTTTGCCATTAGCAGCAATACCTGCCCATCAGTACCACTGGCGCCAAATCGCAAATGCACGGAGAGCGTCACGTTTACACCTACCAACTATGGAAAGCAAACGGCGACGTTGGTATTCGCGGACAATGCGACCGGAAGCCCGCAGTCGGTAGCGCTGTCGGGATCAGGTCCGGATTTCACCATCTCGGCATCGCCGGCTTCCCTGACAATCTCTAAAGGGTCGGCGGGCAGTTCAACAATCACGCTTGCGCCTCTGGGACAGTTCAACCAACTGATCACGTTGACGGCAAGCGCATGTCCAGCAGCCACCACTTGTTCGGTCCCATCCTCGGTTCAGATGGATGGAACGAATCCGAAAACAGCAACGCTCAGCATCCAGACAACGCCTTCGACCGTCTCGGGGACTTATACGATCACCGTGAAAGGCGCGTATGTGCCGCTGCAGCATCCGGTGAGCATTACGCTTACGGTGCCGTAGAGTCGCTTCTTGGACGGAAGAGTCAAGGGACAGCGACATTAGCAAGGGCCGCGCGCGGCGGATATCTTCTCTTCATGGGAGAATGTGTGTAGCTGAGGGTTTGGTCTCGAGATCGCCTACGCGATGGTCCTAATCACCCGGCCTTTTCGCAAAGAACGAGAATAAGGATAGGCACCGCATCCTAACGCACCGTTCCCGTTAGCGCTCCATCCACAACATCTTCAACTCGCGCCCGCAGCCAACGGTTGGCGTCGTGTTGGCCGGTCAGATGAAGTTTCAGGTAATTGTCGGTTAGGGCCTCAGTGAAGATCGTCGCTGCCAAAACAGGAGGTCCCTCGACTGCTCCTGATTGATTCGCGAGCAAATCAACGGACGCCGCTCGCGATGATAAGGAGCACGCGGAACTCAATGTGATGGCTTCTACCGTTTGACCGATGAAACCTCGCATGAACGCTTGTTTCTTTTCGGCGCCCAGGTCGCGCAGGATTCGGTTGCGCTCGCGGGCTATGTGAACGGGGACTTGATCGCGCATGTTCGCGGCCGGAGTGCCGGGACGTGCCGAGTAGGTGAAGACATGCAGATAGGTGAAGGGCAATTCTTCGATCAGGCGGCGCGTGGCTTCGAATTCGGCGTGGGTTTCGCCGGGGAAGCCGGTCATGACGTCGGCTCCGATCGCGGCGATGGGCATGGCGGCGCGAATTTTTTCAATTTTCTCCCGATAGTGCCAGGGCCGATATTTGCGGTGCATGCGGCGCAGAACCGCGTCACTCCCCGATTGCAGGGGAACGTGGGCATGCTTGGCAATTCGCGGAGATTCAGCGACGAGGGCAATGAGTTCGTCGGACCAATCCATAGGCTCGACCGAGGAGATGCGGAGCTTTTCGAGAGCAGTCTCGCCGAGGATGACGCGGATTAGATCTTCGAAGGTGGCTTCCGGCTTCCGGCTTCCGGCGACCGGGAACGCCAAGTCGGAGTTCCGGGAGCCGGTCGCCGGTTGACGGCTGCCGTTCAGATCTCTTCCCCAGCGCCCGAGATTGATGCCGCTGATGACAACTTCGCGATAACCCGCCTCGACCAGCGTGTTCACCTCGCGAATAATCTCATCTAACCGCAACGACCGGCTCTGCCCGCGCACGTACGGGATCACGCAGAACGAACAGCGGTTGTCACAGCCGTCCTGCACCTTGAGGTTGGGACGAGTGCGCTCGTTTTCGTGAGAGCCCGCGGCATCGAAGACCGGCGCAGCCAGGAGTTCGGTGTGAGCGAAGATGTCGGAGACGAAGATCGGGCTTGGGGCTCTGGCGGTCAGAGTAGTGAGTGGGACGAAAGCGGATCCCTCGAGGGCTAAAGCCCTTTCTAACAAAGCAGCGTTTTTCGCAGCGCTCGAAGCGCTGCGCCGCCCAAAATCATTTGTCGCCGTGTCGGAAGTACTGCCGAACTCCAAATCGTTTTTCACTGTGCTGGAAGCGCCGCAAAACTCCAAATCATCGCCGATCTCGGCATCGGAGGCTAGCTCGTTGCCGAAGAAGTCACATCCTTCCCGATCCCGCGCGTCCGGACGCCCGCACAGGGCGATCTCGGCGAGTTGATGTTTGTGCGAATTCCCGACAACGCAAGCCACGCCGGGCAAGGCAGCGATTTCTTCGGGAGCCCGCTGAGCGTAGCATCCAGTAACGATGATTTTGGAGTTTGGATTCTGACGCCGCACGCGCCGAACGGCTGCGCGCGCATCCTGGTCAGCGGCCGTAGTGACGGTACAAGAATTCAAGATGACGACGTCGGCTTGCGCTGCGGTAGAGGCGCGGGCCAAACCACGTTCCTCGAACTGGCGTTCGAGGGCAGCGCCGTCGGCTTGGGTCACACGGCAACCGAAATTCTCCACGTAATAGCTGGCCACGGAACTATGGTAGCGTATGCGGCGGTTGTTGCGGATCCCGACAGCCTCAGGGGCTTAAAAGCCCATAGTTTCAAAATGTGGGTTCGGCGCGGCTGGAGAGCCGCGCCCTTCCAACGCTGTAGGAACACACGCTTGCCTGTGCCGGAGGCTTGCCGCTGCGTTCAGCCACCAGCAAGAGCTGCGATTACGCGGAGACTGCCGGCCTCCGCTGCTCGAAGCATTCGCGACAGAACACGGGGCGTCCCTGCGTAGGACGGAAAGGAACCGTAGTTTCCTTGCCGCAGCCCGAGCAGGTGGCCCGAGTCTCTACCTTGCTGTAGCGGTAATTCTGTCCCGGTGGCGGCGCGTTGGAGCTGAGTACCGCCACGCGCTTTGACTTGCAGGTTTTACAACGCTTGGGTTCATTCTTGAACTGCTTGTCATGAAAAAACAGCTGTTCCCCGGCGGTGAAGACGAAATCAGTCCCGCAGTCGATACACTTCAGCACCTTGTCCTGAAATTCCATTGAGGATGGCTCCCTTCAGCCTGTTTTCTCGCGCCACTCGCGGGGAAGGCGGTGGTGCAGAGAAAATACAGGTTGTGTACATCCCCCTCGAATTGCCCCTTGGACTCGGCCCGCCACGCACCTAGGACGGCGCGCGGATACAACTTTTCGTGCTTGGATGCCGGATGAACGATGAGTATGAATGATCCCGTCTTGCAACTCGGTTTGGTGGGGGCCAAACTGAGCAGGGCCACCCCGGGAAGGGGCGGCCCTTCAATGCTCTAGTCCTGTTCCTTGCGCGTCTTTTTGCGGGCGCGTTTCCGGGCCAATGCGGCCTTCACGCGCTTCTTCTCGCCGGGCTTCAGGTAAAAGGAGTGACGCTTGACCTCCTTAATAATGTCTTCCTGTTGCACCTTACGCTTAAACCGGCGTAATGCATTTTCGAGGGATTCGCCCTCTTGAAGTCGTACTTCCGCCAAACTAACACACCCCCAAACTCGTCCGGTAGGACCCGATAGTTATTACAAGGATTTTAACCTAAGTCAAGAGGGGAATGGCTGAAATATCTTGCCCTAACAGGAGCATAGTGCAATTGGGTACCTAAATGTAGATTCATTTTGAGACGGGCGTGTGCCGACACGCGAGGCACATTCAAACCGACCTTCTGTGGCGCGGGCACTCCTGCCCGCAAAATGCCGATAGCGTGTGAGATGCCGGGTTTCCACCACAGTTCTCAATTCCGTTGATCCGTTATTCCTAACGGGCTCCAACTCGGGTTGCCGTCTTGCTTGTGGTTAGATTTCGCGGGCAAGAGTGCCCGCGCCACACTATCCCTCGCCTCAAAATCAGAAGACCAATTTCAGACCGACCTGCATCTGCCTGGGGGCATAGGCGGCGTTGGGCTTCATGAAGTTCTGTGGTTGCTGGTAATAGCCAGGGTAGGGAGCGATTCCGACTTTTGTAGAGCTTTGTACGAAGGTCGTGGCATTCGCGATCAAGCCGTTCGAGGTAATGATCAGACGCTGGTTGTCGCGGTTCAAAAGGTTGAAGGACTCGGCGATCAGGTCGAGTTTGCAGCGCTCGGTGAGGCGGAGTTTGCGAGTGAGGCGAAGGTCGGTGGTGGCATAGTCGGGACCGGTGAAGGCGTTGCGCCCATACCCCGGGAGGCGGTCGTTGAGGCTGTTGCCGTCCTGGTTGGGATCGCCGGAAACGGTGGCATTGACGGGACGTCCGCTGCCGATGTTGACGACCGATGAGATCTTCCATTCATTGAACAAGTAGCCGAGGAGCTCGTGGGTGCGATGGAAGAGGCGAGGCTCGGCGGAGAATCCCGCGACCCAGCGATGCCGCTGGTCGGTGACACTGGGGCCTCGCTCAGTGCTGGGGAAATAGGAATTCTGCACCGTAGCGGGTTGACCGGCAACCAGGGCGTCCTGTCCGTCGTCGATGGCATGGGCATAGGTGTAGGCCAGGCGCAAGTAAACTCCGCGAGCCATGCGGCGATTCACGGAGAGCGTGGCCCCGTTGTAGAGACTGGAGGCCGCGCTTTGGAATTCGTTAATGGCTCCGAGTTGGGCGATGGGCCGTCCCAGGGGATTGATGCAGGGTGGAAAGGGACAGTCGAGTGTGTGGCCGAACTGCCAGGTCGCAAAAGAAGAGACGGTGTAGTAACCACCGGTGAAGATTGAGCCGGTGGAGTCGAAGATGGGATAGGTCGTGTTAACCGGCTGCGGTAAGTTGACATCGAGAGCGCGAATGAGATGTTCTCCGTGGACGTACAAATAAGAGAGCGCCACCGTGGTGTGTTCGACGACTTCCCTTTCAAGCGTGATGCTGGCCTGCTGCACGCGGGGCGTCACGAAGTTAGGCGCAAACGCAGAGACACTGTTAGTGACGCCCGTGGTGAATCCGGGCGGCAGGGAGCAGGAAGTAGCGACGAGGGGACAGCTCACGAGCGGATTGGGATAGGCGGGAAAGACCTTGTGGTCATAGTAGTGGTTGTTGTTGAGAAAGACGCTGGCATTGGTGATACCGTTTTCGGTGGCGACGATTGAGTTATAGATCTGAGGAATGCGCACGAAGAACAGTCCCCATCCGGCACGGACGACAAGCGGACGCGAGTTTCCGATGGAGTATGCAAGACCAGCTCGGGGACCGAAGTTGCCGGGCTTGAAAGGTACTTTGCCCGAGGGTGGAAACAGCGGGTTCGAAGTGAGCCCGGCGGTCGAGAAGGTTTGTAAGTCCCAGCGCAGGCCGAGATTCAGGGCGAGTCGATTGGTGACGCGGACAGAGTCCTGGGCAAAGGCTGCGTACTCCTTGGTGTCTGGAGAGGAGATCGCGCTGCCAAAGTTCTGCAGGTAGTAGTGTGGGACTTCGTGGGCATAGGAGCGGAGGGGCGTGAGGAGGAGCCCGGCCTCCATAGGTTCGAAGGTGAAAGGGTTGACCTTGATGGGATAGAAAAGGTACTCGCCGCTTTGCCGGCTGGGAAAAAAATCGTAGATCCAGGTCGTAAGCAAGTCACCCCCAAACTTCCAGGAATGACGGTGGCCTTCAAGATTCAGGGTTTCGACGAGATGCAGGCGGTGCTCGCGAGTTTGACGGGGCAGCAGGGTGGAGCGTCCTACTCCATCGAGAATGGTAGGGATTTTTACCAGCACGTCGCTGCTGTTAGTGAAAGATTGTTGACGGTCGCGCGAGAACTGGGTACTTATGTGGCTGATCAAGTGCGACGAAAAGGCGCTGGTGAACGCTACGGAGGCAGTCTCAGTGGTGACGGTTTCCTGACCGTTGTTGCTGATGGAATCGTTGCTGACGGGGCTGGCGGGGTCGAGAAAGACATTATTTGCGCCCCAATAGCGGGAAGTGGCGACGCGCAGGGTAAGTTGATGACGTGCGCTGAGGTGGATGTCGAGCTTGGCGAACGAAGAGTTGCCGATCTGGGCGGACGGGTAGGTGCCGGCGAGCGAACTAAGGTGCGCCGCGGAGGCGAAGACCAGTGCCTGGTCGCTGGCTTCGTAGTCGCCGGGGGTAGCAGGTCCAGCGCCGGGTTGGGGCAGAACCTGCGCGGTGCCGTTCAAAAATTCGACGATATTCGGGACGTGGAAGATGTGTTGATCGAATCCGGTAAACAAGAAGATCTTGTCGCGCTTGAGCGGTCCACCGAAGGTGCCGCCCATCTGCTGCTGGCGGTTGTGCGGTTTGAAGGCCATGAAGGGATTGGTAGCGCCAAAGGAGCTATCGCGCAGAAAGTAGAAGGCGGTACCGTGCATGTGGTTGGATCCCGATTTGGTGATGACATTCACGACGGCCCCCCCGGAGCGTCCAAGTTCGGCCCCGTAGGAGTTAGAGGAGACGCGGAATTCCTGCACCACTTCGGTAGAGAACTGATAAGGCGCGCGGTAACGGCCGCGAGCCTGGGCGAAGAAGGCGTTATTGTAGTCGCCGCCATCGACCAGGAAACTGTTATGGAAGCCGCGTAGTCCACCGAACGAGAGATCGCCGTTAGTGGCGGAGGTCAGGCTGCGCGGGTCCTGCGTGACGCCGGGTGAAAACAGCATCAGATCGGAGAAACGGCGGCCGTTGAGTGGGAGATCTCCGATAGCACGCTCATCGAGAAGCGTGGAAACGCCGCTGGCAGTGGTTTCGACCAATCCCGGTGCGGCGGAGACGGTGATCTTTTCTTGAGCTCCGGCAATGGTGAGGTGGAATGTAAGCTCCGCTGACCCGCCGACGTCAACAGGCAGTTGTGGCGTAACTTGCGGTGACATGCCTTGCGCTTCGGCGCGGGCGGAGTAGTTCCCGGGCGGCAGAATGTCGAAGGCGAAGCGCCCCTCGGCGTCACTGGTCGCAGAGTGACGCGAGCCGGTGGCGATGTTGACAAGCACGATGGTAGCCTGCGGAACGCGCCCACCCAGGGGATCAAGTACAGTGCCGCGGATAGCGCCGGTGGCAGCGTCCTGGGCGCGGGCAGTGGTGACGATAATAAGCAGCAATAGGAAGGACGAGAAGAGTGTGTGAAGGGCACAATTCGAGCCGCGTGACATAGGAATTCCACCTGTAGTCGAAAATAGGCTCGGAGGGCAGACCCAGGGGGCGTTACCGGACGCCGGTTGGGGCAAAAATGCGGAGGAGAGCCGGATTGCGCATGAAGCAACGCATGGCCGGAAGACTCCTCCGCGAAAAAGGAGAACCCAGATTTTTGTATAGCATGGGCGGAGCCGGGAGGTCTGTGAGGTCGCAGAGTTTTTCGGGATTGGGTCCCGAAGTGGGAATGTGGTGTAGGTGCGTGCTATGGTTTCTCTTCTGGTTCAGTTTGCCGGGAAGTGCCTCAGGGGCCTCAAGCCAGTGAGAAGAGAAGAGTTTAATCGCAGCGTTGAAATGCTGCGCCACCCCAAAGGCAAGACGATCCGCTCTTATACAAATGATCCGGTCTTATAAAGGAATTACGCCCACGATTCCATCCACGTGTTACGTGGACGATTCGGCACAGGTTATTGGCGACGTGGTGCTCGGCGAGCACGCGTCAGTGTGGATGAATACAGTGTTGCGTGGGGACGTGCACTCGATCCGGATCGGAGCGCATTCCAATGTGCAGGATTGCAGCGTGCTGCACGGGATGAAGGAGCAGTATGGGGTATTTTTGGGCGAGTACGTCACGGTGGGGCATTCCGTGACTTTGCATGGATGTGTCGTGGAAGATCGGTGTTTGATTGGAATGGGGTCCATTATTTTGAACGGCGCGAGGATTGGGGCGGGATCGATCATCGCGGCGGGAACTCTGATCCCAGAGAAGACTGTGGTCGAGCCGGGATCGTTGTGGATGGGGTCTCCCGGAAAGTTCCGGCGCAAGCTGGAGGATCGAGATCAGGAGAGCATCATGCGCTATGCGAGGAATTATCTGGAGTACAAGGAAGAGTATTTGAGGGAGCATGGTTGGCGATGAATATGGATTTCTCCGAAACCCCAGTGCGGCCGTCCCAGGACTCGCTTCCTTTGCACTGTTCTATCCAGCACTGAAGTGTCGGCTAATGAATGTCGTCGCTTCGCGATTGGGATTTGTCAGTTACAGTGCAGGCGATGCCCCGAAGTCACCGTCTACGATCTGTCTGAACAAGTCCGAGAGGTCTCGGGATTGCCGGTCATGCTTGAACCGTAGAGGCGCATCCAGCAGATGCCGTGTTCGACCTGGCAGCACGTTGCGCGATTCGAAGAGCTGATGATTCACTAGCGCGATTCCACTTTGAGGGTGCGTCCCGACTCAAGAGCTTGTTGGAACGACCCCAAAAACCACAAAGCCGGGCTGGTTTGCCCGGCTTTCTTTTCCGTGGAACTGGTTCAGTCAATCTTGTTTCGATCGCCGACCCAGAATGTCAAATCCTCGATAGCCCGATCAGCCGCAACCGCTTCTCAGATGACACTACTCTCTGAGATGTTCAGCCGTGAGCCTTAAGCCCTTCGAGTCCATCAAGCGGCGCGGGGTCACCAGGCCCACGTCGCAGAGTAACTCTTACATCACCAGCGCAAGGTTCTCCAATTCGTGTTGCAGCACAGGCAGAGCGCAGCCCGCCATCTCGACCCGGCTGGCTGCGTCAAGAGCCGCTTTTGGAGAAACTCCGTATCCGCGGCCCATCAAGAACACCTGCAGCAACTCGGCGGCCTCGTAGGAATCGATCATCCCACCCTGAATCAGATCGTTCCGCAATGCCGTTAGTTCGGTCACCGTAAATCTGTCTTTATCATTCATGGCCGTCATCACCTCCGACTTCGACCCCGCTTCTACTTACTTGGACTATTAGACTCATCGGCAGCTCTTCAAGTTGCATGCAATTTAATTGCCGCACTCAGCTTTATTTTTTGAACACGTTCAACACGGCAACCCGAATTGATAAACCCCTTTGAATGTCATAAGTTGCGAAGAACTCAACGTTGCAGCCCAGACTTTCGTGTCTCTCTTTAGTACTCATTAGTACTCATCGCTGTCTCAAGACCGACACTTTGTGTCGTTCTGGGCGGGTCCCTCTCCAATGAAAGGAAGCGCAATTCAGTCTAGGGCGCGCAATCGGCCGCTTCTGTCAAAAGATTGTGAAAAGAAGCCAGCTCGCGTTTCTTTTTTGTCGGGAGAATGGGTCCTTGGCTGAAGGCATCAGCCCCAGCGGCTTGAAAATGCACGGTTCCCGGGGTCAAAAGAAACGGGCCAACAGAAACAGGCAGAAGAGATCTGGGGAAACACAACAGGAACCGCCCGCGGCCGGGACGAACGCCCCCGGGGCAAGCGAAACTCCTGGCTGATTCTTTATCCCTCGCGGGCCAGGGCAGAGGTCGCAACTCAACCGCGACAACTACGAAGTCTCGATCGTCGCCTCATCGATCAGCATGATGGGAATGTCGTCCTTCACTGCGTATACACGGTGGCACTGCTTGCACTTCAGGCTCTCCGGTTTTTCGCGGTACTCGAGCGGCTGCTTATCGGCGGGACAAACCAGAATTTCCAGCAGATCTTTAGCAATCATAAC
>Ga0137393_10000785_pt1 | contig 19644 bp, 21 predicted proteins | sample 15con2h34BmetaG_FD_101396 | JGI IMG/M metagenome (GOLD analysis project Ga0137393, IMG submission 101396) | Vadose zone soil microbial communities from Angelo Coast Range Reserve, California, USA - 15con2h3.4B metaG | ecosystem: Environmental > Terrestrial > Soil > Vadose zone > Saprolite...
CGCAAAACCAGCAAATATCCGTCGAGTGAAACTGTTGATGATTTCCACAGTCAAAGCGATCATCGATTTGCTCCAGAAAAATGAGCCAGCGACCGCCGCTGAAATGGAGTCGTTTCGAAACACTTGCCCCGTTGACCTTCCCAAGGATTATTTGGAATTCGTTGAGTATTCGAACGGGGCTGCCGGTAGCTTTCCAAACGGCAACCAGATCATCTTGTGGCGCATCGAGCGACTTGTTGAACGAAACAGGGCTTATGAAGTCGAAGACTACGCTCCTGGGATTTTCGTTTTTGGGAGTAGTGCGGCGGAGAAGCGTATGGCTTTGACACTCGGTCATCTAAGGCGGTAATCCAAATCCCATTCGTGGGGATGGAATTGAGTGAAGTCGAATATCTCGCCCCGTCTTTCACGGAATTTCTGACGGCTCTCGCCGGAGCAGTACCAAATGGATGGTAATCGAGCACGTTCGGGAGGCTCCCGGAATGATGAGGTCTTTTCAAAACCGCTGGTTTATGATCGCTCACCCACTCGATCAGCGGCTGCAAATTAGATGCAGCGGTGGAAGCGTCATTGGCGCTTGAAAGAGAAGCCTGCAGGAGAGAAGGCTTATCCTCAGAATTGTCGCCCAATTGTAAAGTAGACATGTATGCACACCTGTGCATATACTAAGAGCTGTGAGCTACGAATGGGACCCGGCCAAAGCCAAGGCGAACTTCGCTAAGCATGGAGTCCGTTTTGCCGATGCCGTAACCGTGCTCGAGGACGACCTTGCTTTGACGATGCGCGATCCATTCTCAGAAGAAGAGGAGCGGTGGATCACTCTGGGAAGAGATGTACTTGGCCGCCTTGTCGTCCTGGTTTACACCTGGCGTGGAGAAAGTGTGCGCCTGATCTCCGCACGCCCAGCAACAGCCCGAGAGACAACTCAGTACGAGGAACATCATGAAGCGTGAATACGATTTCCGTAAGGCAAAGCGTGGCGCCGTTGTTTCCGTTCCTAGGGGGAAAACACGCATCACCATCCGACTCGATGACGAAATCCTTGCCTGGTTCCGCGAGCAAGTTGAACGTGCCGGTGGCGGCAACTATCAGACCTCATCAACGAAGTCCTACGGCAACACATCCAGCGCGTCCGGGAACCATTGGAAAAGACACTCCGCCGCGTTATTCGTGAAGAGATCCGCCGGGCGTCTTAGCTTGCACCATCGGGCCCTCCTACCGTATCGTGCATGGACCCGAGTTGTGATGAGTTTAGTGTGAGACGTCCGTTTTCTCTCACGTGAGTTGGACACTTGGGGGATTGATTGGCTCAACCCGCAGCCGGGTCTGCTATTTCATGAATAAGTTCAAGAGGCTTGGGTATATCGAGTATGGGGAACGACTACGGGTTCACAATTCTTCGCTCAGCGGGGTCTTGAAGGACTCGATATTCTCCGATCTGCATGCTTCTCGACCGAACTGAACACCTGGAGCAACCTGGGCGCAAAACAGCCCGATGCATCTTGGTCCGCAGCAAATTTCCAAAGGCGCTGGAAGGCTGCTATTTCTGTGGCCGTCGATATTTTCAACAATCTCTGAGAGTCTGAGAGTCAGTCTCGAATAGATCTTCAGCATAGGGCTTGGACCACGCGGCGCAGTTAAGTTTGTAGTTCACAGAGCTGCCTTCTTTCGTTGCCTGCATGGCATGAGCTTTTGCCGAGCCTATCTCCACGATATTGGAAAGCTCGGGGTTCCCGACGGCATCCTTCTTAAGCCGGGGTCTTTGACTGCGGATGAGCGGACCCTTATGCAGCAGCACGTCCAGATCGGATTTGACCTCGTCAAGGGCATCCCTTTTTTTGCAGACGCCGCCGAGATCATCCTCATGCATCACGAGCGGCACGATGGCAGTGGGTATCCGCGCGGCCTCAAGGGCGAGGAGATTCTGCTGGGGGCACGGATCTTCGCTGTGGCGGATAGTTTCGATGCCATTACCTCCGACCGGCCCTATCGTCGTGCTTCCCCATTCGACGCGGGACGCGAGACGATTCGGCGCGAGGCGGGGCGGCTGTTTGACCCGCAAATCGTGAGTTTGTTCTTGGGCATTCCCGCCGAGACTTGGTCGAGGATTGCAAGAGATCAACGCCAAATGGCTGCGCTCCCGTCCCGGCTGCGCCAGGACAACGCCATTCTTCGGCCTGGCGCGAGCTTCATCCCTTGAGAGATTTTGGCCGGACCGAGTTTTCCATCAGTTTCAGTACGAAAGTCTGTGGTTTACTCTTTTGGCTACTTACATAAGATCGAAAAAGGAGGGACCAGGCGCTGATGCTACGATTTCCATGAGAGTTCGTCGCGGCTTTTTATATCTCAACCGTCATTGCGTTTCGTCAGTTGAGAGGGCCGGGTGAGGCATGTGGTGCAGATAAATCGTCTGTGCTTAGCTCTGTTAGTCGAGGTGAGGTACTCGAGTCGGTGATTTTGAATGCTTTTGATGAAGAGGACAATTCTTGACGGAAAGCGAGGGGATACTGCCCATGAACTTGTGGCCATGCTGTCTAACTCCTGCCAGTCCCGTCGCAGGGGTGAGTAAGGGAAGAACGGCGCCCAGAACATTCAAATCGTCCGCGGCGAGATCTCTTCGGCGTAGTACAGCTGCAAGGATCGTGATGTCCCTTCTCTTGCTGCCTGGCTTGGTCAAGCAGAGCCGGGGCGACTCCGCCCAGAAGGACCAGAAGAGCGAAGGGCGTCTCACGCAAGTGAGCTTGGAAGAACTCGGCCAGATCGAGGTTACAACAGCTTCCAAAGAGCCGGTGAAGGCCAGTCGAACTCCGGCCGCGATCTACGTCATTACCCAGGAGGATATCCGGCGAGCCGGGGTTACCAGCATCGCAGAAGCCCTCCGTCTGGCGCCCGGTGTTGAAGTCGCACGAGTGGACTCGAATACATGGTCACTCGGCGTGCGCGGATTCGGGAGCGCCCTCTCCCGATCGGTACTCGTGCTGATCGACGGCCGAACCGTTTACACGCCTCTCTTCGCCGGCGTTTATTGGCAGGTCCAGGACACACTGCTTGAAGATATCGAGCGGATCGAAGTCATCCGGGGTCCTGGCGGTACCATTTGGGGAGCCAATGCTGTCAACGGTGTGATCAATATCATCACCAAAAACGCCAAAGATACCAATGGATTGCTCGTGTCTACCGGCGGCGGAAACATCGATCAAGGCTTCGTCAATTTCCGATTGGGAGCGGGAAACCGCAAGAGCTTCAATTACCGTATCTACGGGAAGGCCTTCACTCGGGGCTCCGAGTTTCATCCCGATCAAAAGCAATTCGATGACTGGCGGATGGGTCAGGTTGGATTCCGGTCGGATTGGGATTTAAACAATCGCGACACGTTGACCCTTCAAGGTGACCTCTACAACGGTGATGCCGGACAGAGCGTGGGGATCACAAGCTACTCTTCGCCGTTTATGACCAATGTGCAACAGAATGCGGAGCTTGCTGGTGGCAACCTGCTGGGTCGCTGGAAGCGGGTCTTGGGTGCGAGGTCCGACATTCAGCTACAAACGTATTACGACCGTACGGACCGGAAACAGGCCAACTTTGCGGAGTCTCGCGATACGTTCGACATCGATTTCATCCATCATCTGGCTCTACCACGACGACAGGACTTTCTCTGGGGCTTGGGTGCCCGCCTCAGTTCTGGCAATGCTATTGTGGTCGTCCCCACCGTCGCATTCACTCCGAATCACTTCACAGACAAGCTCTACAGCGCGTTTATTCAGGATGAAATCCCGTTTGCTGGAAATCAGCTTACGCTGACGATTGGGTCCAAGTTCCTGCACAACAGCTATTCCGGCTTCGAGGTCCAGCCGACCGTACGGCTCCTGTGGACACCGAGTTCGCGGCAAACCGTGTGGGGCGCCGTTACGCGTGCCGTGCGCACACCCTCTCGCATCGAGGAAGATCTCCAGCTGACCGGATTGCTGTCACCTAGTCCGCTGACCTTTTTCCGGATCACCGGCGATAGAAAGTTTTCCTCGGAGCACCTTATTGGCTACGAAGCCGGGTACCGGACCCTTGTGAGATCCAAGTTCTACCTGGACATCGCGGCTTTTCATAATAATTACGATCATCTCCTGAGCATCGAGCCTGGTGCGCCGTTCTCAGAAATTTCACCTCCTCCACCTCATGCCGTCGTCCCGTTTCTTTTCCGCAATGGGCTATTTGGAAACACATCCGGATTCGAAATCGCGCCTGATTGGACGCCAACAAGCTGGTGGCGCTTAAGAGGTTCGTATTCGTACTTGCATATGGATTTGAACAAAGAGGCCGCGAGCCAGGACGCTTCAGCCGCCAATTCAACCCAGGGCTCAAGCCCCCATCATCAGGTAATGATCCGGTCGTCTCTGAATTTGCCCAAGAAACTGGATTTTGATCAGACTTTTCGTTACGTGAGCGCGCTGCCGACCCAACTCGTGGAAGCCTACGTAACGGCGGATGTGCAGTTCAGTTGGCGCGCCACACGATCCCTCGAATTGTCGGTCGTGGGGCAGAACTTGTTTCAGCCTCATCATGCGGAATTCGGTGGTGACCCCGGGGCTCTCGTGGGTATCGCGCGAAGCGCCTACGCAAAGATAACCTGGCAAACAGGGCGGAGATGACAGGGAAACACATCCGCGTAATGGATCCCTTCCAATGCACGCCAGCACGGTGCGCAACCAGCAGCGGTCCAGCCCGGCTGTCTCGATTCGTAGCTTTGATGGTCGCCTATGTAGTGATTGGGGCCCCAAGCCTGCATGCCCAACAGTCGAACCCAACTGAGTACGAGGTGAAGGCCGCCTACCTGTACAACTTTGGCAAGTTTGTGGAATGGCCCGCTAAAGCCAGGGCGGCGGATGATTCCTTCACCATTTGTGTGCTCGGTCAGGATCCCTTCGGTACGACTTTCGATACCACCATCGCCGGCGAAAGCATCAACGGCAAGAAGGTAGTGATTAAGCGCGTCGCGAAACCGCAGGAGGCGCTCGGTTGCCGGATCCTATTCATCAGCTCGTCGGAAGAAAGCCGGCTCAAAGAGATCGTGGCAACTCTAGACAAGACAAGTGTCTTGACGGTGAGTGACATCCCCCAGTTTACCCGGCGCGGGGGCATGATCCAGTTCGTTGTCGAGGCGAACAAGGTCCGTTTCGAGGTCAACCTGACGATTGCCCAGCGTGCTGGGCTGATTCTGAGTTCCCAACTCCTCAAAGTGGCAATCAGCGTGAGAAGGAGTCCTCAGGCTGGAGACTGACAGACGATGCTCAGGGTTCGCAACTATTCGATTACGAAGAAACTGATCAGGATGAATATGCTGGTCAGCGGCGCCGCCCTGTTGATCGCCTGTGTAGCGTTTGTTGCTTACGATCTGATTACTTTTCGAGAGGCCATGGTGCATAACCTCTCGATCCAAGCTCAAATGGCCGGGTCCAATAGCGTCTCCCCACTGCTGTTCAATGATCCACAAGCAGCGGAGAACACTCTGTCGGCGTTGAAGGCTGCTCCCAACGTCGTATCGGCCGGAATTTACACGCTCGACGGACGCCCTTTCGGCACTTATTGGCGCGATGGCAATCCGCAAACCGTGACACTGCCTCAAATGCCCCCGAATCAAACAGAGGCCCACTGGTTCAAGGATGGCCGGCTCGTACTGGTGCGCACAATTGTGTTCCAGGGAAAGCCGACTGGCACCGTCTACATTCGTTCTGATTTACGGGAAATGAGTGCTCGCCTGAAGCGCTACGTGGGAATCGCGGCCATGGTGTTGCTGGCGTCTCTCGTTGCAGCCCTTCTGGGCGCATCCATATTTCAACGAGTCGTCGCTGAGCCGATCGTGCACTTGGCGGAAATTACGAGAATTGTCTCTCGTGACAAAAACTATGCCATACGGGCGACTCCGACCGGGAAACGTGACGAACCGGACATTCTGATTGGAGCCTTCAATGAGATGTTAAGGCAGATTCAGCAGCGTGAGGGAGCATTACAACAGGCTCACGATGAGTTGGAGCAACGCGTTGAGGAGCGGACCGCGCAGCTCGGCGCTGCCAATAAAGAGCTGGAAGCATTCTCGTACTCCGTCTCGCACGACTTGCGCGCGCCGCTTCGCGGCATCGATGGCTTCAGCCTCGCCTTGCTCGAAGACTATGCTGAGCGGCTCGATGATCAAGGAAAAGAACATCTTCAACGCATCCGGGCCGCAACCCAGCGCATGGGAATGCTGATTGACGACCTCCTGAATCTCTCCCGTATGACGCGTGCCGAGATCCGCAAGGAAAGATTCAACATCAGCACCCTCGCTCATTCGGTTGTCGAGAGCCTTCAGGAGGCTCATGCGAAGCGCCCGATTGAGTTCCGGATCGAAGATGGGCTTGAAGCGAATGCGGACCCGCGTCTATTGGGAGTCGTCCTCGAAAACCTGCTGGGAAATGCTTGCAAGTTCACATCGAAGCGTGCGTCCGCGCGCGTGGAGTTTGGCAAAATGCATCGCAACGGGAGCACGGCCTATTTCGTTCGTGATAACGGCGCCGGATTCGACCCTGCCTACGCCGACCGTCTCTTCGGCGCTTTTCAGAGGCTCCATGGGGCAACGGAGTTCCCCGGTACTGGTATCGGCTTGGCAACGGTGCAACGGATCATACACAGACATGGTGGGCAGATATGGGCTGAAGGAGAGGTCGAGAAGGGCGCGGCGTTTTATTTTACGTTGTAATGGGGTTTATTCATGGAGAGGGTCATGGAAAATAAGGCGATTTTGTTGGTTGAAGACAACGCGGACGACGAAGCACTCACGCTGCGGGCCCTGAAGAAGAACAATATCAAGAATGAGGTGGTAGTCGCGCACGATGGCGCTGAAGCTCTTGAGTATCTCTTTGGCACCGGGAAGTTCGCCGGCCGGAACACGGATTTTATACCGCAGGTAGTTCTCTTGGACCTGAAGCTCCCCAAGGTGGATGGCTTGGAAGTCCTGCGGCGCCTGCGTGCGGATCAACGGACAAAGCTCCTCCCGGTGGTCATTCTAACCTCCTCGACTGAGGAGCAAGACCGGATCAAAGGTTACGATTTGGGCGCGAACAGTTATGTCCGCAAACCGGTTGACTTCAGTCAATTCATCGACGCCGTTCGCCAGCTCGGCTTGTACTGGCTGATTCTCAACGAGGCTCCGCCGGTCAGGAGATCATGATGAACATTCCCCTTCGGGTATTGATCGTTGAGGATTCGCAAGACGATACCGCGCTGCTTCTTCGAGAATTACAACGCGGTGGCTACGACGTAAGTCATGAACGGGTGGATTCTCTTTCAGCCATGAACTCTGCTTTGAGTAAGCAGGAGTGGGACATCGTTATTTCCGATCATTCGATGCCCCATTTCTCCGGAACCAGCGCGCTGAATCTTTTGAGGACAAAAGGGTCCGAGGTGCCCTTCATTTTCGTCTCAGGAACCATGGGCGAGGAAGCCGCAGTAGCTGCGCTGAAAGAGGGCGCGCAGGACTACGTCATGAAGAGCAATTTGAAGCGGCTGGTTCCCGCTGTTCAGCGTGAACTCCGAGACGTGGAGCAGCGCCGGGAACGCAAGCACTTGGAACGGCAGGTGCAGCAGTTGCAGAAATTCGAAGCCATCGGACGGCTGGCCGGTGGCATAGCGCATGATTTCAATAACGTAATCTGTGCAATTCTGGGATGGGCCGAACTGGAATATAAGGAAGCACAACCCGGTACGCGTCTCCAGGATCGTCTCCGGAGGATTTGCGAGCAAGCTCAGCGGGCTGCGGGATTGACTTCCCAGCTCCTGGCCTTCGCGCGCCGGCAAGTCCTGCAACCTCGAAGGATCGACCTCAGCAAACTGGTCGAGGAGGGAATAAGCCTCCTGCGAAGAGTGATTGGAGAAGACATAGAGGTCCGTCTCCATCCTGCAGCGAACCTTCGCGTCACGCTGGTCGACCCTGTCCAGATCGACCAAGTGCTTATGAACCTCTGTCTGAATGCGCGAGATGCCATGCCGAAGGGCGGACGACTCGTGGTCGAGACCGAAAACGTCGACATCGACGAAGACTACTGTCGCCTTCATACCTACTACGTGCGGCCGGGGAGCTATGTCTTGCTCTCGGTATCCGACACGGGCATGGGGATGGACGCCGCAACCATCGACCGTATCTTCGAACCTTTTTTCACTACCAAGGAGATTGGCAAGGGCACGGGGCTTGGCTTGGCAACTGTGTTTGGAATCGTGAAACAGCACGGCGGATTCATCAATGTATACAGCGAGCCTGGAAAAGGTACAACGTTTCGAGTTTATCTGCCCGGCGACAGCGGTTCTCCTGAACCGCCTAAGGCCGAGCCTGACGAACAGCCTCAAAGGGGCACCGAAACAATCCTGTTAGCCGAAGATCACGAGAGCCTTCGCGAGTTGGCCCAGGAAACGCTGGGAGCGCTTGGCTATCGTGTAATTCTCGCGTGCAACGGCATAGAAGCCGTCGAACTTTTCAAGAATAATTCCGACCGAATAGATCTGGTTGTGATGGACGTGGTGATGCCTGGCATGAGCGGCCCCGATGCGTACTTGGAAATGTCGGCCGTTCGACCCGGTCTTGGAGTGGTTTTTACCACCGGCTACACGGCCGAGACAGCATCTCTGACTTCCTCGGTGGAGAAGGGTGCATCGGTTCTGCAAAAACCGTATGGTGCGAAGGGCCTCAGCCGCGCGATCCGAATCGTACTGGAAAGCAAACGCTCGAACGTTTCACACTAGGAGAGACACGAAGCAAGGAGGTATCCACTGCTATGTCAAAAAGAAAGCCGTATACCCCGCCTCGCCTTGTTCGGCACGAATCCCAGGCAGAATGTCCCGATTGGACTTGGGGTATTGTTAGATCCCTTCGGCAAGAATTAAAGGCTGAATTATCTCCGCAAGTTGAAGTGGAACCTCAGTACATCGCGGTGGTAGACAGCGACAGAAAGTACGTCGAAGTTTCGGACAGTTTCTGCCAACTTGTTGGGTATCAACGTGAAGAGCTGATTGGCAAGCGATACGACGATCTGACTGCACCCAACACGAACGACGTCCCGACCGTCTTTAGCCTGTTTGCAAAGCTCGGATATATGCATGGCCTGTGGATGCTCATCGGTCGCGAGGGTACCCGCATTTTGGTTCGATATGAAGCCTGGCTACGACCCGACTCCTACATCGAGGGGCACATGAAGGTCGTAGGCACCGGGTACTGAAAGACGGGCTCGAAGGTGCTGCCTTCATCTTCGAAAGAATTGATAATCGCTGGCACGCCAGGTAGCAGCTACGGTTGCATTCTTTAGGCCAAGGAGTTCTTGTCTGGGCCTCCCGCCCCATCACTTTTGGAAGGTGGATCCACAAACTTTTGGAGATAACGCGCAAGAATATCGAGAGCAATCACAAGCATGGCTGCTCCGATTCCGCAGAGTATCGCTCTTGCCCAGTAGTTGCCGCTCGCGAGCCGTAGCCTCACTCCATCCCAATATCCGATCCCAAGCCCTTCCACCTTACCCTCAGTAGGTAGCAAGAAAATCAGGACTTCGAGACCAGTCACAACCAAAACGTTTCTCCGCGTTATCATTTTCGATATCTGAAAGACGGCAATTTCATGATGATATGGTCCAGCGCTTTGCGACCTTATTCGTTGCCACACAATTTATTAACACTTCTGTGTCAGGCGATCCAACGGGGCGTAAGTGTTCCCTTCGAGGCGGTCGCAAGAGGCATCTGGAGAAATACGCGCGCATTTGGTAACGATCTACAGAATTTCGTCGCCTTCTCGTGGGGGTTCATTCCCTGCGCGCTTCAATATCTTGCGAGCTTTGTTTGGGCGGGCACGGGCTCCTCGCTCACGAAAAAATTCTTCCGTACGCAAGGCGGAAATCTTCTCTGCAACCGCTAGATTGATAAGCTGATTGAGGGATATCCCCTCGCTCTTGGCCGTTTTGCGAGCTTCCTCCTGCAAGGAAGAAGCCAACCGCAACGGAAAGCTACTTTGTCTCATAACCTTGCTCCGCATTTTCACCGTTTCGTTTCCCCGCGTAATCGATTGAGCGCCTCGGAAGGACGCAATGTCTCGTGGGCAAAGCCCTTCGCTGCGGCCACGAAATCCTTTTGGTTGAACGTAACCAGGAGATCGGCCTGACCGTTAACGGCCGCTTCTAAAACCATATCGTCCCGCGGATCAGTCAGAAAAGGTCGCCATAAAAAACTGATTCGCACCGGTTCGGCAACCCTAACGAGTGAATTGATTACCTCATCGAGTTGCGGCATGGTAAGACCATGCACTTTTCTATGTTCTTCGCGTCTCAACACTGCCTCGTACTCGAGAACGAGAGGGACAGTCAATAACAGCGTAAACTCTCTGGCCAACGCGCGATCTACTAGCTGCCATGAAGCTCCCGAACGGCTGCGTGTCGCGGCAACGAGCACATCAGTATCGAGTACGAGGCGCAAAACTCATGATATCGCATATAACATCACCCTTCAAGGGTTTCCGAGACTATGCTTTTCGGTTCGGCAGATTGACGAAACTCCGAAACTCCACCGAGTTAGAGGATAGTTAGCGCAGGAGTTCGCTACGAGTGGCGCCGGCGGCGAGCCGACCCAAAGGTGTGGACGAGTTGCACACTCAGTTGCATACTCGCAACCGAACGTGCCCGAATATCGCCGATTGACCCGATGACGATGGTGGCTACTAACCGACTGAGGAGACGTGGGACGAAAGAGGTGGGAACGTTTTCAAGACCGCCGGTTTCAACCGCTCACCCACTCCTCCGTTTTCGATTCTAACGCATTCTGCGAGTTAGCGGCCAGTTTACAGACTCTACGCTACCCACTTCATCATCAGTTTTTTTCGCTTTTTCGCGCAGTCGAGAAGATAAAGGTCGATTAACTTCTGATAAGGAAGTCCTGTCTCATCCGCCAGCCCCTTGAAATAGTCCACGACTTCCGGACTCAAGTTGATCCCCACGGCTTGTTTCTTGCTCACGTACGGGTTCTTGAGCTCTTTCATCTTGGAAAAATCATATTCCTTCTTCATAAAATCTAATCTCCTTCTTGGTTGCCTTCCGCGCGGAAATGATCCGAATCACTGAATCGGATTCCTTATAGCAGTGAACGACGACGAGAGGTCTTGCCGTTGAACTCACTCCGATGAGGATAAACCGATCCTCTTCCTCTGAGTGTTCTGGGTCATGGAAGAGGCGCGCATTCGGATCGCGGAAGGCGCTCTGAGCTTGTTCAAACCACACTCCATGCTTCGTCCGATTGCCTCTATTTTTCCTCTCGTCCCAATCGAAGCGGAGCATATCTATATATTATATAGATATAATGTAGATTGCAAGTGGGGGGTGGCTGTGGCGAAAGACCTCTAGTGACGGACCATTTTCTGGACCATGTACAACACGAGCTTGCGCTTTTCCTCGTCAGTCTTGGCCAACAGACCACGGAGCTTTTTTAGATACCGCGCCTCTTTGCCAGAACTGCCCCAAGCGGGTTCCTCAGAGGACTTCTGCTTGAGCAGATCCGGCAGCGCCGGCGGTTCTTCCCCGTCATAAAATAGTTGATAGAGTGGGACGTTGAAAGCGCGCGCCATTTTCTCCAGCGTTTCGATGGCGGGAACGGTGTGACCATTCTCGACGCGGGAAATGTAGCATCGCAGCAGGCCCGTGCGCTTTTCGATGTCGCCCTGAGAGAGTTTCTTATCTTCGCGGAGGGTGCGAAGACGATCGCCAATTATCATGCCGCTGTTGTACCATTGAGGTATATAGAAAGCAAGTAGTCATTCACTGCCGCGAATGGGCACTCCGCTTTGTGGGCCACCATCCATCCCGGCTTCTCCCCTTCAAAGAGGCCACCGGAAGGAACGAACCGCCCTTCTTGCATAGCGCTTATTAATTCCTAGAAGAGATGATCGTCAAGACCGTATAAATACTGTATTGCGGTTCCGCCGCGCTTGCATTAGAGGACAATGGAAGACAAGAAATCATCGAATAACTTTTCTCGAGAGAAAAACACATGATCGAAACAGCGACTTCATCGATATGGGAAGATCTGATTCACAGCCAGCGCTGGGAGGAATTGCGCGCCAGATTGAGGGCCACGCATTCCTCCGATATCGCGGAAGCAATGGGGCAAATCCATGCGAAGGAGCAGGCGGTTGTCTTCCGCCTCCTGTCACGCGACCAGGCGGCTCAGGTGTTTTCCTATCTTCCAGCCCACCGGCAGAAGGAGTTGCTTCGGGCCCTCTCCACCGACGAGGTGAAAAGCGTCCTGGATGGGATGCCTCCCGATGACCGCACGCGCTTCTTTGAGGAATTGCCCGCCACCGTGACCCGGCAGCTGTTGGAAGTTCTTTCTCCCGAAGAACTGAAGAACGCGCGTCAGCTTCTGGGCTATCCGGAGCACAGCGTCGGGCGCTATATGACGCCCGACTATGTGGCCATTCGCCCGGAGATTACGGCCTCGCAGGCTTTAGAGCACATTCGCAAAGTAGGACGCGGAATGGAGACGCTCAATGTCATCTATATTCTCGATGAGAATGGAAAGTTGTTGGAAGACGTGCGCCTGGGTTCCTTGGTTCTCGCAGATCCCCAAACGGTGGTCACAGCCATCGCCGACCCTCCGCTCGTCTCACTGCTCGCGACGGATGACCGGGAACGCGCTCTTGAGCTGTTTGAGAAATACGACCGCGTAGCCCTCCCGGTCACCGATGCGCTCGGGAACATGCTTGGCATTGTCACCGCCGACGATATGCTCGATATCGCGGAATCGGAAGCCACCGAAGACATCCAGAAACTGGGCGGCTCGGAAGCCCTCGAAGCCCCCTACATGCAAGTGGGACTGTGGTCCATGATTCGCAAGCGCGGCGGTTGGTTATCGGCGCTCTTTTTAGGCGAGATGCTCACGGCTACCGCGATGAGTTTCTTTGAGCAGGAGATCGCCCGCGCCGTGGTCCTGGCGCTGTTTGTTCCACTGATCATCAGCAGTGGTGGCAATTCTGGCTCGCAAGCGGCTTCCTTGATTATCCGCGCTTTGGCGCTCCGGGAATTGAGTCTGCGTGATTGGTTCCGAGTATTCAGGCGCGAGCTCATTTCCGGACTCGCACTAGGCTCCTTTCTCGGCGTGATCGGCTTCTTCCGGATTGTCGCCTGGCAGCATCTCCACCTCACCAATTATGGGCAGCACTATGTTTTGCTGGGAATTACGGTCTGGGCCAGCCTTATCGGAGTGGTCATGTTCGGAACGCTGGCGGGAAGCATGCTGCCGTTCGTGCTTCGTCGTCTGGGATTTGACCCCGCCGCGAGCTCGGCTCCTTTCGTAGCTACCCTCGTGGATGTGACCGGGCTCTGCATCTATTTCATGGTTGCGCTGGTCATCCTCCGGGGCACTCTGCTATGAATGGAGGCCACGCGATCTTGAGGCGGCGGGGGAAACAGGATGAGGGAGGCCGGAACTGATCACAATTGTTGGGTGGAAGTGGCGAAGCGCGTAGTGCGATGAGAATTCAGGTCTATCGCAAGAGCACCGGCCTGCGACTCTTCAAGATGCGCCCAATCGAACTCTTTGAAGCGGTGCGCCATTGCGGCGCGCTCTCGAGGTGACAGTGAGAGCAAATGCTTGGAAAGGGCTTCGCTGCGCCGGCCAGACCGTGCGACGGCGGTGACGGAGCGAACTCCGCTGATAGGCCAGCCCGTACGCGGGTCAAGGATGTGGCTCAATTTCTGCCCGCCGATCTCGAAGTGCCGTTCAGAAGTACCGGAAGTGGAGAGAGACCATCCCGGCTTGAGTAAGAGATGCACATGACATTGCGTTGCGTCGCCCGGGTGGATAATGCCGATCGGCCATTCTCCAAAGGCAAGCTCGGTTTCGTTCGAGCGATCCTGCGCGGTCGCCGGCGGAATGACTTCCGACGCGCACAGTGAACTCCCTCCCAAATTTACAAGCGCCGCGGTGATCCCCTGCTTCTGCAATACGCGCGCGACCCGCTTGGCCGCATGACCTTTTGCCAGACCTCCAAAATCAAGCTGCATCCCTTGCCTAAGAAACCGTACCGTTCGAATGCGCCGATCGAGTCTCAACTTGTTGCAGCCTACCAGCTCTTGCGCTTCAAGAAGTTCTGCTCGAGAAGGCATGCGGGGTTGGCCTTCCCGGAAGCCCCACGCGCTCATGAGCGAGCCCACGGTCACATCGACGGAACCGCCATACTGCCACCAGGATCGAACTGCATACTGCGTCAGATCAAGAAATTCTTCGCTCACCTGCACCGGCCCGCTTCCCGCATTCCGATTCACCGAGGCGAGTTCACTGTCGTCGCGGTAGGCGCTGAATACGCGTTCAATTCGACCAACCTCGCCGAATCCAATCGCGAAGGCGCGGTGCGCTTCATCGGCGGAACGGCACCAAAGACGAATTTCGCAAATACTTCCCATGGCATACCGGCTCTGGCGGTACAGGTCCAAACTCCCTTGGGAATCCGCCGATGTTAGGACCGGGGACATGGAAAGTGGCAGCGCGAACTGGCTTGCGGGCACCAATTTGTAGCGAGCTTCACCGGGATAAAAAGCATCGAACAGAAAAAGAGCTCGCTTGACGCCGCGCGCTACGGCTTTCGAACTCAGCGTTGCGCCCGTATAGTTGATGATGTCCTCGTCGACGCGGATGGAGGCGCGTAGCGTCTTGCCGCGAAACTGATTTAGAAAACGCTTCTCTTTCACCTCCCAGCCGCGGTTTTCGCGGAAAATCATGATCACCACTTCCGCGACCTTGCCCTCCGGACTGATTCCGACCATGAACGTGATCGGCTCGGTCTTGCCGATTTCATTCATCTGGATCGCGTACTTTTCGGCCTGTCCGGCTTGCCCGGCAATAAAAAAGGTATACGAGGCCTCCGGAAAGCGAAGATTGCTGGAACGCTCCAGTTTGGTCCTCAGTGCTTCGTCGAGAGTCTTTTGCTCCTTCCGCACGACTGCTCTTTCACCCAGGACGATCGCCAGCGCCTGTGCTTCGTTCAGGTAGACCTCTCCCGCGGCAGGCACTGCGCTTGCCGCCATCACTGCAGAAGCCGTCAGCCATGCCGCTCGTTTGGAATGAACAGTTAGCATGCGCAAAAGACTCGTGTGGGAGTGGCTCCCAGCGTGAAGTGTATTCTAGAAAACATAAGCCACGGAACCCGTGAACCCGTTCTTCCCATAGTCCAGATGCGGCAAGGGATTTTTTCCGAAGTCCGCTCCGCCGATGCCCCCGGCAATATTTGGCACGGACCCGAACGTATGGTTCAAGATGTAGTTCAGCTTGAAAATAACACTCGGTGAAGGCGCAATGTTGAAACCAAGTGTCGTTCTACTTTGGTTTAAGTAAAAGTTGGATAACGTGCGGTCACGCCGAACGGTTTCGAAGCGCACCACCGGCATCACGTACGCGCCTTCGTCAAATAATTCCCGGTTTCGGAAGAGGCCTCTAAAAAACTTGTATCCTGACTCAACGTAGAAAGCATCCTGCCCCGGCGTCGTTTGCGCCACATAATCAGACAAAGCCGCGATCGTCTGCGGATCATTCGGATTGACGGGGGGCGGGGCCGCGCTTTGCCGAAGAATTCCCACGCCAACAATGTTCGAGCGGCCGTATTCTCCGTTCAGCACGAACGGGCCATGCTGATAGGCTGCGTCGAACATGACAATCGTCGCAGACTTTTGCGGATCACCCGCATTGGTGAATTTCCCGGCGTAGCTGGAAACACCAAATTCCAGCCCGAGGAACGGTGAGAACCCAATTCGCCCAGCAACTGCTTTGCTGTTGCGCGTTGCCTGAAACGCGATCAACCCTGGTTCGGCAGCCGAAGCCTGTCCCAACAGCCGCGAGAAGGGCGTCGGTTCGCCATCTGCATTCTTCGACTGCATCCCGTTGAGCACGTCCGCTTCGTAGAACAGCTTCATCTCCCGCGGCAGCCGGAACACACCTCGAACGCCGATGCCCGCATCCCGATACGCCGTCGGCACGATGAATTGGTTGAGCAGTGGCCGCAGTGTGGTGATATTCAAATTCGAATCGTGGTAGGTATTAAAGCGTCCCAGTGCAGGCACGATAATTCCGCCGCGGAAACTCAACTCCGGCCGAACTCTCCAATCCAAAAAAGCCTGCTCGATATCAATTTCGTGCGACCCCAGTTCGTATTCGATTTCGGAATTGAACACGATGTTTTGTTTTTGTGACAGCACCGCTCCGATACCGAGGACCAAGCGCGTGCTCTGAAACGTCGATGTTCCTCCGCCGTCCGCGCGCTCGGATAGCGAAGCCGTTCGAAACTGGAAATCACCATAACCTCCGACGGTCACGCGCTCCGTGCGCAAAAGATTTCCCGTCCCGGACAAGTCGCCGCCGTGGGCTTTGGTTGCCATGGCGACACCCGGGTCGTCGGATCTTCCAGTGTACTGTGGCACACCGGTCTCTCCAGGTGCCGGTTTCGCGGCTTGTGCAACAACGCCCGCGGGCGCAACTGCCGGTTGCAAGGCTTCGCCCGGCTGTGGCCCTGGCGCACTTGCGCTTTCAGATCCTGTGGCACGCGACTCAAGCATGGCGTGCAGGCGCTTCAAGTCCTCCCGCAGCTCACGGACCTCTTTCCGCAATTGGTCAACTTCCTTCGAGACCGCATTCTGTTCTTGCGCGGATTCCCCGCTGGTCTTTTGTTGAGCCGCCAGGACGCCGCTGGAACTCGTAAAGCAAGGCAGAAGAGTCAGCGTAAGGGCCAAGCCTGCGCGCACGCGAAGCTCTGCTGTCCAACTTCTCTTGCACAGATAATTTTCTTCTCCTGCGAATACCCCCGCTGCAGCGCAGTTGCGTGTGGCCATCCGACCCTCCATAAGATTGTGAACCCGGCCTCCGCCGCTGCCGCGGCAGGCCGTTACTCCAAAAACCTTTGAACTTCCGCCCGCGCACTTGAGCGGTTGCCAGCGCCCTGCGAGGTCAACCATCGTGGCTAAATGCAAAGTATTTGCAACTAGAAACCGTGCACGTCCCCGCTCCCTCAGCCGCCCTTGGCAGCCTAGTTCCTCAGTCGTTTTCTTCCGGACATTCCTCGCACGCGCCTCGATCCGGCGCCTTCCCATGGGCCCGCTGCTTGAAGAGGTACATCGCCACTCCCGTCGCCAGCATCACCAGCCAGACGAGCGTTACCGCATCCAGGAACAACGCTCCCCCTACCCCGAACATCCTTCCGGAGTGCACATCGGCCACAACAATGTCAGCCCGCACCCCGCTTCCATCATCTTGGGGCCGATACCCCGAAGGAAGAATCTTTCGCGTCAAACTGTGCTCATCCAGCTTTAGCAGCGTACTGTGTTGCAGCAGAAATCCTGTCGTGATCAAAACAAACAGGTTCAATGCCGAGATGATTCCCAGCCCGGCATGCACACGTCGCACCCAGGGACGCCGACTCTTGGTCGCGCACAATTTTGCGGGAATTTCGAGGGGCTCAACAACTGTCGAAGTAAGGACGCCGCCGCCTTCGTTCCCGCCCGTGGGTTCCGCGTCCGTTTTTTTGCAATCTATTTGCATCTGAAGAGCAAACCAAACCCCCGCCGACTATAAAAACACTACATTAGTTGCAAATTACTTTCAACTGTGCGGAGCTTAGCCGTACGCTACACTTTGTTCCAAACCCTTTGCAGCGAATGGTCGCCGAGCCCGGCTGGATGGCTCCAAGGCCAGGTGGAACGGCGGGACGAATATGAAAGCAGACCAAACCGGTGGTATTTAGTCGATCCAATTCCCCGCAAGAGTGTCCTGTCGGCGGTACCCCTGATTAGGCTGGCATGGGAGCGGCGCAGAGTGCGGCGCCGCCCGCGATTCCAGAATTCTCGCCGTAGCGCGCCGGCACCAGCCGGATCTCCCGGCAGCGCGCATTCACGCACCAGGTCGGCAAGCGGTCGCGGATTTCGTCAAAGAGCGGGCTCAACATGGTCGCCACGCCGCCGCCGAGGATCATGACGTCGGGTTCCAGTAGGTCCACGATGTTTCCCAGCCAAATGGCCAGCAGTTCAACGGTTTCCAGCAGAATTTCTTTGGCGAGCGGATCACCTGCGGTGTAGGCCCGTCCCACAATCTCGCTATTGATAGCCTCGACGTTTCCACCCGCCAGCTCCAGCATCACCGCCGAGGATCCTCCTTTTTCCGCGAGCTTTGCCCGCGCCTTTTTGCCGATCGCTGTGCCCGAGGCCAGCGCCTCGATACATCCCCTCTTGCCGCATCCGCAGCGAGGTCCCTTGTAATCGATGATGACATGCCCGCCTTCGGCGGCCGCGCCCGTGCGCCCGTAATAAATCCGTCCATCAAACAGAATGCCGGTCCCGATCCCCGTGCCGATGCCGGCGTAAAACACATTCTTGTAGCCGCGCCCCGCGCCCCACAATCCTTCGGCAAGCCCGGCGGCGTTGGCATCGTTGTCGATTCTTACGAAGCCGCCATACCGGCGAGCGATTTCCCCCGCCAGCGGAAAATTACGCCAGCACGGCACGTTGGGCGGATTCAGCACCACTCCGGTCTGCGGATCGAGCGGCCCGGGGGCGCAAATCCCAATGCGCTGCACACCGCCGTGCGCCTCGGGCGCCATCTTCAGCAGCGCGTCAATCGCGTTCGTTACGGCGGCGAGGCCTTCCTCCGCACTGCCGCGGGGATTCATAGCGGTACGCGTATGCTGCGCGATTTCGCCCTGCGCATCGACAAAACCCGCGGCCACTTTCGTACCGCCGACATCCACTCCAATCGTCCGGGTTCCGGGGTTCACGGCATCGGGCATTCGAGCAAGCCTCGTATTCGTGGATCTAGTCTTGCCGCGAGGCCCACACAACAATGGCACTCCGCCGCGGCCCGCGGACAGCGCAAACGAGGACATAAACATAGCAGAGCGCAGGGAGAATTGGCGCATCCTGAATTTCAAACAAATCGGCCCCGCCACGCATCTCGCGAATAATCGCGGCTCCTGCCAGCCTGGCAACCCAATTCTGTCTGTAACTTTTTCGCAACCCGCGACTCCCATTGTAGGAGCACGGACACCGGGCAGTACCTTGTCCGAAGGCATAGAAGGTCGTCCGGCTAATTTCCCGCATCCAAGCAAATTAGATTTACGTAAGATGATAAGGAAGCTGAACCGTCCGGGGAGATTTCGGAGGAAAGAGATGTTGATCCGCACTTCAGATTTGACTTACGCCGATGTGACGCCCAGGTCCGTGTACCTGGATCGGCGGAAGTTCCTCCGCGCCCTGGGCATCGTCGGCGGGACCGCCCTGGTCGGCAAGCGACTGTTCGAGCTCGCCGCACCCTCCCAGACTGCATTTGCCGCGACAAAATTCACAGGTCTCATGAAGAGTCCGTTCAGTACTACCGAAAAACAAAATACCTTTGAAGACGTGACTCACTACAACAATTTCTACGAATTCGGAACCGAAAAAGGCGATCCGGCGAAGAATTCCAAAAACTTCAACACCTCCTCCTGGTCTGTCTCTGTCGAGGGCGAAGTCAAAAAGCCCCGCAAGTTCACCATGGACGAAATCCTGAAAATCGCCCCGCTCGAGGAACGCATCTATCGCCATCGCTGCGTCGAAGCCTGGTCCATCGTTGTTCCCTGGA
>Ga0137393_10000791_pt1 | contig 19562 bp, 24 predicted proteins | sample 15con2h34BmetaG_FD_101396 | JGI IMG/M metagenome (GOLD analysis project Ga0137393, IMG submission 101396) | Vadose zone soil microbial communities from Angelo Coast Range Reserve, California, USA - 15con2h3.4B metaG | ecosystem: Environmental > Terrestrial > Soil > Vadose zone > Saprolite...
CGATTCACGAAGATGGTCAAAATGCTAAATGAGCTCGAGCAGCGGACGAGCCTGGGAGCCGGACCTACGAACAGCGTGCCGGGGAAAAGCGCGGACCTGAGCGCATGGTTCTCGCAATCCGATTCGTCTCTGAAGGACTCGGTCCCGGCCGGTGAGTTGGGGGATTTTGTAAGCCCCACTTTCAGCGCTCCGAACGTCAGCTATTTTGTGCAGCGGAACGGACTGGATCGAGAAACCGGCCTGATGATTTCAGAGGCCGGCTCACTGGGAAATCACGCCCACGCCAACGGGATCGCCATGGAGTTGTATGGCAAAGGGCTGGTATTGGCGCCCGAAGGTGGTATTGGCACAAGTTACTTCCAGCCGGATTATGCAGAGTACTATTCGCAGTTTCCGGCCCACAACACCGTCGTGGTGGATGGCATTTCTACGTATCCCACGATGAAGAGTGCTCACGGATTCAAGGTCTTGAGCTCGTATCCGAGTTCGGAGATGCGAAAAAGAATATTCCCCGGGCTCACCTATTCGGATCTGTATTTTCTGGAGCCTGAAACCAACGCCGACCAGCGTCGCGTGATGAGCATTATTCGCACCAGTTCTTCAACCGGGTACTACGTTGACATCTTTCGCTCGAGAAAGAAGAGCGGTGGAGACAAGAAGCACGATTACTTCTACCACGATCTTGGTCAGGAAGTTGCTTTGACAGACCAGCAGGGAAAAGCCTTGGCGCTGCAGCCCACTGAGGAGTTGACGTTTGCCGATGGCGACTTGCAGGCCTACGACTATCTATGGGACAAGAAGTCCGTCAGAGTCGCCGACGACATCAAAGCTACATTCAAGCTGCGTATTTCAGGCAAGGAAGATGTGTTCATGAACATGTGGATGCACGGCGAGCCAAACCGAGAAATATTCTCAGTTCAATCGCCCCCCAGCCGCGCCTTCGGGAATGGAATGCTTCCCAAGGAAATTGCAGACCTGCCACTGCCCACGATCGTCGCCAGGCAGTGGGGCGAGGCTTGGACCAAGCCGTTCGTCGCGGTCTATGAACCGTCTACCAGCAGCGAAGCACAATCCATTGCTTCGATTCGCTGGTTTTCACCTGATGACGCAGGTGAAGATTTTGTAGGGATCTCGGTGGAGGGGAAAACGGGCGATAAGCAGTGGATTTTCTCCGAAACCAGCCCGCACAGGATCAGCTATCAAGGGATGAACTTCGAAGGGACCTTTGGAGTCGTCGGGGTAGTGAAGGGAACCACGGAATATCTCTTCCTGGGTCGAGGCAAGAAAATAGGAGAGCATGCTTACAGCATTACTGCGACCAAAGGTCCCGCAACGGCCGCTCTATCAAAGTGCGGAGACAAGTGGTGCTTCACCTCCGACGAGCCGGTAACAGTCACGTTTCCGCGAACTGCATTTCGTGGCAAGACGACCTTGCATTTCATGCGCGACAAGCAATTGGTGAACCTTGCAGGGAAAGAAGTGACAATCGGCGTTGAAACAGCCGTGGCATTCGAACTGCCTGCTGCTCCGTACACCCGGATCGAGTGATGGGTAGATTTCAAATGGAAGTGACATACGCAATGACAATTAGATTGTTGACTAGAATCGGCATCTTGGTCGGATCTGCGGCGCTAGCGACCCTGGCGCACGGGCAACAGAACGCAGGAGATAAGCTCGGCAAACAATCTGGCGCGACTGCCGCACCCGTGCTGAAAATCCAGGTACAAAAGCCAATAGCCAAGGTCAGCCCCATGCTTTACGGGCTCATGACCGAGGAGATCAACTACTCCTACGACGGCGGGCTCTATGCGGAGTTGGTTCGCAACCGGACGTTTCAGGACGACCCCACGACGCCGGTGCATTGGTCGGTCACGCAGAACACTGGAGCTACCAGTTCCATTGAAATTGACAAGACTACCGGACCGAGCGAAGCCCTAACGTTGAGCCTGAAGTGGACCATCCAGCAAGCAAACGTGGGGGCGCGTGCAGGGCTCGCGAACGAGGGGTACTGGGGCGTACCAGTGCGCCCGAAGACCACGTACAAGGCATCTTTCTACGCCATGAGTGACGGCCCCTCGGTCGGAGACTTGACCGTGAGTCTGACAAATGACAAGTCTGGAAAAATGGCGGCGAGCACGACGGCCCCTGCTTTGAGCACTAACTGGAAGCAATACAGCGTCGCGCTGACTACCGGGCAGGTTGATGTCTCATCGAATAACCACCTGGTACTCTCAGTCGGGCATCCAGGCGTGATTTGGCTGAGCATGGTTTCGCTTTTCCCGCCAACATACAAACAGCGTCCGAATGGAAACCGCATCGACATAATGGAGAAGCTCGCTGCCATGAAGCCGGCATTTCTGCGATTTCCAGGGGGCAACTACCTTGAGGGCGATCACATTCCCGAGCGCTTTCCATGGAAGAAGACGATAGGCCCTCTGGTTGATCGGCCCACGCACCCTAGCCCTTGGCGTTACCAATCATCAGACGGTCTGGGCCTGCTTGAATTCCTGGAATGGTGCGAAGACTTGAACATGGAACCGCTACTGGCAGTGTATGCCGGCTACTCGTTGATGCAGGAACACGTGACGCCTGGCCCAGACCTGGAACGCTACGTGGCGGACGCTCTGGACGAGATCGAGTATGTAACTGGCAGCACAGAAACCAAATGGGGCGCACAGCGGGCGAGAGACGGGCACTCTCAGCCGTTTCATCTGGCTTATGTCGAGATCGGAAATGAAGATTTTGCTGACCATTCCAATAGTTACGATGCCCGCTATGCCCAGTTTTACAAGGCTATCAAGGCGAAGTATCCGGCGCTGCAGCTGATCGCCACCACGAAGGTCAACAGCATGAAGCCTGACGTGATCGACGAACATTACTATCCCGACTCAGCCAAGGGCTTCTTCGACGATGTGCAACATTATGACGCCACTGACCGCAACGGGCCCAAGATTTTCGTTGGTGAATGGGCCACACGGGAAGGCCAACCTACGCCCAATTTCGCTGGGGCCCTGGGAGATGCAGCCTGGATGACTGGAATGGAGCGCGACAGCGATATCGTCGTCATGGCGTGCTATGCGCCCCTATTCGTAAACGTGAATCCAGGAGGCATGCAGTGGAAGACTGACCTGATCGGCTACGACGCACTGTCAAGCTATGGATCTCCCGCCTATTATGCGCAAGTGATGTTCAGCAATCACCATGGCGACGAAGTGTTGGAGTCGAAAATGGACGGCCTGGACCTGCATAAGGACGACAAGGGCAATCCGCACCCGCTCTTGTTCTACTCCGTTACCCGTGACGCGATAAAGGGCACAATCTATCTGAAGGTCGTTAACGCGGCGGCCACCCCCCAGCCACTCGAAATCAAGCTTGCGGGCGCATCCAAGATTGGGAGTGACGCCATGCTCATCCGCATGAAATCAGATAGTACCGGAGAGACGAATACCATCACGGTGCCAACCAGAATTATTCCCGTTCAAAGCACGATAAAGGGTATTGGTGCGGACATGCACCAGACCTTCCCCGGCTATTCGATCAGTGTCCTTGAAATGAAGAGAACTCCAGCAATGTAGCCGTCAGCGTTCGCGGCTATGGCCCCGGCGTTCCTGACGACTTGCTGGCTCGCATCTTCGATCCTTTTTATCGCGGAGATGAATCGCGAGACTGGGCCGCTGAGGGCGTCAGCTGTGGTCTTTTCCATCGCCCGTAGAGCGGTCCTGCTGTATCACGGCAAGATCACAGCCGAGAGTTCCATCTCTCGGCTGAAGGGGGCCGGAGCCTAGTCCATCTCACCAAGGTCAATCCCAGCAATGTTTGGCGCAAACACTTGAGACGACCTGGATGCCAGAACCCTTTCAAATTCGTTTTGAAAATTAGGCTTATGGATGAAGGCCTTTGCTCCGGAAATCAGGCAAGCAGCCCGCAGGCGCAGGGAGTTCGTGACCGATATCATCACGACCGTGACGTCCGGAAAACAGGTGTAGACGAATCTGGCCAGAGCGAGGCTGTCGGCTGACGGCGCTGCCACGTTCATGATTACGAGGTCGGGCTCCACAGTTGCAATTAACTCCAATGCATCGGCGATGTTGGTCGCTCGCCCGACTATGTCCACCACATCTTCGAACCTGTGCAACTCTCCCAGAATCTCCAAATATCCTGGCAAATCGTCAACCACTACAACCTCGATTCTGCTCGGTCCTGAATCAAGGCACTGCCTTTCCCACGAAAAGACTGCGTCCGTATCCCACGCATTCGACATGAGCCATCCTCCAATTCTCTCAATCATGAGATCACGTGCCGGTAAGAGGGTGGGTAAAGTCTCGGAAAGGCAGACGTAAGGGGACGGTAAAAGATTTGCGGAGCTGCCGCCTCGTACTGGGCTCTGCGGTTGGGAGCAAACTGGCAAAGAATCGATTCAGGGCGCGAACTTGTAGCCAAGCCCCGGAACGGTGACAATCAGTGACGGTTTCTTGGGGTCTTCTTCTAGCTTCTGGCGCAGGCTGGCCACATGGACATCCACGGTCCGGGTAAACGCCTCGGTACTGTATGCCCACACTTCTTTCAGCAGGACGTCGCGAGATAGAGTGGTACCCCGATGTTCAACGAGGTACCGCAACAATTGGAACTCCCGAGCGGAGAGCGGTACCACCTTGCCGTCGCGGGACACGGCTGTACCTCGAAGATCGACTTGAAGCGAGCCAAACTTGTGAACGCCCGCGGCGGCCGGCACGTTGGCTCTTCGCAAGAGCGCTTCGATTCGCGCCAGCAGCTCCATGGCCTCAAACGGCTTGGTCAGATAATCATCCGCGCCGATCTTCAGGCCCAGAACCTTATCGATCGTTTGCCCGCGGGCCGTCAGCATGAGGATCGGGACAACTACTCCTGCCATGCGGATGTCTCGACACACGTCAAACCCATTCTTCCGTGGCAGCATGATGTCCAGAAGCACTAGGTCGTAGGCATTTCGGCTGGCTTTCTGGAAGCCTTCCTCGCCATCGACGGCAAACTCAACAGTGTATCCCTCGCTTTTGAGGCGATCGCCGAGGGTCATGCGAATGACCTCTTCGTCTTCGACCACAAGGATCTTTCCGCCCATACCGTTGAGGACTACGAAATGGAGTTCGCTTCGCGATTCACCGAGAGGTAATTGTCAGCCTCAGGCTCGTCCTTAACGGGTAAGTGTACAGTAAATGCGCTTCCTTTCTGGGCCGCACTCTCGACGGTCAGCCTACCTCCCATAGCTTCGGCGATGGTCTTTGCCAGCGGCAATCCCAAGCCACTTCCATGAATTTGCGCGGCAGTGGCAGCGGGGGTTCGATAGAACGGTTCGAATATGCGTTTCAGGTCCTCCCGTCCAATCCCAATCCCTTTATCCTCAACCGTAATCCTGACTTCCTTTCCCCGGTCAGAGCGGTCTGCGATTGAGGCCCGGATCCCGATCCAGCGGCTCTCACCACCGTATTTCACCGAGTTTGTAATCAGGTTTTGCAGGCATTGCAATAGACCCTTGAAATCAACCATCACCTGGGGCAAACCAGGTTGAATCTCTTGCTCCACCGTAAATCCTGCGGAGCGAATGAGGCTGGACGCACTCTTGAGACTGGCGTCGATGACCTCGGTGACGTCCACCAGTTGAAAATGGTATCGGTGACGACCCTTTTGGGTTGCGGAGAACAGGAGAATCTGCTCGACGAGATCGGTCAATTGCTGCGCTTGGCTCATGATTGCTGCTCCGTAACGCGCCATCCGCTCCTTGCTGTCAACCAGGCCGTCTTTAATGTTCTGAGCAGCCGACACAATTCCGGTGAGCGGAGTTCGCAGCTCGTGAGACACGCTGGCTACGAAATCCATCTGCAATTGTGCGAGTCGCCGTGCGCGCTGGCTGGTCGCGATGATCATTCCCATGGTCATCGCTAGCACCAGAAGCACACCAAAGTTAATGGCAAGACTGCGATGGTACAAGGCGGTGACGGCCGCCTCTACCGAGCCTTTGCGGTGCCTGGCGATGATCTCCCAATCCCGTTCTGCGGGCGTGTAATAGATGGGATCGATCATGAAGGGTCCTTCATCATGGAACCCGGGAGGTGTTCCAACGGAGCCCTCGTACCGAGTCGGCGGTACCTGATGGGGCGGATCAGGCGGAGCGAACCGGCCTTCCGACGACGACCTTCCCCTTCCAAGAATTGGAACCGGACGCCCAAATAGATTAAGTGCGACGTCTGGGACGATGTCTGTTTGGCCGCCGAACCCCGCCTCAGAGGAATAGATCACGGCCCGATGGGCCTTATCAGCGATTACCGCAAGTTCGTAGGTTGACGGCCGACTGTTTGCGAAATAGCGCTGAGCCAACTCCGGAAAGATGTCGTGCCCAAGCACCTTCAGATTCAAATCGACAACCATCCACGTGAGCGTTGCCGCTTTTCTTGTACTTGAAGTGGATCTTCCATCTACCTCTACTACCGGATGTACCAAAGCAGGGATGTTCTGGTCGATCATCCAGGGAAGCGAAACACCAGGGGGCGGCTGAGACCGATCGGCGCGCGCAGATCCTGACGGCAAATCCGGAGGCTCACCCGGGCCACTGGGGCCGGGCCCTGGTCCGCTGAAATCGGGTGCCCTTCCCTGAGGGTGGGTGTCTCGGCCGCTCATCCATGAGGTACGAGGCGGAGGCGGAGGCTGATGGGTAGACCCCGGTTTAGGCGGCGGCGAGCCCGGGGGCTGATCCGAACCGCCATAGCCGGACGCCTGAGCGCTAAATTCCGGTGTCAATGCCTGCAGTCGCTGGCGTAGCGATGCAAATTCCGAAGGCCACTCCACTGCTTCAAATTCGTTGCGATTCGAATTCAGCCGCAGAAACTGAACATGCCCGGTACCGGTCGTGCGCCAAACGAAGATGTCAGCCACGAGGCCGGGGTGAGCGGCTGCGCGATGCCAGCGTTCGAAGCGGTCAACGTATTCCTGCAAGGCAGGTTGACGTGGAACTCCGGATTCAGCCTGCAATTCGCGGCACAAGGGCGCCAGTTCGCGCTCCAGTCCCTGGCGCAGGTCCATAAGAGAGCCCTGCAGACTGGTTCGCATCTGCTCGGTGGTGGCGTCACTCACCTGTCTGCTGGCGCGGTATTGCAGCACGGCCAAGAGCGCCAACACCGCAGCAAGCCCAACTACCAGGGCGTACCACCGGACGTTCTCAGAGGAAGGAAGCCTCATTTTTAAACTCAGATACGTTTCCAGGAAACGCCATAACACACATCGAAAACGATGTCGTCGCGACAGCATTATAGGCTGGGCGGACCAATCGCAGCGCGCTGGGATGCCGGAGCAGGCGAGCGAGATGAGACCGGATTAGCAGCGACAGCCTAAAGAACCTCCCGGGTGCGTGAAAGCACCGCTATCGACAAAGTCTTACGGGATCAGCCTAGAGGGAACAGTGGCCTGGCAGTGTAAATTGCGTGTAAAGAAAACATGGTTCCCCCCGTGTAACCCCAAAAGGTCACCCATGCCGCGGGACATCGAGCCCCTCGCCCCGACCAGTAACCGAGGAATCGGACTTCTATTGAGTTCGAACCGGCGAGAACGGTGGCTCCACCACGACTGCGGCATCAGGTTCAACCGTTGTGTCCGGAGGCTTTGCCACCGCTGCTGCCTGAGCCACATCCCGCCCCAAGGCGTCATGCAATGCGCTGAGCGTCTGAAACTGCATCATCGCTACCTGATATCTCTCCTGGATCAGATACTCTGCCTGCTCCCGTGTGATTTGATTGGCTTGCTGTGCTTGAGAGATGTTCGCCATCTCGGCGGACATTCTCTGCGCAATCACTGTCATTTCATTTTCGTATTCCTTCAACGCATCGAGCGGCCCGAGCGGGATTTCTGGTTTGGTTGCAACCGCGCTGGCGAGTTCCCAATTGGGCTCGCTGGTCGTAGTAGCAAGAATCTTCTCCACTCGAGGCGGCTCAATGTCCACATGCGTCCGTGTCTTGCTCGCTGGTTGTGCTAGGGCAACAAGCGGCATGGCGGCCAGTAAGGATAGGGTAACGACAATTGATCGGGTTTTCATTTTTTCTCCTTCCACCAGCCATAGATGCTCGCGTCGCGATGCTTTATGTAAGGACATGGTGAACGTCTGGTTAAATCTGGTTGGACGATCCCCCTAGTCTGTGTTCTCCCGACCAGACCAAGGGCGACCTAAGCCAGCTTGATGCATCGTTCGCTCCGCCTTTGAAATCGGGCCTTTGGCTTCAATTGCCAAAACGCGGGAGTTCAACGTCCTCAAGGCTCGGAACTCGGAGCGGCATCCTTTATTTACATCGTTCTTACAGCCTTCTTACCACGTGGGTTCGGCGAATGCGCTTTCATGTGGAAGGCGGAACGTTGCGCTCTGCGGGAGAACTGGTGCTGAAGCCAACTCCTTGTGGCGCCAGAAGGCAAGCACAAATAAGGTGACCACCGAGTTACTGATCGATATTGCATTGATTGTCGTGGCGGCCGGCGTCAGCGTGGTTGCAGGCTTCCTGTTGGTGCACTTCTGGTTTGAGTATCGAGATCATTGGAGATAGCGGGCCGCACTAGGGTGAAGCGGGTGGAGAGTCGCCTTCCCAAGGTCACCCCCAATATATTAAGGAGATAGAATGACAAAAGAGATAACTCGCCGTGATGTGATCCGAGTCGGGAGTGTGATTTTCGTCAGTGGGGCCATGGGAGCGCTTCAGGCAATCATGACGGGATGTGGTGCTGCTGGGAGTTCCAGCAGTTCTAGCAGTTCCACCAGCTCCAGCAGTTCGTCGTCTTCGTGTGTTGCATCGACCAACGTAACCCGGGGTCCATACTTTGTCGACAACCAATCCGATTCAAATATCAGGAGCGACGACGTGGACACGTCCATCCCTGAACGTTCGGACATCCGCTCGGATACGAAAGGATCGACTGGAACCCAGAGCGGGCTACCGCTTACCCTGAATATCACCGTCGGTTCCTACAGCAGCGGAGCCTGCACGCCGATCGCGAATGCTCAAGTGCACATTTGGCACTGCAATGCTCAGGGCGTCTATTCCGACATCCAGGCAAGCACGAACGACAATGACGCGGACCTTACCGGGGAAAACTTCCTGCGCGGCTATCACTACACAGACGCAAACGGCAAAGCGACCTTCACCACCATCTATCCCGGCTGGTACAGCGGACGAGCGGTGCACATCCACGTAAAGGTCCGAGTGTTTGACTCTTCTGGCAACGTGACCACAGAGGCCACCACACAGCTTTTCTTCGACGACTCCATTTCGACTGCCGTCTATGCAGCCAACTCCGACTACAGCCGGAGCGGCACCCGGGATACGATGGACTCCGCGGACTCGATCTACGCCGCTGAAAGCCCGGCGCTTCTGGTCAGCCTGACGGGCTCAGCATCCACAAGCTATGCCGGAACCATCTCCATCGGCGTTGCGACTGGCACGATTTTCGGCGGCTAGCAAATCAACTGACCGCAAAATGGACGCCTACAGTTCGCATTAATCGAGGATCTGCGGTTCGCTTCCCGGAGAGCGATCCGCAGAATTCCGGAAGCCGTAAGAAAGCGTGGGCTAATACAACTCCCATTACCCTCGGCGGCAAAAGAATCTTGCCGCGGAAGCGCACCTCTGAATAGCATAACCGATCCCCCTGTGAATTTAGTCTCCCCGATTGAGATCTCAGCCTCGCTTCTTAGGAAGGGCGGAGTTTACAGGAAGCTTACCTGCTTCTTACATCGACAGCCTCCGTCGCGCCGTCTAATCGAACAACGCTACGCAAAACAAACAAAGAATGTGAGGAAAAAAATGAGAAGACTATCTGTATTTGTGCTCGTGCTCGCGTTCGGCGTGGGCGCGGTGGCAACGCTGGGGAACCGGATTCGTCAAGGCGCGTCCTTCCGCGTAAACCCCGCAAACAAAGATGTCAGCAAGACGACCAACGGAGCTTTTCGCGATGGACTTTATCAGGGTGAGCTTGCGGCCACGCGTGGCAGTGAGCCTCACATCGCGACGGGGCGCTGGGCCGCGGACCAGGACCGTGCTTCGTTCACGGAAGGCTACCAGCAGGGATATGCCGAGTCCCTGGCGGTTCGGGCATCTGCCATCAACAGCTTCCGTCGGTCGGATTAAGCGGTGGCTTGGGAAAGAATTTTGGCAGGGGATAGCACGATGCAGCGAGTACTAAGCCGAACAGCTGTCCTGCTTGGGTTTGCGCTTGTCGGGATACAGTTTGTTCCGACTTCGACCAAGCCCACTTCCGTCACTGTAAGCAAAGTGCATATGGCGGAAATGATTGGGCCGCAGGCGGGCGCGATTCTGGATCGCTCATGCCAGGACTGTCATTCTAGCAACACGCACTTGCCATGGTATGGCCGTGTCGCGCCGGTATCGTGGATCTTGTCCCGCGATGTCAACAAGGGCCGCGAAAAGCTCGATTTCTCCCAATGGACGGGACGGGCCCCCTCCACGAACGAACGCATGGAGATTTGCGACGCCGTATCTGACGGCAGCATGCCGCTCCGCGCATACACCGTGCTCCACCGCAGGGCAAGGATCTCGAAACAGGACGTCGACTTAATCTGCGATTGGGCCGAGGCCTCGGCCAGCAACGAGCGTCCGCTACAAGCCAGCGGGCTACCTGCAAGTGCGGAAACGCTGACCAGTTCCAACGACGTTCACCGTCTCAACACGAAAGGATATCGATGAATTTGAAATGCACGTTAAGTAGGATGCTACGCTCGCTGACCGCCGTATCCATTGCGCTCGCGCCCGCTCTGCACGCGCAGCAGACTACGGACGCGCCGTCCGAGTCGCCAATTCCGGTCATCACCGGAAACGTCAGCTTCCAGTCCACGTTCGAGTCCGGCACTCAGACTTTGTCTCCGGAATTCGATCCCGTCTTGCTCGTGCCCCTGGGCCGCAAATTGCTGATCGAGTCAGAGTTCGACATGTTCACGGACGTGACTCACAGCGATGGACAATGGGGACCCACGGTTGTTGATCACGGTATTGAATATCTGCAGCTGAATTACATCGCCCATCCCCATCTGACTTTCACGGTGGGGCGGTTCCTCACACCATTTGGAATTTACCGCGAACGTCTTCACCCCATGTGGATACGCAATCTGGGAGAAGAACCCATGCTCTTCGCCATGAATGACAATTCCAGCAATGGCGCGATGGCACGGGGAACTGCCCGCATCACTTCCGGAATGAACGTGACCTATGCAACCTACTTCTCGGCGTCGACGAAGAACAGTTTGTTCTCGGCAGACCGCAGGGCAGGCACGCGCGCCAGCCTGTTCTTCCCCAACAAGCGGTTTGAGGTCGGAGCGTCGTTTAGCCGGGTTCTTGGCGACACTCGTTACAACATGCTGGGCACCGACGCGACCTGGAATCTGAAGAAGATTCCGCTCGATCTGCGCGCAGAGGCTCTCCGCAGCACTGTGTTGGGCAGTGGCTATTGGCTGGAAGGGGGCTACCGGCTGGAAAGGCTGGGAAGAAACGCGTTTTTCCGCAACTCTCTGCTTGCGCTTCGGGGTGAGCAGTACCGGGTGCCGACCATCAGTCAGACCTTGATCAGTGATCTTCCTGACCGGAATACCAGCCGTGCCACTCTTGGCTGGACCTACTCCCTGTACAACGGAGTGCGCTTCAATGCTTCGTACGGCCGCAATTTCGCGACCGGGGAAAATCACAACATCTGGACGGTAGGCCTGACCTATCGCTTCGCAGCCTTCTAGGAATGGAATCCCGAATGAACAAAACGCTCATATTCTTCCTTCTTTGTCTGTGCGCGTCGCCACTTGTTGCTGGGGACAAATCCAAGAAAACGGCGGTCGATCCAGACGATGCCTACAAAAATAATTGCATGCGTTGCCACGGCGCCGTGCGCCAGTACTCTCCGCGACAGACTGCCACCATCGTCACGCACATGCGGGTCAGGGCAAACATGACGGCAGAGGAGACGCAGGCGATCCTGCAATATCTCGCCGACAGCACGCCTGCCAAAGCCGCACCCACAGAACATACGGACACAAGTAAGCAACCTCAATAGCTAGCGACAGCAAACTAAGATACGCCAAGGAGCAACCATGTACATCCGTAGAACCATAACTGCTTTTTTGTTCGCGGGGCTGATCATCGTAAGCGTGTTCTCTGCCAGCGCGACCGCCGGGGGGCGTGTGATTGAAGTGATCGCCGACAAAGACAATACGTTCAAAGTGCCAGGTGAAACGAAACCGATCATCGCAGTCAAGCCCGGAGAACAGATCGTGCTGAGGATCACGTCCCACTTCGGGGGTGAGCAGGCGCGAGACGGGTCGGTGCACAGCTTCGTGGTGAAGAAACTCCGCGATCAAGGCTGGGACGTCCGCCTGCGAGAAGGGACTCAGGACTATGCGCTCGTCGCTCCGCAGGAGCAAGGAGAGTACCTGATTGAATGCACCGTGAAATGTGGTCGCGGTCACGACGACATGAACATGAAACTGGTGGTGAAAAACTAACATCCGAATGAATCTGAATCAGCGTCACGCAACGGTGCGCAACGAGGCAGAGGGAAGGAAACGTCCTCGGAGTTAACCACGCCGAAGCCGAAGAGGTTTTGCTCTTGAGCCTCTCTTGGGTGACTCTGAGGGAGCGCGGCAATTCTCGGAGACATTGTCTTTGGCGTGTTCACGCTAGTGCCGCGAAAGGGCAGCCGTGATTTCTCCTGTCCTAAGGTGATCGATGCAACTAGCGTGCGAGTGCGCCGAGGACACGAGAGCGATTCGAGGCATGTTCAAGCCGCTCGACCTGAAGTCGGGCCTGAATAACTGCGCTTCATGTAATGCTGCGAGAGAGATGATAGGCTAGACACGGATCCACCCGTCTGATCGCTGATTCCTGTCTGAATTACTCTCAGTCGGAATCAGCAACACCACTGGCCATTGCGGAAACTCGGGCTGGTCAGTTTCGCGTCTTGCCGTTCCTCTGTATTCCGATAGCTTGCTGCTCGATCCAGATCTCGCGATTGCGGCTCCTCGATTTTGAAGTTAGATGTTGACTCATTCAGAACGTTGGTGCTCAAAGTGGACAACTGAACATCGTTGGTCTTTCGATCGGTGACGGGAGCAGACACTACCTTCGGCGGCTGACACACGCGGACTCCTTGTGCCTGCGAGACGTCGGAAACATTGTCCCAGGCGTATTCACGCCAGTGTGCGCGAAACACTCGACGTCGTTCCAGTTCATCTTAGGATCGGGATGCAGCGGGGGTTTGAGCCGATGCTAACGCAGGGGAAAGCTTGGCAGGAAACGAATTGGCCACGTCACCGCGGGAAGGCGCTTTACGGCTTCCGGGTATAAGGTCCTTGCCCGATCGAGGGCTTCGGCAACGCTGTGGCAGATGTTCTCCTCGCCTACATGCTCATGGAATTCGGCCTCGTGCATTCGCATCTCCGGCTGCTCTCGTGCCCCACAAAGAATGAGTTGCCGGCCCGATTCGTGCACGCGGTCGGCAAAATTCTCCAGTGCCTGCAGGCCCGTGGAATCGATGGCGGTCATATTCCGCAGCCTAAGAATAAGAATAAGCGGCAGATCGGGCAGGCGGTTGACGATGACATCCAGCTTGTCGGTTGCGCCAAACAGGAAGGGGCCATGAATCCTGAAGATACTGACGTAAGCCGGGATTTCTTTGTGCTGCAGGATATGAACATGCCCCTCACGAATGTACTCGGCGGTCACCTCTGATACCGTGGTAGTCTGTGTGACTTTCCGGATGAACACGAGCACTGCCAAGATCATGCCGGCTTCAACAGCGACGGTCAGATCGGCGAAGACGGTCAGCGTAAACGTCACCAACCAGGCGACAATCTCAAACCGGGACTGCTTGAAGAGCTCCGGAATCTCCCGCCATTCGCCCATGTTGTAGGAAACCACCAGCAGGATGGCCGCTAGAACGGACAGCGGAATAAACCGGGCCAGGGGCGCGGCGAAGACAACGATCGCGAGAAGGGTGAGAGCGTGGACCATGCCAGCGACGGGCGTTTTGGCGCCGGAGCGAATGTTGGTGGCGGTGCGAGCGATGGCTCCTGTGGCCGGCAGTCCTCCGAACAGTGGCGAGAGAATGTTGGCAACTCCCTGGCCGACAAGTTCAACGTTAGGGTTGTGCTTATCGCGGCTCATGCGATCGGAAACCACCGCCGACATCAGCGATTCGATCGCACCCAGCATGGCGACGGTGATGGCTGGGGAGATCAGCGGACGCAACAGGTCCAACCGAAAGTGAGGAATTATGAGCTTGGGAAGTCCGGAGGGGATTCCGCCAAAGCGCGTGCCAATGGTTTCAACTGGGAGTTTGAAGATAACCACCGCTGCGGTTCCGGCAAACAACGCAACGATGTAACCAGGAACTCTTTTCGCAAATATCATGAAGAGGATAATCAAGACGAGCGCGCCAACTGCTAGGGTTGTTTCCAGCGGCGAGAGCGATGAAAAGTTATGCGCATACGGCAGAATGCGTGATCCGAATTCACCTGGAACCTTGTCTATCTTCAGCCCGAAGAAGTCTTTGATTTGCGTGCTGGCGATGATGACGGCAATGCCGTTCGTAAAACCAACGACCACGGGGCGCGGTATGAACTTAACCGCAGTTCCTAAGCCTGTCGCGCCCAAGATCAGAAGCAGAACTCCAGCCATTAGGGTGCACATGAAGAGGCCGTCAACGCCGTGGTTTGCAACAATGCCAAATACCACGACGACGAATGCACCCGTTGGACCGCCGATCTGAGTTGAAGATCCTCCCAGAGCAGAGATCGCAAAGCCTGCGACGATTGCGCAATACAGACCCGTTTGAGGGGGCACACCCGATGCGATGGCGAAGGCCATCGCTAAGGGAAGCGCGACGAGGCCAACGGTGATACCGGCAAGAAGGTCCGCCACGAACATACGTTTCGTGTAAGACTTGAGACAGAGCACAGATTTCGGTAGCCAATTGTTCATAGTTATTTTTCTAATGTCGAATCGTTCCGGATACTCTCCCGTTTAAACGATCGAAGGGAATGAGAATCCCCTGTACGAGGTTGGGCAACTTTCATAGTGTGTAGTGTAGCGGCAAGCGGCAGAGGTGCTTCGATATTTGGTGGAGCCATGAACTCTATCGGCCAACCTTCTGTGCTTTCTCCGATGGAGGTTTCTCCAGACCACTCTCTCCAGAGTGCAGCATTTGGAAAACAGCTTGCTGGTCTGCGCGGATTCGAGTGACAAGAACGTTCCCATCATTCTCGGGCGTGTGGATCTCCTGCGCAACGGAGAGTGCACGACCGTAGAGTCCATAGGCCACAAGGTAGTTGTGGTTTTCGCGATGCTGCTTTGCTTGTGTGCACAGGTTCTCTGCCATCGCTCGAAGCTGCCTGAGATGAATCGGGTCCACGCCATTGGAATTAGTCATCGAATGTTTCCTTTGAACACTATGTAGATTACGGCGAAAATCAGGGGAATCGGCACCGCCGCCCACAGGAAGGTGAGCGCCAGTTGCACCCTCGCCAAAAGGGGATGCGTCGGCTGCGGCCACACCTTCAGTGCCGATTTGCCCACCATTGGCCGCGACTGCATCTCCAATCTCACTCCTCTCAACTCGCTCAGGGCTCCAAGCAACGACGGGTTCCGGACGCCGCGTTAGCCGGCCTATCTGCATCGCCTCCTCGCGCACGACTTCAGGTACTCCTGCATCAACGTCAAGCGCCAGCTCGTAGTCAGCGCAATTTTTCAATGCAATCGTGATCAGTTCGGGTATGCGCCTATCCGGCATCAGCCGTCCCAAGCGTCGGGTCTGCTTGGCGAGAACCGTGCAGAGCAGAAAGCCATTGACCGACCCCTCGCGCCATAATTTCATCCGCGCCTGCGCTCGCATCGGTATCCTCTCGTCTATCTGCGACTCTCGGCCGCAGACCTTTCCTCCACAGGGTGGTCAACTCGCCTTTGCGCCTCTTCGAGCGACAAACCACGAGTCATGAAGAGGAGGATTCCCTTGAGCCGGTACAGATCCCGAGAGGAGTAAAAAACACGCCCCGCCCTGGCGATTCCCTTAACGATCCCTTTTTGCTCCAAGTTGGTGAGCTCCTGGGCTGAGATTTGCAGCTTGTCGAGTAAGTGTTCCGCAGGAAAGTACATTTAGGGCCTCTCCTTGTAAGCCAAACATCCCTGTGACAGCCCCCCAGCGGCGGTCAAGTCCCACCACCGGCGGACGCCGAATATGAAATGCCCGGACACGCACCACCCCGTTACTGGACGTCGAACTGGCCCAATTGCCGACTGTGCCCTCGTTGGCGGGCAGCGTCTTCCGCGCCATGCAAACCGTTGCTCCTCACCCCCGGCATTAATCAGAACCTTCTCGTTCTGCGCAGTAAGCTGGAAATGGGTGGGCCTGAACGAGAGTTCGACAGGAACGAGCAGCGTAAGCCCTCCAGATCGCTTCCGAGCGGCTCTTCATCGCAATTCCTTCCGCTGAGCGATTCGTCCTTACAAGCAGGTCGGAGTAGCACTCCAGCACCTCAGCCATCATGGGATGTTGCTGCCCCAGCGTCCTCTCAACCAGACCCCGCGCGCGTTGATAGAGTTTCTCGGCGGCTCCATACCGCCCCTTCTTGGAAAGCTCCTCTCCCCAAATCACGAAGCTTCGCGCTGCAACCGCACTGCTCTCCTGAGTAGCTCCTATCACCATCTCGTGAGTCCTCTAACTACGAGCCAATCGGTGTTCCTGGACGTTGGCCGGCATCGCGCTGCAACCGCTTGACGTTTACCGCACATGGCTGCTCAAACCCGTATTGAAGTTCAAACTCCACCCAGTGACCAACCCTGAGCTCATCTACTCCGTTGCGGCTTGCCCCAGACCGCTCAAAATGGATTTCCTTCCCGTCTTCGGCCAAAATGCTGCCTGCACCGTCCCGCGAAATTCGCGTAACTGAACCGCGCATCAGAGGTTTCTCCTTCTAGGGTCCAACAGAACTGGCCATGAATATCCGGACACTGCGATTGAATTGCTGGCACTCGATATCGGAGGTCTGGCAGCTTTGATCAAGATTGTCCCAACCCTTGACTCCAACGATTTGATCGGAGCTAATGCCAGAACTTCCCAGAAACTTCCGGACCACTGCGCCGCGTGCTTCAGCCAATGCGTGTTTGCAGGTCTCCGAGCCTCCCGAATCACACGAACCGACTATCAGAATTCGCACTTCGCGGTGCTGTCGCAGCCAAGCGGCCGCTCGTTTCAGCATGTTCCTCCCTGCAGCGGTTAGTTCAAGGCTGTTCGGGCCGAACTGGATCGGGTGCCTGAGAAAAGGAGGATCTGAGATTGCCACGGAAGCTGCCGGGGAGACAGTACCGGAGGCTTTGGAAGGGTTGAGGCCGGAAGCCTCCTGCTGACTGAAGAGAGATTCGGAAGGCACCACACTCGGGCTCCTTTTTGGAGGAAGCCCCGCTTGCAAAACAGGAGGCGCCGGAGAACAGGCTGTCCGGCCTTGTACCGGCAACAGGTCGCCGGCGAATAAAACTGAAGTACCTAATATTACGATATGTGAATATACGCTCACAAAAAATACGGCCTAGCCTCTGCTGGCAGAAGTGACGGCCAACTGCGACAACAGGTCTTTTACGTCGATCAGGTGGTTGTTAAAAATCTTCTTGGCGACATCCAACAGCTTGAAGATTTCCGGGTCGCGAACCGAATACAAAACACTCTGTCCGTCTTTCCTGCCCACAACAATGCTCCTGGTCCTCAGGACGGCTAATTGCTGCGATAGCGTGCTTTGTTCCACGTCCAGGCGCAAGCAAAGCTCATTCACGCCGACTTCGCCGCGGCGCAACTCGTCCAAGATCCTGATTCGCAAGGGGTGAGCGAGTGCTTTGAAGAACTCTGCCTTGAATTGACTCAGTTCGGCCATTAGATTAACACATTTGCATATTGCAATTTACAATGTCAAGCTGAATTTACACGCCGTTCAAGGTTTCGTGATGAAGTCAAAAGCTCCCCGGCCGCATGCTTTCGACTGCGATCTGAAGCGTCTGGGCAAGCCGAGCAGCAATTGCAGGACGGCACACTCCGCCAATCTTGTATCTCTTCAAGGCCCAAATGTGGAGCACTGTAGCGACCGGACGCGCGGATTTTCCGCGAGGGCTCGCGCAATTCCATTCCAGTTGAGGAGCGTATGTTTCAGAGACAAACGGGGCTCAATGGCGTGCTGGACTTGATGGAGGGCGAAGCTGAATTCACGCCACCGGCTCAGGGGTTGTCGAGCGCGAAAGAATGCATCCTCAGGGGGAAATATCGCGACCAATGCGCATCAGCTTTTGCGTGAGCAGGGCGACCAGCAGTTTCCCGTGTAGCCAGGCCCGAGAACTGCGGTCGTCGTGTTTGGGCAAGTGGCCCAGTCGGACCAGGCTCTTCAATTGCTTAAATACCCACTCAATTTGCCAGCGCGTCCGGTACCACTCCAAGATCTCTGCCGCCGATATACTGTTGCGAGTCGTGAACACAACCACGTACTTGGCGACTTCCAACGTCTCGGGCTTGGTGCTCATTTGCTTCTTACTGGCCCGGCGATACAAGCGCCGATGAGCCTGCTCAATTGCGTGTTCGCTCTTCCGCACGGCACACACTCGGCCTCTAAACGAGGACGTCGGGCCATGCAGAGTGACTTGCCACTCTCCGACCTGTCCCGTTTGGGATAACCCCCGCAATCGTGTTAGGAGAGCGAAGCGTTTGCCTAGGTGCGAGTATGCCACGAAGGCTTGAGGATTTACGCGAACCAGCACATCGGCGCCCCTTTGCTGGACATACTCGATCCCAGCAACGGAACAGTAGCCAGCATCCGCAAGAATCAGTTCGTGTCGAGCTACAGACAGGCGGTTCAACGACTCTCCGTTGCCTTCGCCATCCGATGCCGTTACTTCCAAGAAGTCACACATCAAACTTGGTAATTGGAGGCTGTACAGAATTCGCCACTGGCTCCCAGTTTTACCGGGTTCCTTGACAATCGTGCCATCCACGATCCGAACTGCGCCGACCGTTTTTTCGAGCACAAGAGCCCCGCTCTCCTGAAGGAGTGCGATGCACAAGAAACGTAGCCATTGTTCGCTATTGCGCATGCGTTTGAGCAAAGCCACATCGGACACAAAGCCACATCGGACACATTGACCCAATCCGCCAATCGTGCTCTCACTACTGTCTCCCGCAAGGAATATCCTAGGCCAACGTGCAGCAGTAATGTCCGCAACAGTGCCTCAGGAGAAGAGAATCCGCGCAGGCGCTTGACGGCACCGGACTCCAGTGCTGCCTGCTGCCACCCTGCAGGAAGTAGCGATAGAAGTACCTTCCAGTTCTCCCTTGAAGTCGCCATGTGCCAAGCATGTATAAGAAACCGCAAGAACTCAATTCCTTAAGTTAGCTTATGTTATGAGCTCCGCCCTGGGCATTGCCCTCGGGCTCCGCCCCGCCTCCACACCGCCTAATTCGACGTCCCCTCCAGGGTGCGGAGGTACTCGACGACTGACTCGCTCCAGCCGTCGATGTGCGTCCAC
>Ga0137393_10000792_pt1 | contig 19553 bp, 15 predicted proteins | sample 15con2h34BmetaG_FD_101396 | JGI IMG/M metagenome (GOLD analysis project Ga0137393, IMG submission 101396) | Vadose zone soil microbial communities from Angelo Coast Range Reserve, California, USA - 15con2h3.4B metaG | ecosystem: Environmental > Terrestrial > Soil > Vadose zone > Saprolite...
ATTCTCATGGCGGTCAGCAGCAAGATGGCATTGTCCATCGAAAATGCTCTCAAGTATCAGCAAGCAGAAAGTTCGGCGACCACTGACTATCTCACCGGTCTGCCGAACGCGCGCTCTCTCTTCCTGCAACTCGATCGCGAACTCGCCCGATGCAAGCGCGACAACTCGTCTTTGACCGTCATGGTCTCCGACATGGACGGATTCAAACAGATCAACGACCGATTCGGCCACCTTGAGGGCAATCGCGTGCTGCGCCTGTTCGCGCAAGCTCTCAAGGAAACTTGCCGCGAATACGACTACGTGGCCCGCATGGGCGGAGACGAATTCGTAGTCGTCGCCCCCGGACTTCCCCAGGATGTGGCCGGTAAAAAGGCAGAGCAGTTGCGGAGTTTGGCCAAGCAAGCCGGCCTTGAAGTGTGCAATGAGGAAATTCTTTCTCTCAGCGTGGGACAGGCCGTCTACCCTGCCGATGGTGAAGATGCCGAGGAACTCCTCGCCGAGGCCGACCGCCGCATGTATGTGGAAAAACAGAAGCAGCTCTCCTACAAGGATCGCCGCTCGCAGCCGCGGCTCAAATGCCGCGTCACGATTGAATTGCAGCCCGAAGCCGGCGGAACGCCTGTGTTTGGCAGCCTTACGGACATCAGTATGGGTGGTTGCTACATCGAAACCAGCACCATTCTTTCCCCTGGCACAAAAATCAAACTTGGCTTCTCCATGGAAGATGGTAGCTTGACCGCCGAAGGGGCGGTTGCAAGAATTGATCCGGGCTCCGGTGTCGCCGTCCAGTTCAAAGAACCGAACCGCGAAGGCCGGGAGAAAATGCTAAAGATCCTCGAACACGTGCAGAAGTCCACTGCGTTTTACAATAACCGCTACTTCGAGAATCTCCTTAAACGCTAGCCCGAGATTGCGATCTAAATGTCAGCGAGGACCACTTCACTCGCTGCGCTCCCCGCTTGAAGCCCACCTTCGCCGCCCGTACACTTTAGGTATGCACGTCCACGCTCATGTCGATGGCGGACCCACGCGAGTGCTCAAAATCTCGCTCAGCGTGACGCTCGCCTACATCGTGCTGCTGGTCGTGGCCGGCGTCCGCGCCCATTCCCTGGCCTTGCTTTCCGAGGCCGGGCATAATCTATCGGACCTTCTCGCTCTTCTGCTCTCGCTGGTGGCGGTTTATCTGCAGTCGCGCCCGCCAAGTTCTACTAAGACTTATGGTTATCATCGCGCCGGAGTACTGGCCGCTTTGGTGAATGCCGTCTCGCTGGTAGCGGTTTCGTTCTTCATTTTTTATGAGGCCTTCCGCCGACTGCAGCATCCCGAACCGGTGCAGGCCTCGCTGATGATGTGGGTCGCGGCGGCGGGCGTGGTGATAAACGGAGCGATCGCCTTGCTGCTCTATCGTTCTGCCGGACGCTCCGGTGGCGACGTCAACATCCGCAGCGCTTTGCTGCACGAGGTGGGCGACACACTCTCTACGGCCGCAGTGATTGCCGGCGGCTGGGCCATCCTGGTCACGGGGAACTACTGGATTGATTCCGCTCTCTCATTCGGCATTGGCGCGCTCATCCTGTGGTCGGGCTACGGCATCGTTCGCGAGACGCTCAACATCTTGCTCGAGGGTACGCCCCGAGGTATGAAGCTCGATAGAGTCGAGTCGGCAATTCGCACCATTGACGGCGTGAACGACGTGCACGACCTGCACGTCTGGAGCATCGGATCGGAAACTCACGCGCTCTCCTGCCACATCTCGATTGCAGACATTCCCCCATCCATCAGCGAGCGCATCCTTCGCGACGTAAAAGACTGCTTGCATCGAGACTTCCGCATTAGCCACACGACAATCCAGTTCGAACACGCGGTGTGCGAAGTAGCTCACGGCTGCGTGATCCCGGTAGCCGTGAGCGAAGAACAACACCATCATCTTAAGCCATAGGACCCCTCAAGCTGATTCAGCCTGGCTCCCTCTTGCAATGTCTTCCTGAGCGAAGCGAAGGACCTATGCAATTTTCCCGCAGAATGCAAAGTCCCTCGGCCCGCAGGTGGCGCGAATCTCAGGATGACAGGGATTGGTCTCTGGAGTGGTCAATGCAAGAAGGAGCGCTCACTGCGAATTCGATAAAGAAGGTATCCCACGACAGCAATATTGATCATAAGCACCAGGATTTTGATCGGAGTTGGATGGCGGTATATCTCGTAAACTTCGACTGGGACGAGCGAACCGGTGACGATTACGGTGAACCACTCCGCCCAGCGCTTTACCAGCCACAGACCGATGCCCTCAGTTAAGAACAGTCCCGCATAAATAAAGCTGACAACTCCAAGACCCTTGATCTTATTCGGACTAAGGTTAGCCGCCTTCTCAAGCGCACGATCGACGTACTGGTTGCCTGGATCAAGGCCAAGCATCGTGACCCAATGCTGCAGCACGGTTGCAATGTCCTTGTGAATTAGCTTGAGAGCGCCCACCCCGACTGCGATCAGAAGACTGGCTTTGAATAGCTTGAACAGTGCGATCAGCCGAATCAGTCTGCGATCGGAAGATTTCATATGCCGGCATCGTCTCCTCTACGAGTGGCCACTCTGTTTGGAGTAGATCTCTTTCACGCGTTCAAGCGTATCCGCATCGGCGGCGGACTTATCCGGCCGCAGCCGCACAATCCTGGGAAAGCGCAGGGCATAGCCGCTGTCATGCCGGTCAGAAAGCATCATATTGTTGAAGGCAACTTCCAACACAATGTTCGGCTCAACCACGCGGCGGAATCCTTGATCTTCAAGCGTGTGTTCCAGAAACCACTGGGTCATCTCGGCAATTTCAGCGTCGGTCAGACCTGAATAAGCCTTGCCGATATTTAACAGCAGGTCTCCATCCCAAACGCCAAAAGTGTAGTCGCTCAACACGCCGATGCGCTTGCCATGTCCGTATTCGACCGCGGTCACCACCACGTCGAGCGTGGCCAGTTCGCGCTTCATCTTCAACCACGTCTTCCCGCGCCTCCCGTGAGTGTAAGGTGAGTTCAAATCCTTGATCATCAGCCCTTCATTCCCCCGCGCTTGGGCCGCTGTGAAGAGTTCATCCAGTTGTTCAGCCGAAGCCACGCGGAATACAGGCGCACGAATAAGATGAGCCAAAAGTGTTTCTTCTTCATCCCCAAACGTCATCGTCTCCTGCGCCCCGCTCTTCCTCTGTGTTCCCCTGTGTCCTCTGTGGTTAGGGTTTTTCTTCGCCAGCAACTCATCAAGAATCCGCGCCCGCTCACGCAGCGGACGATCGATCACCAGATCCCCTCCCGCGAACAAAACATCGAACACCAGATAGGCGACGGGAATCTGCCGCAACATCCGACCACTTACCTTTTTCCTTCCCAGCCGTTGCTGCAAGACATTGAACGGCTGGGCCCGTCCCAGATTAGTGGCCTTGGCTTCGCTAGCGTCGGTGACCGGACCGTCTACTACTTCCTGTGTGCGAGCAAGGTCTGCTGGATATTCCCAGGCCACGATCTCGCCATCGAGAATTGCGTCTTGCGGCAATCCCGCCAGCGCGTCCGGCAATTCGGGAAACGACTCCGTGATCTCATCCCGGGTGCGCGAAAAGAATTTCACGTCGCCACCCGAAACATGCGCCTGCGCCCGGATGCCGTCGTATTTGTCCTCCACCGCAGCCTCGGCAAAATAACTCAACCCTTCTTCCGGAGATTCAATCGGACTCGCCAGCATGAATCCGATGGGATGAAACATTCGCATCTTCGCTTCTGCCAGCTTGCCTTCCACCGCCAGCCGCAGTGTCTCGCCAATATCCCCCAGCAGCATATTCGCGCGCTGGGCTTCTGCAAGAGTGCCGCCATACGCTCTGGCAATCGCATCCTCCACCAGGCTCTCCTTCAGCCCGATCCGCAGGTCCCCCGTCATGATTTTTACGATGTACTTGGCCTCAAGCGGAGTCGCGCGCGCAAGCAGATCACGCACCAACAGACTCTTCGCCGCCGGCCCCCGCGCGGCCGCTATCCGCCGAAAAAAATCCTGCACTTCTAGAACATCCAGCCCCTGTCCCGCGCGAGCCGCGAGTACTTCCCCCGCCACTGCGCCCAGGTCGCCATGCTTCCGATATGCCGCCGTCAACTCGCTCTCATCCTTGCCGGCCAGTTCCGCCACCACCCGCCACAACAGACGCCCGCCTACTTGCAGCGTCGTCTCCTCCCAAGCCGGAAACGGCCGGCCCGAGAGAAACACTGCGGACACTGCCGCCTCGCCCATCGTGCGCGACTGCAGGTAGTCAGCGACGATGCCCGTCTTCAACAATTTCTTAGTTGTCCCCGCGATCGACTCGCAGGTCTCACCCAACCGCCTCATGGATCTCCTCAGCCCGCGTGGAATGCATGTGTGGAACTGCCCGCATGAACTGCCCGCGTGGAATGCACGTGTGGGGACGGGCACTCCTGCCCGTCCAGGCCGGGCAAAGCCCGGCTACTTTTCTCAACCCGCGCGTCGCCAGCCGGCACCACTGCATCCCTTGCCCCTGCCTAAGCGCCTTAGCCCGGCTTAACTCCCCGCCACCCCACGACTTACCAGCTTTCACGCCTATCCTAACCGACTATCCTCCTGTGATACCCTAGCGGTGGCGCTTTTCGCCGTCCGGAGCATCTAATACCCGTGCGTTACTTTCGAAATTTCCTGCGTTTTCTGGTGGCCGTGCAGCTTCTTCCCGCGCTCGAGAGTGGCGAAGAAACGCTGGTCGGTGGACAGGCCGTGCTTGAGGGCGTAATGATGCGCTCGCCGCACGCCTGGGCGATCGCCTGCCGCAAGCCTAGCGGTGAAGTCGTCACCATGAGCGAGCCGTTGGAACGCCCCTCGGAAAAGCATAAATGGATGGCCTGGCCGATCATCCGCGGCGTCATGACGCTAGGTTATGCCATGAACTTGGGATATCGCGCCCTGCGTTTTTCGGCAAACGTCGCAATCGAAGATCTGATGCAGAGCGATGGCACCAAGACTGATCACGTAGCGACAGCCACCTCGGCTGTCCCGCCGAAGCAAAGCGAGGCGGAATCTTCCAAATCCCAGTCCCGTGAAAAAGCAGCCGCCCTCAGCGGATGGCTGGCCACCGTCAACATCGTCATCTCGCTCGCATTCTTCATCTTCATGTACAAGTACATTCCGCTGCTGGCCGCGACGGAACTCAAAAAAATCGATCCCGCTCTCGGTGGCCGGATCATGTTCAACCTGGTCGACGGGGCTGTCCGCCTGATCCTGTTCCTGCTCTTCATCTGGGGAGTCTCTCTCTGGAAAGACATTCGCCGCGTCTACGAGTATCACGGTGCTGAGCACAAGACAGTGTTCGCCTTCGAAAACGGAGACACGCTCGAAACCGCCGAAGTCCAGAAGTATTCGACCTTCCATCCGCGTTGCGGCACCAGCTTCCTGATGACGGTCATGCTGATCTCCATCGGCTTCTACATGCTCGTCCCGTTCACCACATTCTGGGCGCGTTTCGCCTCGCGCATCGTACTGTTGCCAGTGATCGCCGGAGTCTCCTACGAAATTATCCGCTTCGCCGCCAAACACCGCGGCTCACTCTTCGCCCTGATGACAGCTCCCGGCCTGTGGCTGCAGCGCATCACGACGAAGCCTCCCTCTGACGAACAGGCCCAGTGTGCCATCATCGCGCTCGACCATGCCATGGCGCTAGAAAAAGAACGCGGCGGCGAATTGGTAATTGCCTAGGGGCTCCCCCCGCGAATACTTAGCTCTTAGCATTCCTATACAACTAAAATCGTAGAGACGTAACTTGTTACGTCTCTGCCGTACGTGCCACGGTCGCCGAGGCGCAAACCGAGACGTAGCAAGCTACGTCTCTACGAAAGCGGATTGACATGTTTGAACGCTTAGACCAAATCGAAGCCCGCTACGAAGAGTTGACCAGCGCTCTGGCCTCGCCGGACATCGTCAACGACTCGGCGAGATACCAGAAGACTGCCAAGGCGCACGCCGAAATCGCACCCATGGTGGAAAAGTATCGTGAGTACAAGGACCTGACTAAAGGCATCGCCGACAGCAAGGCCATGCTAGCCGATGAAAAAGATGCTGACATGCGCGCCTATGCCCAGGACGAACTCACGCAGCTTGAATCTCGTGTGGGCGCCGTCGAAGAAGATCTTAAGGTACTGTTGCTACCTAAAGATCCGAACGACGAAAAAAATGTCATCCTCGAGATTCGCGCCGGAACCGGCGGAGACGAAGCTACGCTCTTCGCCGCCGAAATCTTCCGCATGTACACCCGCTACGCTGAAACTCAGCGCTGGAAGGTCGAAGTTCTTTCCGCCTCGGAGTCGTCCGCCGGCGGCCTGAAAGAAGTCATCGCCATCATCGAAGGCAATCGCGTCTTCTCCCAGCTTAAGTACGAAAGTGGTGTACACCGCGTGCAGCGCGTTCCCGCCACCGAGCAGCAGGGACGCGTCCACACCTCTGCTGTAACCGTCGCAGTGTTGCCTGAAGCCGAAGACGTCGACATCAAAATCGAAGCCAAAGACTTGCGCATCGACACTTTCTGCTCCTCCGGTCCGGGCGGCCAGTCGGTGAACACCACGTACTCCGCCGTGCGCATCACCCACATTCCGACCAACACCGTCGTCAGCTGCCAGGATGAAAAGTCACAAATCAAAAACCGTGAAAAAGGTATGCGCGTGCTGCGCTCGCGTCTCTACGAAATCGAAATGGAAAAGCAGCAATCCGCCCTGGCGAAGGAACGCAAGGCCATGGTGGGATCCGGCGACCGTAGCGAGAAAATTCGCACCTACAACTTCCCGCAGAACCGCCTCACCGATCACCGCATCGGCTTCACCATCCACCAGCTCGAAGCCGTGATGGACGGAAAACTTCAGCCCCTGGTCGACGCCCTGATTACACACTATCAGGCTGAGAAGCTGAAGCAGGAAACGACCAGCGCGGTGTGAATTGTGGATCGGAAAAACTTACGTAGGGACAGCCGCCTCGGCTGTCCAGCCGGGCGAAGCCCGGCGCTCGGTCCAGGCTCCTCGTATACGCATCGCTCTTAAGAGAAAGAATCATGACCGACCTGCACACAACACTCTCGTCAGTTCTCGCCGATCGCTACACGTCAAACGCAAAAAGAATCCACGAATTGGCGGCGCCTCTTACCGAAACCCAATTCTGGCAAAAAGCCCTTCCCCTTCGGCAATAGCTTCGGACATCTCGTCCTGCACCTCACTGGAAACCTGAATTACTACATCGGCGCGCAGATCGCACTGACCGGCTACGTCCGCGACCGTCCGCGTGAATTCAACGATCCCAATCCTCCATTGAAAGATGAAGCGCTCCAGCGCTTCGACGACGCCGTCGATATGGTCCTCAAAACCATCCGCTCACAATCGCCCGAAGATTGGTCCGCAAAATATTCCGGAGCCGGCACCGATGCCGCGAATCGCCTTGCCATGGTTGTGCAATGCGCTGCCCACATGCAGCACCACATCGGCCAGATGATTTATCTTGGTTACGAATGGGACAAATAATCCGCCCGCACCCCAGATAGCGATCACTCCCCCTCTGCCGCGGTTCTCGGCTGAACTCTGCGATTCCGCTTTACCCTGTGTTCTCTGTGCCCTCTGTGGTGAAATGCTTTTGTGCAGCTGAAATCGGCCCTAATCGACGCCATCACCCGCCTCACGCGAGCCCAAGTTCCCTCCCCGCGTCTGAATGCCGAGTTGCTTCTGATGTTCACACTGGGTTGCGACCGCGCCTATCTCCACGCCCACCCTGAGCACGAGCTCACTGCCGACGAACGAACACGCTATGACCGGGCTCTCGCCGAGCGGAGCCGCGGTGTCCCCGCGCAATACATCACCGGCCATCAGGAATTCTGGGGCATGGACTTGATAGTCACTCCCGCCGTTCTCATCCCGCGCCCCGAAACTGAGCACGTAATCGAAAGCGTTCTCGAACTCGCTCCTGCGGAGCGGGCCGGCGGGCAAGCCTGTCCGCCCCACACAATCCTTCTACGCATTGCCGACGTGGGCACTGGCTCTGGCTGCATCGCGTTGGCCTTGGCCAAAGAGCTGCCTCAGGCCGAAATCCACGCTGTCGACATCTCGCCTGCGGCTCTTGAAATCGCCCGCGCTAACGCCGCCCGGCATCAGCTTGATTCGCGAATCCAGTTTCACCAGGCCGACCTGCTTGCTAGATTCGAAACCAACTCCTTCGACTTCGTCGTCTCCAACCCGCCCTACGTCGGCGAATCGGAAGCCGATCAGGTACAACTCGAAGTCCGTAAATTCGAGCCCCGCGATGCCGTCTTTGCCGGGCCCACCGGCCTCGAGGTCATCGCTCGCCTCATCCCGCAGGCGCATTCCGCGCTCAAACCCGGCGGTTGGCTGGTCATGGAAATCAGCGGCACGATTTCAGAAGAGGTGGAACGGATGCTGAAGGATTGGAAGGAGGTTCAGGTGAAGCCTGATCTTCAATCGATCCCGCGTGTAGTACGAGCGCGGAAATAATGCGGCTGGAAGGACGCGACGAATTCGCACCCGCAGGTTTTTCTTAGTGCCCCTTCGCGCATCGTCCTTTGCGGTTAGCTTTGTTTGCGCGGTCTCGTGACTAGCGCCGTACGGTCGCGGGCAGAATCTCTTCCACGTCAACGATGCTGGTAGGATATTTTCCGGTATAACAAGCCGAGCAGTAGGAAGTCGTCTCGCCCTCCCCGCATGCTTTCTTCAATCCATCCAAAGAAAGATATGCCAGCGAATCCGCCCCGATGTATTCGCGGATCTCCTCGACCGATTTATTCGCTGCGATGAGCTGTTTCTTCGAAGGCGTATCCACTCCGTAATAACATGGCGAAATCGTCGGCGGGCAAGAGATGCGCATGTGCACCTCTTTCGCACCGGCGTTGCGAATCATGCGCACGATCTTGCGGCTGGTGGTGCCGCGCACAATCGAGTCGTCAATCAGCACCACCCGGTTGCCTTGTAGCAGCGAGCGCACCGGATTCAGCTTGAGCTTCACGCCAAAGTCGCGAACCGTCTGCCGCGGCTCAATAAACGTGCGTCCCACGTAGTGGTTGCGGATCAGGGCGAAGCGGAATGGAATGGCGCTCTCCGCCGAATAACCCATCGCCGCCGTTACTCCAGAATCTGGCACGGGAACCACGAGATCGGCATCCACCGGCGCTTCCCGCGCCAGTTGCCGTCCTAATTCCTCGCGGCTGGTTTGTACTGCGCGGCCGAACACCACGCTGTCCGGACGGGAAAAATATACGTGCTCGAAGATGCAGCTCGATTGCGGCGCCGAAGTGGAATAGAAGCGGGACGAAGTCCCCTCCGGCCCCACCACAACCAGTTCGCCGGGTTTCACGTCGCGCTCGTAGGTCGCGCCAATCAGGTCGAAGGCGCAAGTTTCCGAGGCGAAGACAACGGTATCCCGTCTCTGGCCTTCGAGCGCAGGGATGCGCCCCATGGCCAGCGGCCGGAAGCCGCGCGGATCGCGCGCCGCAAAAACGCGATCGTTGCTCATCATCACCAGCGAGAACGCCCCCTCCACGCGCCGTAACGCATCTGCCATGGCCTCGGGCAGCGTCTGTTCCTTCGAGAGCGCGATCAGGTGCACGATGACTTCGGTATCGCTGTTGGTCTGAAAAATCGATCCTTGACGTTCCAGCCGGCTGCGGATTTCCGTGGCATTTACCAGGTTGCCGTTATGCGCGACCGCGATGGCGCCCTTGTTGGACTGCACCAGGATCGGCTGCGCGTTCAAGAGCGCGGAATCCCCTGCTGTCGAATAACGGGTGTGTCCAATTGCCAGCGAGCCGCGCATCCTCGCCAACACGTCTTCGGTAAAAATGTCGGCAACCAGGCCCATAGCCCTGTGCACGCGCGAAGTCAGGCCGTCCGATGTGACAATTCCCGCGGATTCCTGTCCGCGATGCTGCAACGCATGCAGCCCCAGGTAAGCCAGCTTCTCCGCCTCAGGATGGGCAAAGATCGCCACCACGCCGCACTCGTCGTGAAACTTGTCAGAAGAAGACATTTCGCTCCTGGCTGTTTAGGCTTCTTGCTCGACCACCGGCCACGTAGGGACAGCCGCCTCGGCTGTCCAGCCGAGCAAAGCTCGGCGATTTTGCTCTGTGAAACTACACTGCCTTTCGCCCGCCATTCTCATTCAAGGTTTCAATCCGCAGCCGCAACCTCCGGCTCGGTCCGCAACGCCGACTCCAAAGCCCCTTCGTAGTCCCCGCTCAATTCAGAAACGGATGCCGAAACGACAACCTTCCCATCCAGCGAGATTTCCAAACAATCCGGAATCGTCTCTCCAATCACATCTGCCGCAACTCCATATTTCTCGGCCACTTGTTTGATTCGCGAGACCTTGCCAGGGTCGCAAGAGAGCAGAATCCGGCTCGCATCCTCGCCAAACAGCACAAACTCCGCAGGAAGCCCTCCAGAGATCAGATTCACGTGCGCACCCACGCCTTTCGGAAATGCCTTCTCCGCCAGCGCCACCGCGAATCCACCCTCGCTGCAATCGTGCACCGACTCCACCAAACTCTGCTGAATCAGTTCGATGACAGCCTTCTGCAACGCGGCTTCTCGCTCCAGATCAAGTTGTGGCGGATATCCCCACAGCGATCCCAAAATTTCTTTTGCGTATTCCGACGACCCGAACTCACTCTCTGCATCGGTGATATCGCCCGCATCGCCGGCACGCAATAGCACGATGGTGTGGCCTGACGAAGCAAAATGCATCTTCGCGGTTTTGTGCACATCTTCCAGAATCCCCACGACTCCGAGCACCGGTGTCGGATAGATGCCTTCTCCCAGAGTCTCGTTGTAGAAACTTACATTGCCGCCGGTGATTGGGACTTCTAGTTCCTCGCAAGCTCTGGTGATGCCGTCGATGGTTTGCGAGAACTGCCACATGATGTGCGGCTTCTCGGGATTTCCGAAGTTCAGGCAATTGGTCGCACCCACAGGAGTCGCGCCCGAACACGCGACCTTCCGCGCAGCCTCGGCGACGGCATGCATCGCACCCAGCCGCGGATCGAGATAGCACCAGCGTCCATTGCCATCGAGAGCCATGGCCAGCCCGCGCGGCGGGCCTTCGCGATTTGAATCCTTAATGCGAATCACCCCCGCATCTCCCGCGCCCGGCGCTTCCACAGTATTGGTTTGCACCATGTGATCGTATTGCTGCCAAACCCAGCGCTTGCCGCATATGTTCGGGCTGGCCAGCAGTTGCTTCAGATCTTTCGTGAAGTCCCTCGAATCCTTTTCTTGAGGCGTCGTTGGGAAGGGCATGGCTTCAGCCGTGCCGCTATAGGCCGCAATGGATGCGGGCTTTAGCCCCTGAGGTCCGCTTTGAGACGAGAGCCTGATGTACTCAGGCATCTCGCGAGGCACGGACGGCTCCCACCGAGCGAGCGGACGCTTGTACACTGGGGCATCATCGGTGAGCGCCTGATTCGGAATTTCGGCGACGACTTCGCCGTGATGCAGCACGCGCAACGTGTTGCCGGTTGTCACCTTGCCGACTTCCACCGCATCCAGTCCCCACTTTTCGAAAACCCGAAAAACTTCCTGCTCGCGTCCTTTTTGCGCGACCAGCAACATGCGTTCCTGGGATTCACTCAGCATGATCTCGTAGGCAGTCATGCCGGTTTCGCGTTGCGGCACGCGGTCGAGTTCGATCTCGATGCCGACGTTCCCGCGTCCGCCCATTTCGCAGGTCGAACATGTAAGTCCCGCCGCGCCCATATCCTGAATGCCAACGATGGCCCCCGTCTGCATGGCTTCGAGGCAAGCTTCCAGCAGCAGCTTCTCCAGAAACGGATCGCCAACCTGCACATTGGGACGCTTGGCCTCTGATCCTTCGCTGAATTCTTCACTGGCCATGGTCGCACCGTGGATGCCGTCGCGTCCGGTCTTGGCGCCAACGTAGATGACGGGATTTCCCTCGCCGGCGGCGCGGGCGTAGAAAATCTGATCCTTTCGAACCAGGCCGAGAGCGAACGCGTTCACCAGCGGATTGCCGGAGTAGCACGGCTCGAACTTTGTCTCACCACCGAGATTGGGCACTCCGAAGCAGTTGCCGTAGGACGCAACGCCTGCGACAACGCCTTCGAGGATCGAGTGGTTGCGGTGGATGTCTGCTTGTGTAGCGACAGCCGCCTCGGCTGTCCGGCCTGGGCGAAGCCCGGCCGTAGCGGGCAGAGTCTGCCCCGAGCCTGCCGAAGGGAGTGCCCGCTCCACAGGATCAGAGATCGGCCCAAATCGCAGCGAGTCCATTACGGCTACTGGCCTTGCGCCCATCGTGAAAATGTCGCGGAGAATTCCGCCTACGCCCGTGGTTGCGCCTTGAAACGGCTCGATAAATGATGGGTGATTGTGCGACTCGATCTTGAACGCACAGGCCCAGCCGCCGCCGATGTCGATGATGCCCGCATTCTCTCCCGGACCCTGCAGCACAAGTTTGCTGCGCGTAGGTAATCGTTTCAGATGTACTCGCGAAGATTTGTAGGAGCAATGTTCGCTCCACATGACGCTGAAAATGCCGAGTTCGGTCAGCGAGGGCTCGCGCCCGCCAAGAAGTTGTTTGATCTTTTCGTATTCGTCGAGCGTAAGGCCGTGCTGCCGGAGCGTCTCGGGAGTGAAGGCTTGGGCTGAGAAGGTGCTCATGGAAGGTACGTCTATTGTCGCATTTCTCATGGGGAACGGTAGGGAGAATCTTGAAACTTTGTGGCCGGGAAAGCGCCCAACCGCCAGTGGCGTAACTCCGTGGTGACTGTCATAAGACGTAACAAGTTACGTCTCTACACATGACTCGGGCCACCCTGTGTCCAAGGTGGCGCGTCCGTAACTATGATTGGCAGTGGCACCAGTTACCAGCGGGAATCGAATGGCGCAGTGGCGTCGATCTGGTTGAAGATTGTCTGGCCGCCCGAGGACGAGGTAGCCTGGGTTGCGGTCAGGGCGGTAACAGAGACTAGATGGACTGCACTGCCGCCTACGTCGGCGACGGGCACGGTCAGCTTGATGACCCCGGGACTGGCCGCTGTGTACGTGCCCTGAATGGTGTTTGCCGGTGGGTAGGTGAGGAACTTGCCGTGGGTTGTGTCGACGGACGCGGTTTCGCCGTCAAAGAAAGTGGGCGCCTGGCCGCCGTCCGATTCCATGGCCGCAAAGTAGGTGTGACCAGCGCCATTGGCATCCGGCACTTCCCAGCGCACCAGCCAGACAGCGTTGGCTCCGCCCAGGGTGGGGGAAACGAGGAGGCTGCTGAGATCCTTCACGTTGATGGTGATCTGGTAGTGCTGCGAGTCCGGTTTCGTAATCGCCGCCGACTGGATCACTAAATTCGTTGACGCGGGGGTGGTTGAACCGTTGGCGGAAAAGAAAGCATCGGGCGAACCTTGCGCGCTGCCGGTCGCTCCTACGCCTCCTTTGACTTGGCCAAAGCGAGTGTAAAGGCTGGGGCCGGATACCTGGCGGTTGAAGGCGATGACGGCTGAGGAGGTTCCGCCGACGAAATTCTTATTGACCGCGTCGGCCCACACCACGTTAGCCTCGCCATGCAGGCCAGCGTTCACGCTCAGGAAGTCGAGTACACCGCGGTCGCCTCCCGTGGAGCATCCGATGCCCATGGTGCAGATGGCTCCGTAGTGATTGGAAACTTCCGAGACCTGCGTAGCGGTAAAGGTAGGCGCGGCGTTGAGCGCGTTAAGGCTCTGGGCCATCATGACGAGCCAGTGAGCCTGAATCGCGCTCGACCCGCAGGGTTGCGCCGGGCAGGAGCCTAGCGTGGTAGTGCCGTACCAGACGATGTCAACTCTTCCCGCGTCTCCGGCGGCGATCCAGGGAAAGACATTGGTTTGCAGCGCGGGCGTGGCCGCAGTGACATTAACTGGCGTGCCCCAGTGCGCACCGTGATCAGCAGAGGCGGACATGAAAATCTGGCTGGGGCCGTTGATGTTGCCGCTGGTGGAATCGACCGTGGCCTGCGACCAGATAGCGTAGAGATTGCCCGCACTGTCGTGGGTGAAGGGAGCAAAATCCTGCCCGACCGTGACGGTGCTGTTGCCGCTGGAGTCGAGCGGGGCGCTGTATACGATGTTGGTGGTGCACAGCGACGGTTGCATCTGGCAAAGTGTTTGGCCGTTGGTCAGCGTGATGGCCGTGGGGCTGGAGTATCCCTTGGGGAAGCGCACGATGACAATGGCGTTGGAATTGCCGTTGGCGTCGCCTCCGCTGAGGATGTGCCCAGAAGCATCGACCAGCGCGGTATGTCCAATATAAACGCCGCCACTGGAGTCGGTGAGGATGCCGGAAACGATGCCGTCGGGCTCGATCTGTTGCGCCGGCAACGGAGTAAACGTCACCCCATCCTGCGAGAGCGTGATTTCGACGATATTGTTGCCTACATTGCCCAGCCCGCAACCGGTGGTGCACTGCGCAACCTCGTCAACCGTCTGGTACAGCGCGCCTCCCGCCTGCGGATCGCCAAAGGCCGCAATCCACGGGCGATCCACGCCGACGGCGTCGGCGGCGTTACAGGTGCTGAGCCATGTGCTGCCCTGGTCAGAGCTGGCGCTGTTGCTAACGTCGGTGAGTCCCTGAAGGTCGGCATAGTAGAGGCGATTCTTTGAGTCCACGGCTAAAGCGGAGTCTCCGCCACCGACGCAAGTGACGTTCGGCTTTCCATAGGGCGGCAGATTCCCCGGTACGAGGTGGAAAGTCTTCCCGTGGTCGGTGGAGCGCCAGACGAAACTGGCGGTGGTGGAAAATCCAAAGGGAGCGGAAACGTAGATGCGATCTTTGGAGTCGATGGCGAGGCTGGGCTCGCCGGTGACGCGCTGATGATCGACCATAACTTCGCGGCCAAACGCCGGAACTGTAGTGCTGCTTCCGCTCGCGCTGACTGCGGGGGCAAGCCAGAAGGCGGAGACCGAAACCGCAAGCAGAACCACGGCAAGAGCGGCTGCGAACCAGGAGGAAGATTTCATCGCTTGTTCTCCTTAATCTTTTATCTTTCTTCGAAAACGGGCATCGAGAGGGTAGACAAACTTCTGGCTTGTTGACGCTGCACGCGAAAGATCGAGCACACTGCGCAGCCGAAACCGAGCACAGAATTCATATCGAAGTGTCCTGACGCGATTGGTGTCCCTGGGAAAGCTGCGAGACGGAAGGTGGATGCGGGTGGGAATCCGAGGGTTGCCGACATTCTTTGCCAGAGTGGAAAGGCTGCCGAATATGCTGCAAAGCCTCTGGCAAAGCCCCTTCAGCGATCCGCAGGGTTGAAGGCCGGGGCCTAGTATGATTTCAACCAAATGAAATCCATCATCGTGGGAACGGCCGGACACATCGACCACGGAAAGACAGCGTTGGTGAAGGCGCTGACCGGAATTGACGCGGACCGGCTGGAGGAAGAAAAGCGGCGCGGCATCACCATTGACCTTGGATTTGCGCACATGGACTTGTCGGGCGCGAATGGCGAGAAGCTGCGGCTGGGTTTTGTGGATGTGCCTGGGCACGAGCGCTTTGTACGCAACATGCTGGCCGGAGTCGGCGGCCTTGACCTGGTGCTGCTGGTAATTGCGGCGGACGAATCCATCAAGCCTCAAACGCGCGAGCATTTCGACATCCTGCAACTTCTCGGTGTGCAGCGCGGAATCACGGTGCTGACCAAGTCCGATGCGGTCGACGCGGAGACCCTCGACGTGGTGCGACTGGAGGTGGAGGACTTTCTGCGCGGGACATTCCTGCATGAATCAAAATCAATCGTCGCCGTAAGTTCACTGACCGGGGCGGGCCTGGAACAATTGAAGCAAACAATAGTCGAGGCCGCAGCCGAAGTGCCGCCACGGGACTCGCAAGCGATCACCCGTTTGCCCATCGATCGGGTATTCACCATGAAGGGATTCGGCACGGTGGTGACAGGAACACTGATTGCGGGGACGATTCGCAAGGAAGACGAAATGGAAGTTTTTCCCAGCGGGCGGCGCGTACGCGTGCGCGGGTTGCAGGTGCACGGTCAAAACGCCGAGGCGGCAACTGCGGGACAACGGACTGCGGTAAACCTGGCAGGGGCGAGCACGGAAGATTTGTTGCGAGGGATGACGCTGGCGCCGCCGGGGACGTTCGAGGCAACGCGGCGTGCGGACGTGAGGTTGCAACTCTTGTCTTCTGCGCCGCATCCGTTGAAAAACCGCGCGCGCGTGCATTTTCATTCCTACACCATGGAAACGGTGGCAGAGGCCGTGCTGCATGGGATCAAGCAGATTCCGCCGGGCGGGGAGGCGTTTGTCAGGCTGAAGCTGCCGGAAGCGGCGCTGCTGGTGCCGGGAGACCGATTTATTATCCGACAGTTTTCGCCAGTGGTGACGATCGGGGGCGGAATTGTGTTGGACGCGGCGCCGATCCTGCGCAGGCCGGTGCAACGCGATCTCCTGCAAGCCCTTGCCGGAGGCAATCCAGAGCCGACTCTGGAAGCGCGCATTGCACGAAGGCAGCATGAAGGCATCTCGTTATCCCGCCTGGTAGCAGAAACGGGTTGGACAAGAGGCCGTATCGGATCCCTACTGAGCGCCCCGGTGAAGCAAGGGCGCGTGGTGCGGATCGCGGACGTGTTCCTGCAATCATCCGAGGTTGACGCACTAAAGCGGCTCATCGTGAGCAGGGTCGGTGACTTTCACCGGAAGAATCCGCTGGTGGGCGGAATCGGCAAGGAAGAATTGCGAGTGCAAACCAAGGCGAGTCCGGAGGTTTTCGACGCCGTCATTGCGATGCTGGTGCGCGAAAAGCAGATTGAAATCACGGGCGACCTGGTGCGATGGCCCGGTCTCGGTGTGGTCATGAAAGACGAAGAGGCGGCGGCGAAGAAGCAGATCGAAGAGACGTTCGGCCAAGCCGGGTTGAAGGTGCCGGCGCTGCAGGAAGTGATCGCGGGGCTGAAGGTGGACAAAGTTCGGGCGCAAAAAATTGTGACGCTGCTGCTGCGCGACAAGGCGTTGATCAGGGTCTCCGATGAACTCGTATTTCATCGCAGCGCGCTGGATGAGTTGCGACGGCACGTCGCCGCTTACCGGGTGAAATCTTTAAAAATCGACGTGGCGCAGTTCAAGGAACTGACCGGAGTGACACGGAAATATGCCATTCCTCTGCTCGAGTATCTGGATCGGGAGCGCGTCACCAAGCGTGTCGGAGATGCGCGAGAGATCCTTTAGCTGCCTTCAGAAACCTTAACTACAGAGGACACCGGGTTGAGCAAGAACTCTCGCGTCATCCGTGAAAATCCGCGTAAATCCGTGGCAAAGAAGTTAGATTTTTTCTTCGGGGAACTCTAATTCCAAGCCCAGCGGATCTGTCAGGCGGTTGGTCAGATTGGCCAAGCCTGCCAGTACGTGAATGTCTACGATCTCCGGTTCCGAAAAATTTCTGGTCAAGGGTGCGAAGTCGGCGTCCGTTATGTCATGCGGGGCCCGCGTCAGTTTGTCGATGTAGTCGAGTGCTGCCCGTTCTTTCTCGGTGTAGCGCGAATAGTTTCCTGCCTTGAGTGCAGCCCAGTCTTCCCCGGTGAGCCCTACCCTCTTCGACGATGCCAGGTGATGCTGGGTGCAGTAGCGGCATCCATTGATCAGGGAAACGCGGATGTAAATCAATTCATAGAGCTTGCGGTCGAGGGAGCGGCCCACACTGGGGTAGAAGCTTAGAAAATTCTTAAGCATCTCAGGACGATGCGCGAGTGCCTTCTGCACGTTGCCAGGCTTGCCGCGCAGAGTTTTGTCGTAGATTTCCTTTATTTCCGGGGATGCGGCTTCCGAAGCGATCAAGCTGATGCGTGCCATCGAGTTCTCCGAATATCAAGGATCGAGAATTACCATCATCGCAGATCGGCCAGCTGTCTGCAGCCGGCAAAGGCGAGCGTGGTTCAAGAAAACAAGCTCGATGCCGATAACGTGATTACGGACTCCTGAATGAGAACTATTAGAAGCGTAATCTGCATGGTGGTGCTGGTTTCCGCGGGAAGGCTTGCGGTGTTGGCGCAGGGAACCTCCGATGCCGATGCTGTATCTAAGATACTCGCCCTGGAGAGTGCATGGAACCAGGCGGTGGGGACCAGGGACACGAAAGCATTGAATGCAATCTTCGACAACTTCCTGGTTTACGTGGAGCACGACGGCAAAGTGATGAGCAAGGCGGAATATCTCGCCACCGTGAAGAGAGCCGCTGGAAATCCGCAGCTGGTCACGACGGAAGGGATGACGGCGCACGTTTGGGGAACCACGGCAATCGTCACCGGGATTTACCGCGAGCGAGGCGTACGCGACGGGAAGCCCTACAACCGGCGTGGTCGCTTCATCGATACGTGGATAGTGAAGGACGGGATCTGGCTTTGCGTTGCGGCGCAGGCAACGCTGGTACAGCCCTGACGATTAGTGCTCCCGCACGCACGCCGAATTCCTTCCTGTTCTATATTGTTCTACGATGGTGCGAAAAGAACGAACTTTGCCCGCCCATCCGAATTGACCGCAATCATACTTGCAGCAAGAAAGGAAGATTCTCATGAGAGCGCTGACTTGTGGGGTTGCACTTCTGTTGACAGCCTGTCTGTTTACTGCCGCACAAGACTCGGGCCTCAGCGCCAGCCAGTCCAAAATCATCGCGCTGGAGAATGCCTGGAATCAGGCTGAGGAGCGCAAGGACGCCAAGGCGCTCGATGCGTTGCTCGACAACTCCCTGCTGTACACCGACTACGACGGCAAGTTGATGACAAAGGCCGATTTCCTGTCGAGTGTAAAAGCCCTGTCGCTGCATCCTGAGCAGCAGGTGACGGAGTCAATGAGCGCGCAAGTTTATGGAGACAGCGCGGTGGTGACGGGTGTGTACCGGGTAAAGGGTACGGAAAAGGGGAAATCGTATCTTCGGCGCGGGCGCTTTACCGATACCTGGGTGAATCGGAACGGCAACTGGTTCTGCGTGGCCAGCCAATATACTCTGATCAGTCGCTAATTCGATCAGCATAAGGAATCTTTACCTGCCGATGCTTCTGATTCGTCCCGCGACCGTGAATGACGTGGCACTGCTGCGGACGATGATCCGCGAACTGGCGGAATATGAGCGCGAACTTGATATGGTTGAGATCACAGAGGCGGCCTTGCAGCGGGATGGATTTGAGGCGAATCCCAGATTTCGCGCCCTCATCGCCGAATGGGAGAAACAGCCCGCAGGGTACGCCCTGTTTTTTGGCTACTACTCGACCTGGACAGGGACGGGGTTGTTTCTGGAAGATCTCTTTGTGCGGGAGCAGTTCCGCAGTCACGGAATTGGGAGGGCGTTATTTGCGGCGGTCGCGCGCATCGCAGTGCAGGAGAATTGTTACGGAGTGCAATGGGAAGTGCTTGACTGGAATGAGAAGGCGATCGAGTTTTACAAATCTTTGGGGGCACAGTTTCGCGACCGATGGCGGCCGGTGCTGCTGACGGACAACGCACTGCGGGAGTTGGCGGAGCAAGCATCGTGAGCGACAACTTCAGAGCGCAACTTCTGAGC
>Ga0137393_10000793_pt1 | contig 19547 bp, 14 predicted proteins | sample 15con2h34BmetaG_FD_101396 | JGI IMG/M metagenome (GOLD analysis project Ga0137393, IMG submission 101396) | Vadose zone soil microbial communities from Angelo Coast Range Reserve, California, USA - 15con2h3.4B metaG | ecosystem: Environmental > Terrestrial > Soil > Vadose zone > Saprolite...
ACGTGCCACGCGGCTTCACCGTCGGGGCGGATTGGCAGGCGGGAGCCGGCGCAGATTTGCGCCTGATGCTGCCGCTCGCCAGCATGGACACGATCGTAGCGGTGGCGGCGCGCAAAGCGCACGTCGCCGCCTCCGGCCCGTTCACGTCCGCGGTGTGGTTGAGGCACATGATCGTGCAACTCGTGCGTCCGAATCCGGCGCCGGCACTGACTCTGTCGACCACCCTCGCGGCGGGCGGGACGGACGGCGCGCTGACCGTGTCCGGCGGGCAGCCCGGCGTGTTCTATACCCCGCGCGTCGGTCCCACCGGCGCCCGGATCCTGCCGCCCGCCTATGCACACAAGCCCGATCCCGTTGACCCGGCGGCCAACAAGGGCGTCGGGCAACTCAAGCTGGAGGTCGATTTCGCCGTGGCTCGGGACGGCCAGCCGCCGCTGCCGCCCGCGCTGGCGACCGGCGCGATCCCGATTGGCGCCACACTGTTCATTCAGGCGATGGTGGCGCAGAGCCGCATCGCCATCGATCTGCCGGCGCAGGCGGTCATCGCCGCGGTCCCGACCATGCAACTGTCCGCCGCGCTGGTTGACCATGGCGGCACGGTGCATGTGCTGGTCCAGGCGAGCCTCGGCAGCGATACCTACGCGCTGTTGCAGGAGGGCGTGCCGGACGATATCCCGATCGGGCCGGCGCGCGACGGCAATGGGCAGACGCAGGATTTCCCATCGCCCGCTCTGCCCCGCGATACCGTGCTGGTGCTGGTCGCCACCAGCAAGGCACCGATTCCGGTGCGGCGCCGCACCCGGCTGAGCGTCGCGGTGCGCCCCGATCCATCCCTCGTGGTGCGCGCGCAGGCCGCCACAGTGCTGGCGAATTCTGTCACTGCGATCTTGATCGACGCGAGCGAGCCGGGCGTCAGCTATCAGGTGGTCGCCGGCGGCGCGCCGGTCGGATCGGCTTTGCCCGGCACCGGCGCGACGCTCGCGCTGCCGGTTGGCCCGCTCGCCGCCACCACGACGTTCTCGGTGACGGCGGTTCGGCTTCTGCCTCCCGCCGCCAGCCTGACGCTGACCGGGACCGCAACCGTCACAGTGAAACCGTCCTGACGCGGCGAGGACCGGCATGCCGCAGCGCCACCTCATCCGCCGCCACATCGTCGAGGTGACTGTGCCCGATCCGGCAACAGGTCGGCGCATCACGCCTGTGGTTTCGGACCTGATCCACAATCGCGTGACGCAGCTGCTGGAACGCCTGTTCGACGCCGCCGCCGGACCGGACGAGACGCGGCGGATCGATCGGCTGGAGCTGGATCTGGGACACCTCGACCTCGGCTCGTTGGCGGAGCAGCTCCCGGCGCGGATCGAAGCGGCGCTTCCAGCGGCGCTGGGACGCGCCAGTGCGACCGTCGATGCCGCTGGTGTGCCAGGGATGCGACCGTTCACGGCCCGACATGGCGACGCCCAGGTTCGGCCGGACGCCGCGGCCGACCCGCTGCTGTTGATCAGCCAGTTCGCCCGCACCGGGGGCGTACCCTGGTGGAGCGACATGCGCCGGCAGCGCCTGGTGGATGAGGCGGTGGAAACGGCGTCGCGCGCATCCCCGGCGGCGCTGGCCCGCACATTCCGCGGCGTGGCGGGCGACGATGCCGCGCTGGAGCGGCTGATCACGCATTTGTCGGATGGATCGCTGGCGCGGGTGTTTGCGGCGCTCGCCCCGGCAACCGTGGATTCGCCGGGCCGGCTCGCCGCTCTGCTCGATACGACACCCGCCCTGGGCGGTCTGACCCCGGCACGGCGGCGGTTGATCGCGTGGCGGGCGTTGCTGCGGGCCGCCCTCGGCGATGCTGGGCCAATGATGATCGAGGCGGCGTTGACCGCGATCGCGGCGTCCCTCGGCATGACGCTCGCACTGCTGCTGGACGATTTGCGTGCGGCGATCCGGGAAGCCTCCGGCCAGGAGCGCAGTGGACAGGAGCACATTGGACAGGAGATATCGGCGCTGGCCGAACGGCATCCGCCGCCGGCGGGCGTGCGCGCGGACCAAGAGCCGGAGAGGTTGCTCGGGCGGCTGGCCCAACACCGGGAACTCGCCGCGTTGCTGGCTCACCTCGCTCGGATGGTGGCGCGGCTGCCGGATGAGGGCCAAGCGGCTTGGGCCGCCGCGCTGACCGGGATTGCGCCGATGATGCCGCACGGGCTGACGCCGGCGAGCCTCGCGGCTTTGCTGCGGCCGTTCACGCGGGCGGGTCTAATCACGCTGTCCGATCTGCGCGACCTGCTGGCCCCGCTGGCGCTGGCGGAGGCGGCGGCCGCCATCCCGGCCGATGCGCCGCCAAGTGCTGGCGAGGATGAGGACTCCCGGATCGTACCGACGGCCGGATTATGCCTGCTCTGGCCCTTCCTGCCCCGCTTCTTCGCGCGCCTGCGGCTGTTGGATGACGGCGAGACCGGATTCGCCGGTCCGCCAGAACGGCATCGCGCCGTGCTGCTGCTGCACCATGTGGCGACCGGAGAGATCGAGGCACCGGATTTTGCGCTGATGTTGCCCAAGGTGCTGTGCGGGCTGCCGCCGCACGCGCCACACCACGCCTTGGAGCCGGTCACCGACGCCGAGGCCGGCGAGGCGCGGCAACTGCTCGAAGCCGTCATCGCGCACGCCGCCTGCCTGGGTAAGATCTCGCCCGATGGATTCCGTGGGACGTTCCTGAACCGCGATGGTATTCTGACGACGCGCGACGGCGCCTGGCTGCTCCGGGTGGAACGCCAGACCGCCGACGTTCTGCTCGACCGGTTCCCCTGGACCACGGAATGGGTCAGGCAGCCCTGGATGCAGGCGGCGATGCGGGTGGAATGGTGAGCGCGCTGGAGCAAAATGCCGCCGATCTCGAAGGCGAGCTGGCGTGGCTCGCGCGATTGATCGACGCGCGGTTCAAGCTCTATTTCGACCTCGACGGCAATGCGGCGGCCGGCGAGGCGCTCGCGCCGCCCGATCTGTCCGTATCGGACTCCCCCTACGCGGCGTTCCTGCGCGAGACCGGATGCGGCTTCGCCGAACGGGTGGCGCTGGTGCTGTCGCTGGCGCCGCATATTCGCCCGCAATTGCTGGACGTGTTCTTCACCCGCAACCAGACCTTCGACCGCCGCTTCACGGAATTCGGCGGCGCGCGCCGGGAGCCGGACGGCGACTTCTGGCCCACCGGGGAAACCCTGGCGTTCGTCATCGCCGGCACCGATCTCGCCACGCGGTTCCGGCTGCAAGCGCTGTTCGAGCCGGAGCATGTGTTTGTGCGGCGCGGCTTGCTGCGGGCGACGCCGGTCAACGCCGACGAGCCCATGATGAAGGCCCGCCTGCACTTGTCCGACGACGCGCTCGCGCTTTTCACCACCGGGAAGGCGCGACGGCCCACCTTCGGGGCGCATTTCCCGGCGCAGTTGGTCGAGACGCGGCTGACTTGGGACGATCTCGTGCTCCATCCGGCCACGCGGCAAGGGCTGGCCGAGATTGAATCCTGGATCGCGCACGGTCGCACACTGATGCAGGATTGGCAGATGGCCGCCAAGCTGCGCCCGGGCTATCGTACCCTGTTCTATGGCCCGCCCGGCACCGGCAAGACCATGACGGCTTGCCTGCTGGGCAAATCCACCGGGCGCGACGTCTATCGCGTCGATCTGTCGATGGTGGTGTCGAAATTCATCGGCGAGACCGAGAAGAACCTGGCGCTGGTGTTTGACCAGGCCGAGGGCCGCGGCTGGATCCTGTTATTCGATGAAGCGGATGCGCTGTTCGGCAAGCGCAGCGAGACGCGCGACGCGCACGATCGTTACGCCAACCAGGAGATCGCCTTCCTCCTGCAGCGGATCGAGACTTTCGACGGCATCGCCATCCTGGCATCGAACCTGCGCGATCATATCGACGACGCCTTCGCCCGACGTTTCGAATCCGTCATCTATTTCCCGCTGCCGCGCCCGGAGGAGCGGGAGCGGCTGTGGCGTCAGGGCTTCTCCCCCATGGCACGATTCCAGGCCGATCTGGACCTGGAAAGGATCGCCCGCGAATACCCCTTGTCGGGCGGTTCGATCATGAACGCGATCCGCGTTGCTTCGCTCCAAGCACTGAAGGAAGGCGGCCGGCCAATCGGACACCACGACGTCATGCTCGCGATCAAGCAAGAGATGGTCAAGGAAGGAAGGGCGGCATGATGGCGAATGCCAGTGTCGGGGTGAAAACATCGACAAACCGGATCGAAGGCGGCCGCTACGAAAACGGGATGCGCAGAAGATCGGTCGGTGAAAGGCCCAGCGTCCCGTAGGCCTCGATTTGGAACAGCCAGGTCATCGTGTCGGCTGTTCTGCCCCGCAATTGTGGCACCGCTTCCACCGACTGCTCGAGGACACGCAGGAATTCCTCCACGGTCACGGTCGTGCGGCCGGCTGCGACCTGCGCGTGGGACCAGTTCTTCCAGCCGGCGTCGAAAGCGCCGTGAAACTGGCGCGGCATCAGCGATGTGACTGCCTTGCTCCGGCTGTATCCCGCCAAGTCCCGGGCGGCCGAAGAAGGAATTTGATGTGCGGACTGCACGGCCGAGCCCGGGCCTTCCCGGAACGCCGTCTTCACGTCATGCGGCTGCACGGCCACGTCAACGTTGAGTCCCGATCGCTGCCCGCTCTTGATCTGCGTCTCTCCCAAAGGCGGAGCGTTGGTTCGGGGCGGGCCGCCGCGTGGTGAGGTGGACGCGAGATCCGGATTCGGCGCGTATCCCTCGCCGACCACTTTCTGGTACCGATCCACCGCTTTGTTCACGCCGCCTTCGTGCGACACTGCTTCCGGTCCACCAGCTCGCACGCCTTCGAAGTAGTCGCCGACGGCGCGCTCCGCCGCCGTCAGCGCCTTCGGTGGAATCTTCCCTTTGTTGGCGGCTTTCAGGGTCTCCAGGGCGTCGAGCGCCTTGCTCGCCTCGCTGGCAAGATTTTTCAGTTCCGCGGCCGAGGCCGGCGGCCTGGGACCGCGTGGCATCCTCGGCGGCGCGGGTGGTTTGAGGGGCTTCGGTGCAGGGACCTGGGCTGGCGGCTTTGGCCCGCTGCCAGCGGATCGAGTCCCGGTCCTAGGCGACTTCGACGCAACCGGCTTCACGGGTTTCGGCTTGCTGCCCGATGCCATGCTGGTGGTTGGCTCACGGCGCGGCGCCTGGCCTTCGGCACCCGCGGCCTCTTTCACGTCCTCGGCAACCTCCTGAACCACCTCCGGCACTTCTTCCGGCACCGGTTCGGCTCTTGCCTCGCCCGGTTGGGGCCGGTCGCTGGGGCTGATCTTCTTCTTGCTCTGGATGTCATAAAGGTTATCGGGCGGTGCCTCGCGGGGAGGCTCCGGCGCGGGAGGCTCCGGTTTCGGCGTGTCGGATATCTGAGTGGGCGGCTCGGCGGATGCGCCCGCCGGCGCATCGCGGAGCGGGGTCGCGTCCGCCCCTTTCGCTGCTTCGTCGAGCGCCTTCTTGACCTTCGGATCATAGCGGCGGCCACGTGCACTGCGGATATCGCGCGGTTTCGCTGGTAACGACTCCGGCGCCCGACTCGGCTCGAGTGCCTCCGGGGGCTTCGCTTCCACCGGTGGCGCCGGCTCCGGCAGCTTCGTCTCGGGCACGAGCGGCTTCGCATCCGCGGCCTTGCTGAGATCGGTTGCGCCCTCGACGGTCTTGCCGACTTCGCCGGTCGTCTCGGCGACCTTGGTGACATCGGCAGCTTTCGCAACGTCAGCGGCCTTTGCTACATCGGCGGCTTTCGCAACGTCAGCAGCCTTTGCGACATCGGCGACCTTGCCGGCGACTCCGGCACCCTTCGCCGCCTTCGATGCCGCGTTGGCTTCCCCTCCGCCAATGAAGAAGCTGCCGACATCGACCAGCAGCAGTCCGGGTATTTCCGCGATGCGCTCGCGCTCCGACCAATCGCTCCAGATGATCTCGCCCGGCTTCCTGCCGGCGAATCGGGCCTTCTGCTCAGGCTTCTGCTCCGCCTCGGGCGGCACGAACTCGCCGCCTGCCGCCTCCACATAGTTGTGGCCGAGGCCCTTCAGCAATTCCAGGCTCTGCTTCTGGCGCGCCTCTTGCTTCGCATTTTCGGCTTCGTACAACCTCTTGAACGCATCGCTGGTCGAAACCTTCGGATCGACGATGTCGCGTGCAAACCCCGCTCCCTCCTTCAACGTATCAGCGCTCGGAAGCGGGCTTGCCATATCGGCGACCTTGGACAAGCCTTCGACGGTATTGACGGGGTGGACGAAGATGTTTTCGATCCCCTCCACCATCGTGTACACGGCCTTCGCTGCGCCGCCGGTGAGTTGGCGCTGCCGCTTTCCCAGTTCCTTGGACGCAGCATTCGCGCCGCCCTCTATCTGCGCCAGCGTTGGATGTGCGGCGGGGTCGATATAGGTTTTTTCACGCGCTTCGAATTTGCCGTCCTCCCAGTCGTTGATCGTGGACCAGGTCGCGGCCTTCATCTCCTTCAACCCGTCGTCGGTCGCCTTCTGCCAGTCCTTGACCGCCTGGATCGGATGACCGTTCAGAAGGGTCCTTGCCGCGGCCCGCGTCGGTTCCGATCGCAGCTTGGCGGCTGCCTTGAGCATGCCGTTGGCGCTGCGGACCAGATTTGCCCGTGCGGATTTGTCGTCGGCCGTCGGCAGCTTCGTCTCCACCCAGCTGGAAATGCGTTCGTCCACCGATTTCGCTTCGATCCCCTCCAGCGCATATTTCTTGACGTCGCTCTTGTCCCACGCCGCCTTGGCTTCGGCGGCGATCGTCTGGGCTTTGCCCTCGAGCTTGTTGTAGGCCTCCTTGGCTTGGCTCTCCGCCTTTGCCAGCGCCGCCCTCGGATCGTCATAGGCGCCCTTTACGGCGCTCGCAGCACTGGACACGCCCTGCACCGCACGCTCGTACCATGGCACTTCGGGATCGGCGGCAAGACCGACTGCACTGGCGCCTGCGACCTCGATCGGGGCGCGGCCAGCGGCGACGGCGTCTCCTGCCTGCACGGCCCCGCTCTCCAGCACGCCGCTGCCATCGAGGGTCGGCGATGTTGCACCGCCCCGGCGCTGTTGGATCACATGCGCGAGTTCGTGACCCAGAAGCCGCCGCCCGGCCGCAGTGCCCGGCGCGAACCGCCCCTCCGCGAAGGCAATGTGCTCGGCGACCGTCACCGCCTTTGCGCCCACGGCATGCGCGCTTCGGGCCCCAACGCCGTCGGCATGGACACGCACCGAGCCGAGTTCAGCGCCGAAGCGCGCCTCCAGTTCTGCCCGCAAGGACGACGGCAGCGGCGCGCCGCCGCTGGGCTTCGCTCCGCCAAACGCGAGGACGGGACCGTGCCGCGCGGGCGAGGCCATCCCCGAGTTGGATTGCGCGCGCGGCGGCTGTTGCCTGTCAAAACCCGATTTCGGGGCGCGCCCCTGCGTACTCATCTTGCCGCTCCCTCCTCAACTTCGCGCTGCTTGACCGGCCGCGCCCATTGGCCTTCCGTCCTCTTGAGGGTCGTTGTAAACCGCGACGGTCAGATGCAAAAGCTATCACACCGAATCGCCGCAAGGCAGGCCGCCACAACGACTACGCTGCGAATGTACCCGGCCGTCAACTCGTCGGGGCGACCCGGCTTGAAATGAGGAAAGGAGGGATGGCCGAATGAAAGCGACCGCGGCACGCGGGTCCGAGGCAAAGACCGCCGGCGCCACGCGACGGCCCAGTCGGGGTTTCGCCTTGAGGACGCCAGCACATGGGGTACCGGCGGCGCTGCGGGAATCGAACGAGGGTATTGTTGCGCCGTTCGGGACGCCCGCGGTGCCGGTTCAGGCCAGGCTGGAGATTGGGCCGGTCGACCATCCGCTTGAGCGCGAAGCCGACAGCGTTGCGACCGCCATTGCGGGCCGCCTGCCCGCGCGGACGGGCCGCGTGCGGCCGCATGGGCCATCGGGGGGCACGGTGAATGAGGTGCTGGCCACCTCCGGGCAACCATTGGATCCCGGCATCCAGCGGCACATGGGCGCCGCGTTTGGACGCGACTTCAACGCGGTGCGCGTCCATGCGGACCAGCGCGCCGCCGGCTCCGCTGCGTCGATTGGAGCGCGCGCCTACACGTTCGGCAACCACATCGCGTTCGGCCACGGACACTACGCGCCGGGGCGCGCGGAGGGCAATTGGCTGATCGCCCATGAGCTCGCGCATGTCGTCCAGCAGCGCGGCGGTGGCGCCCTGCGGGGTTCGATACGGGGGACGACGGCCCTCAGCGAGTTCCCCGCGCCAGCGATCCAGCGGGCGGACGAGGGCGAATTGGCGTTCCTCGACGGCTGGGTCGTCGAGCACACGGCGAGCGCCGTGATGGGCGGGACGACCTGGCACTTCCTTCGCGAGATCCTGCGCGGCTTTGTCGGCGGCAGCAAGAAGAACCTCAAGGAAGGTGGCGGCGATCATATCGTGGACCGTCTGAAGTCCCTGCTGACGAGCCCGTCCGCGATGGGCACGTTCTACCTGCACTACGTGATCGGCCTGGCGAAAGGCCTGGTCAGTCCCATCGTCGATCTGTGGCACCTGATCAGCGGGGCATTCAAGTTGCAAATGCAGCTGTCCGGCTGGATGATCGACAAGGCGACCGAGGTATTTCGCCGGCCGAACATCGTCATTGCCCGCGCCCGGGATGTCATCGCCAGCGTCGATCAACTCGCCGGAAAGGTCGGCAAGCTGTTCGAAGAATTTATCAACGATCCGGTCAAGTCCGCACAAAGACTGTCCGGCTGGGTCGACAGCATGATGGAGAAGGCGCTCGGCCAGGCGCGCGCCAAGGGCCATGACGTCGCCGACGCGATGTTCCGTTTCATCGATCTGGCATGGGGTGAAATGGGTGACAAGATCGGTTCCGTGATCGGCGCGGTTCTGGTGCAGATCCTGATGATGGTGTTCTCGGAGGGCATCGGCAATCTGGTGACGGAAGCGGGCGCTATCCTGGGCCGCGCGGGCGCGATGATCGGGGCAGAAGCGTTGAACGTGATCCGCGCGGCCGGCGCGTTCCTGACGAAGGCGATGGAGGGGGTCAAAGCGCTCGGCAGCACGGTCATGAAGGCATTCGAGGGCATTTTTGCGGATCTGATGAAACTATTCGAAAAGATGAAAGCCCTGATCGAGGTCGCGGCCGAGGAGTTCCAGTTAGGCAAACTGGCAACTGCCGGGGAAGCGGGGCCCGAAGCCATGATATCGAAGGCGACGCGGTTCGAGCCGAAAGGCACGCGCACCACGATGACGACGGTCGAAGAGCTTACCGGGAAGGGACCGAAGGGCGCGACCAAAGCGAGACCGAAATCTCTCCCGGAAGGCGCGAAGAAACCAGCGATCGAACCACGTGCTACCGACCTCCCGCGGGCTGTTGAACAGAGAGGCAAAGATATCCTCGAGATCTTTGAAGAGGGGCAGGAGGCAGCGCGTCCTGGTTCAACGGAAGCGGAGTTCACCGGGCAGCGCGGTCGAGGCGAGCGAGCCAAACCTGGGGGTGCGGCTCAGCCGAAGCGTTTTGAAGTCGGAAACTTCTGTCACGAATATGCGGAAGAGCTTTGTCCTGAGCTCCGAGGGCGAACGCTCGACGCCGAATTCAAAATACCCGAAAGCGCGCGGCGGATCGACCGCGTAGATTGGAAGACCGGCGAACTTATCGAAGTAAAGCCAAACGTGAAAGAATGGATGGATGCCGGAGAGGAGCAACTGAAACTTTACAAGATGCACATGGATCAGAAGTTCCCAAGGCCTGGCGGGTGGAAGACCAAACTCGCGACATACGATCGCGATGCAGTCTACAGTTTCCTTCAAAAGGGTTGGCCGAAGAAATAGGAGTGCGTCCGGATCGTCCTTGATTTCGCCACGGGACTTGGCACCATCATGAGTTGAACGATCATGGCGTGGTCCGGCATTGGAATTTAGCGTGACCGCATCGTTGGCCGTCGAATAGCGGCATCGTGCTATTTGCTGGCTGGCGTTGCAGGGGGATCATTTAAAGATTCAAGCGGAAATCCTATTCGCGAGCGCGCGCCGTGTCGGTGCGTCGGTGGTTGGAGGAGTTGGGAGGGCAGCATAATGGGGCTACTTGCAGGCGAGCTCGCCGAGATCGTTTGGGCGGAAACCAAGGCATTCGGCCCGGCTCCGGGCGACGGAACCGGCAACCTTAATGGAGTCCGGCGCCTCGTTGCGCTGCTCGCAGCCTCAACCGGGGGCGTCGGCTTCGACAAGAGAGAGCCGCTTCTGTCTGTCGACGATCGACGATACGGTGACACCGCGCGCGCCATCATGCTGATCGCGGAAAATGCCAAGGCGGTTGCCGGGCCGCAAAACCGTTTGATCATCTGGGAGGCCAACGATGACCCCTCGCGGCTGAACACCAAGACGGATCCGCCCGCACCCGAGCCCTGGGACAAACTTGCGCCAAATCGGATCACCAATCACCTGCACCAACAGCTGCTGCCGAACGGGCGCACCGTCGACGTATTCTCGCGCGCACCGCTCAGCGGAGCAGAGGACGGCGCCGTATTCGTCAATGCGCTGACCGGAACCGGGGTTCCGGGCGGACGAGCCCCGATGGCGGAAGCCAAGCCGGCGACTGCCGCGCGGCCGAAGCTCGGGTTCTGGATGTTCGTCGTGGCGACAGTACTGTTTGCTTTGGCAGCGGCGTGCTCCTACGGCGTCGGCGTCGGCTCCCGGCTGACCCTCGGTCAATTCGTGCAGAATGCGCGCATCGCCGCCGGCGGCGATCAGCCGGCGCTCGATTGCGGTGTTACAACATCGGACCGGCCGACCGTGCTCAACACGGCCAATTGGCGGTCAAATCCGGACCCGTCAAAAGATTGCCGCAGCCAATATACGGCCGCCCAGTCTCGGGTCGCCGCTGCCCAATATCCAGATCCGCAGGATGCGGCCAAATCAACCCCGCCCGAAGCCGGCAAGCCCGCTCCGCGCAATGCCGGTCAATTGCGCAAGACCACGTGGCCTGAATGGTTTGCGAGTGTTGCGTTCTCGTGGTCGAGCGCCGGCGGTTCATCGGTCTCGCTCGTCATTCCCCTTGCGGTGGCGTTGATTTCTTTCGTGTTGCTTTTCGTGGCCGCCGGATATGGCGTCGCGGGGCGACCACTCGGCCCCATCATCGATGACCGCAATCGCATGAGCCTGACCCTTGCGCAGCTCGTCATGTGGTCAATCATCCTGCTGTCGGGACTGCTGGTGATCGGGCTTTACAACTACGGTTTTGGCGGCCTGGTGATCGCGGAACTGGAACAGCAGGCCGCTGCAGCCACGGCCGCTGGCGAGACTCCCAATACGGCCAAGCTCGCCCTTGATGCGTACCACCTGTTTCCGAGCATTCCGTATTACTTATACTACCTGGCCGGTTTTGCGGTCGCGACGCCGTTCATTTCGCGTCTGATTTCCAACACGACGCTGGTCGGTACGCCGGAGCAGACCGCCCCCGATCGAACTGCCACAGCCGCGGCGCCGAAATATCTCCATTCCAACGACAGCCCGGCTCAAGCGGCGATGGCCGACATGGTCACGCAGGAGGTGAAGGGTCGCAGCGACTTGGTCGATACGTCACGCATCCAGCATGTGGCAATCACTGGCATACTGGGCATCAGCTACCTCCTGGTCCTGTTCGACGCGGTCTCAAGCATCGATGCGGTGCGCATTGTGTACGCGGCCACCCAGAATGCGTCGGTGCTCGCTGCCATGCCGCAGATCGACGGGACCTTTACGGCGCTCCTCTTCGTCAGCCACGCCGCCCTCATCGGCAGCAAGGTGTATGACAAGATGGTGCCGGGAGTGACTGCCGGGAAGCCGTGATAAGTTGAGGGAGGTGCCGCAGCCATGAGTCAAGTGATACGTGGCTCGTCGCCTTTCCATATAATCGCGAGTGGGAAAGATTAGCACGGGATGTGGGGTAGGCTGGTAGAGGCGAGACCGATCTTTTGTCTCGCCTCGAAACCTGTCAGGCCGGCGGTGGCAGCGCTTCGGACGGACTCCATCGTTGGGCAAGCTTGAGGAGGTTGTGGGCGGTGCAAACCATCGCCCATTCGCTGCGTACTTTTTCGAAGTCGCGCATCAGGAATTGGCGGAAACCTCGTGCCTGCTTGATTTGCCCGAACACCGGTTCGGGCAGTTGCTTGCGCAGCCCGGTAGGGGCCGGCGTGGCCGCCAGCCTTGATCTTCGCCGGCATGGCTTCGACGCGGGTCGGTGCAGTCTTCGGCTCCGCTTGCGGTGTCGCCGCCGATAGCCGCTCCGAGGCTCCCGGCGCGGCGGCAGCCTCGTCCTTGACGTGACCGCCAATCGCGTCCCTGGCCCGGCCGGTTGCCACATAGCCATCGATGCCGCGGTTCTCCAGCGCGTCAACCGGTCCCGCGGTGGCGGACGATCCGACTCATGACGACGACCCGGCGGCCAGGTGACCGTTGCGACAGACTGAGCGCTGCTCGGTGGCCCCGGCCGAAGGTGGAGCGCCCACGATTGCCGGCCGCCTTCCCGAATCCCTTGCCGGTGTGCCCGGCCTTCTTTGCGGTGTGCATGACCTCACCGACAAAGCTCGTCGGATTGCGGCCGTTGCGGAAGCGGACCAGCCGAACGCGGAGGTCATCGTCACGTGCGGTCATGGACGTCTCCAAGCCGTATTGGATTGGGCGATGGCGCTTTCATCAATGAAAACACAGCGTATATGGCCGGAAGCGCCAGCCGTTCGATTCCCGCAGCGTTCAAAAACGTCAACCCAACCAACCACAAGCGCCCGGCCGGAGGCGGCGCTTTTCCCTTGCCGTCGTGCGGCCGCACCTGCACGGTTCCGGCTGGCGTTTCGGGTACTGCTTCGGTTGCGCAGGCGTTTGCCTTCGATGAAACCAAATACCCTGACTGGTCGGGCCAATGGTTGCGGCCGCCCGGCGTCGGCTTCCAATGGGACCAGACGCAGCCGCCGGGCCGAGGTCAGCAAGCGCCGCTCACGCCGGAATACCAGGCGGTGCTGGAGGCGAGCCTCGCCGACCAGGCGGCGGGCGGACAGGGCGGCGACAATCTCGTGACCTGCCGCACCAACGGCATGCCGCGGATGATGTCGGCCGCGTGGCCGATCGAATTCGTCGTCCTGCCCGGCATCACCTACGTCAACTTCCATCCTTTCCTGCCGCGGCGCATCTACACCGACGGCCGCTCCTTCCCCGACAATGAGGAGCCCTCGTTCGCCGGATATTCGATCGGCCGATGGCTCGACGCCGACGGCGACGGCCGCTTCGACACGCTCGAAGTCGAGACCCGAAACTTCAAGGGACCGCGCACCTACGAAGGGAGCGGCATTCCGCTCCACGACGACAATCTGTCGGTGATCACCGAACGCCTCTATCTCGACAAGCAGGACCCCGACATCCTTCACAATGACATCACCGTGTTCGACCACGCGCTCACCCGTCCATGGACGGTCAACAAGCGCTATCGCCGCGATCGTCACATCGTTTGGTTCGAGGACAATTGCACCGAGAACAACAACCACGTGATCATCGGCAAGGAGGATTATTTCCTGAGTGCCGACGGCAAGCTGATGCCGACCCGCAAAGGCCAGCCGGCGCCGAACCTGAGCTATTTCAAAACGCCCGCGAGATGAGCCGTGTCGGCATCTTCGCCCGCTTGACGTGAATGCCCTCCGGTCAGTGGGACGGGGACGAGGCGGCCGTCTCCGCCATGCCCTTCTTGAACTCCGCTTCGGTCACGTCGTACTCCCAGGCGGGGATGACGTGGACGTGGTTGCCGGCCGGGTCGCGAATGACGCCCATCGGGTCTTTACCATCCTTGACGTGGCGCTCACCCTCGGCGGCCAGGAAGTCGAAGTTCGGCAGCAGCGGAGCCAGGCCGTCGCCCATGTAGGCGAAGACGAGCCCGCCAAGTTCCTGAACGGGGTACGCCTTCTGCTTGATGCTGAGGCGGAAATCGCTCTGGCCTTCGCTCGGCGTCCGCAGCACCGTGCCGTCAGCGTCGAAGACCCAGCCGTGGTAGCGGCACATCAGGCCCTTGTTCATCGATGTACCGAGGCAGAGGTTAGCCCGCAGGTGCGCGCAGCGCGCGTCAAGCAGCCCGACGGTGCCGCTCTTATCGCGGTAGAGGACGAGATCCTCGCCCAACACCCGGACGAACGTCGGCTTGGTCTTCAGGTCGGCTGAGATACCGACCGGCAACCAGTACTTGCGGAAGAACTTGCCCATCGGCGTGCCCTTGCCGACGCGCGTGAGCATCTCATTCTCTTCCTTGGTCAACATACGCTCGCTCCTCGGTCCTATGTCGCGCATGCCGCGAGCACACCGGCCAGCTTGGCGTCCGAGGCATCGAACGCCGGATCCCACGATCGCAGAAGCTTCAGCTCACAGAGCGCCTGCTTCAGGAAGTCGAAGCGGTAGTACTTCGCGACCGGATACTCGGGCAGGTTCCATTCGCGGGTGTAGATGCCGACCTTGCGCTCGTACGCGCTGATGTCCAGTACCGGACCCCAGTCGTTGTGGTCCTCTTCCCAGGCGATCTCGGCCAGCTCGTGGCTGATGTGGATCTGGTGGCGGAGGACGCAGTCGATGGTCTCTTGCTGGTTGAGCCGCGCAAACTCGGCGCCCCGGAGAGTCGCCCGCACCATCGCCAGCACCAACTCTGGCTTCTGCTCGATGACGTCGATCGTCGTCGAGAGGCCGGCCTCCGGCAGCGCAAAGAGGTCGCGCGCCGACGTCAGGCGGCGCCCGCCCATGCGGACGGCAACGTTCCAGTGCGGCGGGTCGCAGCAGACCGCGTCGAGCTCACCCTTCTCGAAGAGGGAGAGACGATAGCGCTCCGTGTCCGGTGGCTTGCCGCGGCTATCGACCCAGGTCACATCGTCCGGGTCCACGCCGAAGTGCCGCAGCACGATCGTCGCGTCGATGCTCGAACCGCCCTTGCGGTCTGCGCCGAGCCGCTTGCCCTTGAGCTGCGACGGATCCTCGATGTGCGGTTGCGCGACGAAGACGTGGGCCGTGCGGTCTGCGATCGAAATGACGTTGATGTCCGAGTCTTCCGGTCCGCGCTTTTCGCGCACCGAGCGGAACATCGGGGAACCGCCTGGCGAGGCGAAGACGACCTTGCCCACTTTGCGCCACTTGTGGCGCGGGTGCTGAGCATCTGGGATTCCAAGCACCGCTTCGAGGGTCACGTCGAGACCTTCTTCGCGGAAAAACCCCTTGTCATGAGCGACCCACAACGGCGTCAGGTTCATCGGGTACGCCGGCCCGTAGATCACGACCTTCTCGCCAAACGACTTCATTCGTCCAACCTCCACAGAGCCTCGCGCGTGAAGCTCCAGACCTGTAACGCCTAGGCGCGGGCAGGCCTTCGCGATCTCGACGTTGGTCTGACCAAACGGCGCACGATTGGCCTATAATAGGGTGGCTCAGATGGGCTGTCTCGCGGGTTACCCCGAACTCCGTGTGACGCCTTGGGCGCGGGCAGGCTGCTGCTCCGCCGACGAGAAGAAAGGACCGCGCGTGTACTCTTCGCTGGCCGATCGCCGCCGCTTTCTCCAGGCCAGACCCGCGCTGAGCGCCGTCGTGGCACTCACCGTCTTGCTCTCGGTGGCGTGTACGCCGGAGACCGCCGCGCCTCCGCCGCCGACCCAGGCAGCGGCAAGTTCGACCGCCTCGCCAGTCAGCGCCGCCGCGCCCGCGACGGTGGTCAGTGGGCCGGCCACAAAGATCAGGGTCTCCTACCCTGAGGGTGGGGCGCACCTCCCGCTGTTCTACGCCCGTGACAAGGGCATTTTCGCGAAGAACGGCCTTGACGTGACGCTCCAGGGGCTCGGCGGCGGCCCGGTCGCGGCGGCGGCGCTTCAATCCGGCGAGATCCAGATCGTGGACATCACGGGCTCAGAGGTCGTCAGTGCCGACGCCGCTGGGGCTGACATCATCATCCTGGCGACGCTGACGCCGGTCTACCCGTACGTCTTCGAGGTCATCCAGGCGATCTCGTCGAAGGATGATCTTAAGGGGAAGACGATCGCCGTTCGAGCATCCGGCGATGCGACGGACATCGCCACGCGGGTACTGCTCAAGAAGGAGGGTCTCGATCCCGGCAAGGACGTGACCATCCTGGCGGTGCAGCAAGAAGGCGCGCGGATGGCCTCGCTCATGGCGGGTCAGATCTGTTGCACGGTCGCCCAGGTGCAGGACCGGGTGCTGCTCGAAAAGAACAACTTCCACATGCTGTTCGACAACGCTGGGCATTCCGAATGCGCAAGGCGTGATCGCGACGAAGCGCACCTATGCGAAGGACCACCCGGACGTGATCCCGCGCTTCATGGACGCGCTGATCGAGAGCATCGCGCGGTCGAAGAATGACCGGGCGGGTTCGCTGCCGGTGCTGAAGGCGCAACTCAAGCTCGAAGACGACGCCACCGTCGGCGCGACCTACGACTTCTTCACTGGAAAGGTCGTCCCGAGCGTCCCGACGCCCACGTCGGCGCAGTTCGCCGACGGCATCTCGATCTTGTCGCGGCAGAACGACAAGCTCAAGGGCTTCGACGTCGCTCCCTTCATCGACACCTCATACCTGGACAACTCCCTGAAGCGCGGCCTGCACAAGTCCCAGTAGCGCGGGGCTTAGGGGCGGCCGCGGCGGGGGTGTCGCGCCGGCGATATCCGGCCCGCGCGATCCGGGCTACCGTGTGGCGCAGATCATATGAACCGGATCAACCTACCAGGGCAGACCCCCATCTGCGCCGGGCCGAGTGCGACGAGGAGGGCGGCATGGAGGCCGGTACGGGCGGACACGGCGCCAGGCTGCGGGCGCGAGACGTCACCATCCACTACTGGCTGGAGCGCTCGAACAGCGCGTTCCTGGCCGTCGATGGTATCAATCTTGACGTCCACGAGGGTGAGTTCCTGTCGATTGTCGGGCCGTCGGGCTGAGGAAAATCGACGTTCTTGAACGCGGTCGATGGCCTGCTTCCGATCTCCGGCGGCTCGCTCACGCTCAACGGCCGCGCGATCAACCGACCGGGACACGATCGGGCGATGGTGTTCCAGCAGCCGAATCTGCTGCCCTGGCGAACCGCGATGGGCAACGTCGTGTACGGCCTCGAGTTGCAGGGCCGGCCGATGGGCGAAGCGCGCAAGCATGCCCAGCACTTCATCGAGTTGGTCGGGCTGCACGGTTTCGCGGACGCCTACCCATCAGAACTATCGGGTGGGATGCAGCAGCGGGTGAACCTTGCTCGGGCACTGGCGATCGACCCGGAGATGCTCCTGCTCGACGAGCCGTTCGCCGCGCTCGACGCTCAGACCCGCGAGTTCATGCAGCTCGAACTCTTGCGGGTCTGGTCCGGGACCCAGAAGACCGCCATCTTCATCACCCACGACATCAAGGAGGCGGTCTACTTGGCCGATCGGGTCGTCGTGTTCAGCGCCCGGCCGGGGCGGGTGCGGCAGATTTACGAGATCGAACTGCCACGCCCTCGTTCGCTGAGCATCAAGCGCGAGCAGCGCTTCCTCGCCTACGAGGACGCGATCTGGGGTTGTATTGAAGAAGAAGTCACGGCCGCGAATCAGGTCGGCCTGGTGGCGAGGGGCTGAACGGCGTCGTTCGCGGCCATCGGTTGGCGCGAGCGCGCCCCTTCCGCCCGATCTCGTGCCGCGTTTCAGCCCGATCTCGCGCCCGCGCCTCAAGACGAAGCCATGTGGGCGGAGCACCGTGTTCGTGGCGCTCCCAGTTTCCCAAGGATAGGCCGTGTGGTGGACTGCGGCTCCGACCAAGCCCCTAAGCGCAGGATCGAAGAGAATATCGCAGATTTAGGTGTTGTGGGGAAAGGCAGTAGCGCTCCCCCCTTACCATCCCCCTCCGTCCGGCGCCTGTTACAGCCCGAACACCCAGAGCACCGTCGCGTTGGACTGATCGCGCAGTTCCGGATTGCGCCGCACGCCAGCGAGCGAGTTGCTGATAGCGCCGTTGGGACGCACGCAGCACACCCCGGAGGCGATCGCCACATACTGCTTGCCGTTCACCGCATAGGTCATCGGCGCGGCATTGAAGCCGGTGCCGACATTGAATCGCCACACCTCTTCGAGCGTCTGGTCGTCGAGCGCCACCAACGTACCATCGAGGAGGCCGGTGAACATCAGGCCGCTCGCGGTCGTCAGAGTGCCGGAGGAGTTCTGGTAGGGGAATTCCGTACGTTTCTTGATCTCGCCGGAGACGGGATCGAGCATGGTGATGGAACTGGTGATTGGGCCTGCCACGCCCGGCGCCCCGCCGTTGAATCTGCCTTTGACGTGGTCAGCGGTGTTGAGCGTGATCTGGCTGCAGCCTTCATAGGCCGGGATGTAGAGCATCCCGGTCCTTCGGCTGTAGGACACCGGCCAGAAATTGGTGCCACCCGCGATGTTCGGGCACACCCGGCGCGCGACGCCGTTGGCGATCGAACTGGCGTCTTCCGCGTAGATTTGGATGTCGCGGTTCGGATCGTAATCGACCGGCTTGCCGGTCTTAGGATCGATCCCGTTGGTCCAGGTCGCTTCCTTGACGTGCTGGGTGGCCTTGAGAAACTGGCCGTTGATGCGATCGAAGCTGTAGGTGAAGCCGTTGCGGCCAGCATGCGAGAGAATCTTTCGGTCCTCGCCGTTAATCTTGGCATCGATCAGGATATGGGCGCCGGTCTCGTCATAGTCGCGGTTGTCGTTCGGCGTGTACTGGTGCCACCACGTGATCTTGCCGTTCGACGCGTTGAACGCGATGGCGCTCGACGTGAAGAGGTTGTCGCCGGGACGGAAGGTGTTGTCATAGGCGGGCACCGGGTTGCCGGAGCCCCAATAGGTGAGGTTGGTCGCCGGATCATAGCCGCCGGTGCCGTAGAAGGCACCGCCCCCCGTGCGCCAGGCATTGACCTTGTCCTTCCAGGTCTCGCTGCCCGGCTCGCCGGGCGCCGGGATCGAATAGGTCTTCCACACCATCTCGCCGGTCTTGGCATCGATGGCCTCGACCCAGTTGCGTCCGCCGCGGTCGGCGCCCGAACCGCCGACCAGGATCACGTCCTTGAGGGCCAACGGGGCGGCCGTGATTTCCAGATCATCCTGATCGGTGAGATTCTTGTCCCACACCACCTGGCCGGTCTCCTTGTCGGTCGCGATGACGTGACTCGCATAGCCGGTGACCGAGATGACGAGATTGCCCCACAGCGCGACGCCGCGGTTGCGATCCTGCTTCTCCAGCTTGGGGTCCATCTTCCAGATGATCTTTCCGGCGGTTCCCGACCGCACGTCGATCTTGGTGACGACGCCCCAGCTGTCGACCATGTACATGTAGCCGTCATCGACCAGTGGCGTCGCCTCCAGGCTTTCGCCGACCGACTTGCCGCCGAGCGGCACCGCGAAGGCAAGCTTGAGGTTCTTTATGTTGGTCTTGCCGATCGCGGTCAGCGGCGAATGGCGCTGGGCCCCAAAGTCCCGGTGGTGATGAAGCCAGTTCTGCGGCTCGGGATTGAGCAGGCGCTCATAGGTCACGTCGGCG
>Ga0137393_10000795_pt1 | contig 19531 bp, 15 predicted proteins | sample 15con2h34BmetaG_FD_101396 | JGI IMG/M metagenome (GOLD analysis project Ga0137393, IMG submission 101396) | Vadose zone soil microbial communities from Angelo Coast Range Reserve, California, USA - 15con2h3.4B metaG | ecosystem: Environmental > Terrestrial > Soil > Vadose zone > Saprolite...
CAAAGTGGCGCGGCATCCTTACCGTCATGTAGGATTGTGCGGTGCACAAGGAGACCGCATGAGCCGACCGGCAGGAAGTTACGCCATTTTTGAAACATCTCAGGGAAACATTGTCGTACGCTTGCTGGAGAACGAGGCGCCGAATACCGTCGCAAATTTCGTCGGACTCGCTGAAGGAACGAAGGAATTCACGAACGAGAAGACGCGCCAGAAAGAAAAGAGACCGTTCTTCGACGGACTGATTTTCCACCGCGTGATTCCGCAATTCATGATTCAGGGAGGATGCCCGCAGGGGTCAGGAATGGGCGGCCCGGGATACAAATTTGCCGACGAATTTCACGCCTCGCTGAAGCATTCAAAAGCGGGAAAGCTCTCGATGGCCAATTCCGGGCCGGGAACCAATGGCAGCCAATTTTTCATCACCGTGGCGGCAACACCCTGGCTGGACAACCGGCACACGATCTTCGGCGAAGTCGTGGAAGGACAGGATGTGGCGGACAAGATTTCAAACGTGCCGCGAGATTCGAACGATCGTCCGCGCACTCCTGTAACGCTGCAGAAGGTGCGTATCGAGCGCATCAAGTAAACCCGAAGCACGCCCATGCTCACTGCCGAGCGCCTTCTGCGGTTCATAATCGAATTTATCTTCATCTTGCTTGGCGGCTTATTAATGTGGTTCGGCTTTGCTGGCCCCATTTATGGCCAGACCGTCGACCGGCACAGCACCAGCTGGCTTGTCCTCAGCATAGCGCTGGTCCTGTGGGGTCTTCGGGCACTCTACCGGCCGGGCCAGTGGCGGCTGCGCTGGGAAAATTGGGCGCGCGGGCTCTCACTCGTGCTTCTGGGAATCCTGATGTTGGTCATTTCTCGCGTGCCGTTTCCATGGGTGGGGCCGTTGCTCGCAACTGCCGGTGGAGTGCTTCTGGTGCGAGGCGTTTTCGGCTCTGTCTTGATTTTTCGACCTAAGTAGCAACACAAATCGCGCTCTTTTCTTTCCGCGCTTTGCTTACAGTTCGCTTCTTATATATTCCACGCAGCTGGCTGTGCTCCTAGAATCTGGGAATCCAACCGGAGCTGTCTCTCGCCTTGATCGAATAGCAAGGAGAAAAACCGTGCTGAAAGAATTCAAAGAGTTTGCCATGCATGGAAACGTCATGGACTTGGCAGTCGGCGTCATTATCGGCGCAGCTTTCGGGAAGATCGTTTCGTCTCTGGTGGAAGACATCATCATGCCGCCGATCGGAGCGTTGCTCGGCCATGTGGATTTTTCAGCAAAGTTCATCAACCTGAGCGGCAAATCTTTCGAAACGTTGGCCGACGCGAAGAAGATCAACGCGGCGACGCTCAACTACGGAATGTTCTTGACCACGGTGATCAATTTCCTCATCGTCGCGTTTGCCGTATTTTTGGTGGTGCATCAGGTAAACCGCTGGACCAAGAAGCCCGAAGCACCCGCAGCGCCGACGACGAAGGACTGCCCGCAGTGCGCCATGACGATTCCCATCGCGGCGAAACGTTGCGGACATTGCACGGCGCAACTGGCATGAGGCCGTGAAAAGTGGTTAGTTCTTAGTGAGAAGAATTGCCTGCCGGAATGAGAGCCGGACACCGCAAACTGAAAAAATACCAAGACTAGGATCCGGTCGCTTCATGTCTTCGGAGCTTTCTTTTTCTGGTTGGCTTCGAGATGGGCGCGCAGGCGGTTGACGACGATGTCCTCGTGTCCTTCGTCCACCTCTTTTTGCACTTCTTCCAGGGCGAAGTGGACGACGTCGTGATGATGGATCTCCTGGGGCGCGACAGCATCACTGAAACGCAACCAGAGCCGGTGGAGCAAATTGACTTCGTTGGCAGTGAGGTTTGGCGCGTGCGGTCCGAGGACTTTGTAAAGCTTATCTCCGTTGGGCAAATGGATTTCGAGGTTGAATTGCGGCTTGGGATCACCGAGTTTTTCCCAGGCCTCCCCGATCTGCCGCGCTTGCTCTTCATTTGATTCTTTTGTTGAACGCCCCACAACAATTGTGCTGGATTGCAAGGACGTCGCGGCGCGCAGGATACCGTCCCACAAATCATTTGCCGCAACGACGGCGAGGCGGATGGATTTGCCGCGTTTTTCCGCCATGGACAGGGCCTGGGAGAAGAGGTGCTGCTCGATGCTGCCGAAAAGCTGATCGGCGTCCAGTTCGTTTTCTCCGGAAGCGGAGCGGCGCAGGAGCCGCACGTGGAGCACGACCACGTCGCGGCGGCCGGGCTTGATACGGTCCAGCACGTTCCCCAGGTGATAGAGCGCGTAGTGATTGCTGATCGGGACGAGCATGTTGCCGGGGCGCGCACCCACAGCCTCGGGGGTTAGTTCCCCTTCCAACTCGAGATTAAACTGGTCCATCTCGACGTGAGCTGCACCGCCACGTCTGCCACGGCGCTCCGAAATCGTGAATACAATGTAGAGGAGGACGGAAAAGGCGCCGCCGGCCATCGTGGCGATGGGCTTGGTGAACAGGTTTACGACGGCGATCAGAAACAAGGTCAGCGTGATGAGCCCGAGCCCAACCGGTATCTGCACGCCGCGAATCGTGAAATTGAACGGAACTTGAAATTCTCGCTGGCCGGGACTGGTGTAGCGGAGAACGAGGACCGCGAGCCCATTCATCGCAAAACTCCAGATCACACCGAACGCATACAGGTTCGCGAGGAAAGTCACATCGCCGTGGCTGATGATGATGGTAATGACCTGCAGCGCCACAACGATGTTGATGATGCGATAGCTGGTGCCAAAGCGCCGGTGCGGCTGGCGAAACCAGGCGCTGAGCACTCCGTCTTCGGAAACACGGTTCAGCACACCGTTCGAGCCGACGATTGCGGTGTTTACAGCGCCCGCCAGGATTAAGGTTCCGACCACAACGACGAAAGCGTGAAAAATCAGACGCGCGATTAAAGGTCCTTCGAGATTCATCGCCAGTCCGCCAATCAAGTTCTCGAGAAAGTGCTGGCGGACATCGTCCGGAATGATCATCACCGCAAAGAAGGAGACAAGAGAGGTGAACACCAGACTGTAGACGAAGATGACCAGCCCGGCTTTCTTGAGGTTCGGCAGCTTGGGGCTCTCAATCTCGCGGTAGACCTGAGCGAGCGATTCCTCGCCGCTCATGGCCAGTACGGAATGGCCCAGGGCGATTAAAATGGCGAGGACTCCAAACGTGTGAGGGAGGCTGCTGTGCGCGAGCCATCCGAGTGCGCTGGCGCTCAGCCTCAAGTTGCGCGGGTGAGGCAGGGGAGGCAATGCGGAATGGCGCACCGCCACTGTGTAGATGCACCAGGCGATGAGAAACACCACCATCACGGTGACCAGCTTCATGATGTGCAGGGCTTTTTCGCTGGACTCGGCAACGCCCTTGGTGTTCTGCCACCAGAAATAAAGCGTGACGACAATGGCGAAGCTTGCTGCGATGAAATCGACACTGCCCCCAGAGAGCGGGCCGCTCACGTGGAAATACTGCAAGAGATCATTGATAAGGCCGGCTAAATACTGGCCCGCCGCGACCCCGCTGATCGGTCCAGTCAGGATGTAGTCAAACATGAGCGCGGAGACGCTGAATTTCGCTAAGGTACTGCCGAGAGCCATTTTCACGGCGCGATAGACGCCACCGCGCACAAACATGCTGCAGCTTTCTACGTACACCGCGCGCACGGCGTAGGAAAACAGCATGATGGCGAGGATGAACCACGGAGCGGTCTTGCCGATGTACCCTTCGGCCTCGCCGCCTGCATAGTAAGCCGAGGAGGCCAGGTCGTTGAGGACAATCGCTGCCGCTCGCCAGAAGGAAATGAATGTCAGGAGGGCCGTAGTGGCGACGATGACGCGCGGAATACCGTTGCCCCGGCTGCCTGCTGCAGCAGAGCTGCTAGGAGTGCTGCTCATGTATGGGTTTCGTTACCTTGTAGGTTGAAATCGTCGCATTTTTCAGGAGCGAAGTCTAGGTGGAGACCCCGCGCACCGCTCCAAAATCTCGCCAGCTCCAGCCTAGATAGTGGGGCCAGGATGCACATTACCGGAGTGTTTTTCGCGAAGCAGTTCTTCGATGTCGCCTATCTTCTCGCCAAGGAGATTGAGCTTTCGTGCCAGGCCTTGAATGTCGGAAGCGGCGCGGCGGTTCACGTCGAAATCGAGTTCGCCGCGCAGGCGATCCTTCGTATCCTGGCGATTCTGGCTCATCATGATGACGGGCGCCTGGATCGCGGCTAGTAACGAAAGAAAGAGATTGAGAAGAATGAAGGGATAGGGATCCCAGGCGGTTTTTCCCAAGAGTATGTTCACCGCCGTATAGACGCTGCCAATGACTGCAAACGTGATGATAAACGTCCACGAGCCGCCGAATTGACTGACCGAATCGGCGACGCGTTCGCCAAAGGCAGCCTCCTCTTCGATGATTTCGTTGGGATGGCGATTGGCCCGGAGGCGCACCAGTTGCTGGGAGGCGTGAAATTGCTTGCCGAGGACGGTAAGCATGTCCATGCCCGCATGAGGTTTGCGCTGAAGCAGAACGGCAATGTCGTCGCGGGAGACTTCAAGACACGTCGTCTCCTCGAGTGCAATCGCATCGGTTTGATGAGGAGTCTTTTCAAGCATAGAGGCGAACCCGAAAAACTCGCCGTGAGCCGGCTCATCGACAGTAACCTCTTGATGATCTTCGTCAACGGTTGAGACGCGAACCCGGCCGGAGATCATCACGTAGGCTAGCCCGCTGGGATCACCTATCTTGTAGATGCGTTGTCGTGGAGCAAATCGTCTCATTTCGACTTGACTAGCGAGAACAGCGGCTTCCTCGTCATCTAGAAGCGCAAAAAGCGGAACGTGCTTCAATTCTTGAAGGTCGCAGGCCATGGGCCACCTCGTTCGGTAAAAAGGACCACGCAAATCTGTCCCGAGGATTCCACAAAAACGAGGAAAGAAACAACTGCCGGAGTGTAATAAGCGTTGATGACACGTTTTCTCTGAGAACAAAGATGAAAACGCTAGAGGATAGCCGGTCCAGCCTGGGCGAGCTATGAAATATTAGCCAGCCGACGCCGTGCGGAAGGCTTTGGCGCATTCGGCGCAGGGGCAGATGCTGCGGAGATGGTCGTAGCTATAGATGCCAGTGGAATGACCGTCAGAGAAGCTAAGTTGAATCGCGTAGTTGCCCACTTGTGTGGCGGCTTTGGCCCTCGGCTTCGGCTTGAACATCGGTAGGGCCGGTGATGACAGCAGAGTTGGAGCGGCAGGGCCATGTGACTGCTTCTTTTCGCGCAGGTCGTTGCATGTGGCGCAGGGGCACTCTTCGCGCAAATACGTGAATTCGTAGTGGCTGGAGTGGCCGTCAGCCCAAGTGATGTCCACACCAGCGCCGCTCGAGACGTGCACTTTGATGCTGCTCGGTTTTTTCCGTGGGTCCGGTGGAGTTGGCATTGTTGGCTTTACGCGATCAGCTCTTGGACTTGCCGTTGCAACAATCGCCCGGCGGAATGGGATTCCCATGGGGGCAGGTCTTCGGATGGCCAAGAAACGTGCAGATGCGCTGGTCCAACTCCGGGCTGATGATGTGTTCGAACTTGCAGGCTTGCGTGTGTGCTTCGGAATCCTCAATGGAAAACGTGTCCTTGAAGAGGCGTTCGGCCAGGCGGTGGCGGCGGACAACGTCGCGCGCACGCTGGCTGCCTACAGGGGTAAGCTGCACTTCGCCGTTTTCCATCTGTACCAAATGTAGATCCGACATGCGGGAGAGAACACGGGTGGCGGGCTCCTCTGAGACCACGGGGAGTTTCCCGGCCGGCCCCGAGGCATGCAGTCGCTCAGCTTGTGCCGGCTTCCCTTCTTCGCCGCAAACCCAAATTTGTTCGAGCAGGTGATCGAAGCGGATTTCATCGTCGGTTGAAACGGAAGTGCAGCAGTCCGCAGTGTCTGCAAGAGGGCAATTGAGCGGATGACTCGGGCCGTGCTGTAACGTATCGAAATGCAGATGCCCGTGGGCCAGCTCGATGCGGCGGTCGGCTTGGCGTGCAATATCCGGATCGTGCGTCACCATTAAGATCGTGTGACCCGCGTTGTGTAGCTCGCGGAAAATCTGAAGCACGACGTCTTCGTTGGCTTCATCAAGATTGCCGGTCGGCTCGTCGGCCAGAATCAGCTTCGGCTGATTGATGAGTGCGCGCGCGATGGCCACGCGTTGCTGCTCGCCGCCGGAAAGCTGGGCGGGAAGATGGGTTAGGCGGTCGCCCAAACCGACGCGCCTAAGCGCTTCCGCGGCCTGATTTTCATCCGTAACGCTGTGGAAATACTGCGCCAGCATTACATTTTCCACGGCCGTGAGATACGGCACGAGGTGAAACTGCTGGAAAACGAAACCAACTTTCTCGGCGCGGTAGCGAACCAGCTCATTTTCTCTGAGATTGGAGAGATCAACGCCGTCCACGACCACGCGGCCGGAGGTCAGCGTGTCCAAGCCGCCGAGGATGTTGATGAGCGTAGTTTTTCCGGAGCCCGAAGGGCCCATAAGCGCGACCCATTCGCCGCTGTTTACGCCAAAGCTGACGCCGCCAAGCGCGCAGAGCGTGCCATACTGCTTGGTCAGATTTTCGATGACCACTTGCGGTGAACCGGTGAGAGCCTGCGCCTGAACGAGGGAGCTCATGCCTCACCTCGAAATACCGAAGCAGGCCGAATGCTCGCCAACCGCCGCAGCGGAAAAGCACTGAGAATGGCTACGATGATTGTCAACGCCACAGCTACAGGATACACAATCAGCCGCGGACGCGCCGCTACGCCAAACACCGCTTTTCCCAATCCCATCGAAAGAACAATTCCCAACCCCGCGCCGATGACGCCTCCTACCAGCCCTAGCAGTGCTGCCTCCGCAAGGAACAGCCGCAGCACGCGCCGCATCGAGCCGCCGATGGCTTTCATCAAGCCAACGTCCATCTTCCGCTCCATGGCCACGTTGGTCATCGCCGCCATCACGCAAAGTCCGGTGAGCAGCAGCACAATCGCCACCGTTGCCGTCAGCAACCCACTGATGCGGTCGTAAACTTTCGCTTCGCCCTCCGTGAATTGCCGGATTGGACGTACCTCAGCGTCGGGGAATTGATTTCGAAGGTCGTCTAGATAGTGCTCGATCTGCGCCGGGGTGCCGGGCACAACGACCTCAATCAAGCTGACTTGCTGCGGCAACCCAGCAAGACGCTGAACGGTTTTCAATGGTATGAAAATCTGACCGTCTTCAATACCTCCAAAACTCCTAACCTGCGAAACCACGCAACTTACCTCAGCTTTCTCAGTCTTTAATTTCAATACCGCTGAGACGTGAAGATGAAATTGCGAAGCGACTTTTTCCCCGATTTCGCATGTTTCCGAATCAAGAATGACCGCATTGTCACCTTCGATCACTTGATGGGGGACTATTTGCTTTAGATCGTCGGCCAGAAAACGGTAACCGGCAATGACAACAGGTGCGGTCCCGAGCTTGGTGCCGTCCGTTCCTTCGCCACTGAAAGCTGTGACACCTGCAATGGCATAGAGAAACGCTGCCCTAGGAATCGAACGGAGGGAAGTTTGGTTTGGAAAGTGCTCTAACAGAGTTTCAGAGATGGTCGCTGTTCCTGAAGCCTGGCCAGTACTGGCCGGCGCGATGATGACGTTTGCTCCGAAACTGCGGAATTCAGTGGTAAGGCGGCGCTTGGCGTCAATCTGGAGATTGAAAAGCGCGGCGGTAACGGCAGCCCCGGCACCAAGGGCTAGCAGAATAACGAGCAGGCGGCCACGGTTGGCGCCGAGAAGTCGGCGGAGGATGCGCCAAAACATGGCTCGATTGGCCGTGCGGTAGCTAGCCATCATTCGCCTCGCAGAATAGGCGCCGGTTCGTAGCGCGAAGCACGGCGCAACGGCAATGCGCTGCCGAGCAGCGTGACGCCGGCGGCAAGCGCGATCACCACAAGAAAAACAATGAGAGAAGGCTCTGGCGCAGCCCCAAAAATCTTCTGCCCGAGCATGCGTGCCAGAATGATTCCAAGCGCGTAGCCGATGCCGCCACCGACAAGCGCGAGCAAAAGTTGCTCTGCGGCGAGCAAAAACCCAACCGTGCCCGAACCTGCCCCGAGCGCCTTCATCAAACCGATTTCCGTACGCCGCTCAATCACAGAAGCTGCCGCCGACGCGCCCACAGCCAGCGCGGCAGCCAGCAGCGCCGCGCCAGTGACCAACCACAGCAACATACGAACACGCGTAAGGACCTGGCCTTCGCCCTCCGCGACGCGGCGGATCACGCGCACATCGGTTCCCGGCAATTCCTGCTGAATTTGAAACGCGATCGAGGAAATATAAGGTGTGCAAAACCACCGGTCGTATTCCGCCGGCGTGAACGACTTTGGGTCCCGCTTCGCGGAGGCATCTTCCGGCTTGGTCAGAGCGCTGACATACAACTTGCGATATTGGCCGGGCTTGGCAGCGAGTTGCTGAGCAATTGAAAGCGGAACGATAACGACATCGTCTTCTGGACCCCCACTATCGAGAATTCCCACCGCCTTCAAGAATAGCGGTGCTTCATTTCCTCCACGGTACACAACTAGACTGTCCCCCATTGGCAATCCCGGAACGAACTTGCCCCCAACATGACTTCCTGCCTTTCGCGCAAGGTTCTTGCCCACCACGCATTCCCGCGCGCCTTCTGTAAACCATCGACCTTTCATCAATTGCCACCACGGGTTGGTTCTCTCGACTCCCGTCTCGAAGCCCCTCCCATCTTCCAAGTGAATCGCATGGCTCGCCCAAGTGCCAATTAGAGGAATAGTTGGCCATGAAAGCGGGTTCGCGCTCCGCTCCAGTACGTCGTCGCGACCGCTTACCATGGCCTTCGCAGGTACTTCAAGAACTGGCGCAAACCCCATAATGTTGTTGTGCCAGAAAATCTTCTTCAGCTTCGGCAGGTCGGATTCGGGGAGGTACGCGCCAGCGTTTACGGGGCGATAATCGACGCCGCCGATTTCGAGCGGCAGCGAATCGGCCTGCGGCGTAACGAGAAGATTCGCTCCCAAGCTGCGGAACTCCTTCGCCAGCCGGTCCCCCACATCGAGCGAAACGCTCAGCGCCGCGGTGGCTACGCCCATGCCCAGAGCCAGCGCCGCGCCGGTGAGAAGCTTGTGGCGTGGGCGTCGCCCAAAGGAATCGGCAACAAGTCGCAGGAACATGGGTTCGCGGCAGCCCGTGTAGGGACACGATAAATCGAGTGTGCCCTACTGAGGAATCTCCTTCGCAGCTTGCGTTAATGATGAAATATCGATGGTCAGCTCGCCACCCTCCACATGCGACGGAACACCGATCGGGTTGCAACCCCCGTGATCTCCCACCGACGGCACATAGATAGCCGAGCCGCAGTGCCGGCAGATGACATTTTGTCCGTCCTGGCGATACCCTTCCGCGCCGCAAATCCGGCAAGCGTCCAGTGCCGTGCCGTAGCCATTCGGTTTCTTGATAATCAGGAATCGCATCGACTGATTCCCGGCGTTGACCGTGTACAGGTGCAGAGTGCCGTCTTGCACTTCATTGATCGGGATGCGCACTTCATTGCCCGTGGCCACAACCGCCCGTGCAGAGGGCGGAGCGGAATTCGCACGCGTATAAATAAAATCCGCGGTCAGCACCAGAATCACCACCAGGCACGCACTCGCCGCAGCAATCATCCACCGCTGCTGGCGGCGATTCTGTGCTTCGAGCAATCTCTTCTCCGCTTCGCCGGCAGCTTCTTTTGCTGCCCTGGCGTGTGACTCCGACTGCCACTCGCGCACCACCAGCAGCGCCGCGGCCCCAAAAATAAGCACGAAGAAAAACAGCTCGTTGCGCACGATGGGGCCGATCAGCGCCATTTCTTGCTTACTCGAAGGGAGCCAGCGGGCTTCGCTTAGCTCATGCAATCCCGTCAGCGCGAGCTGAAATGCCACCAGCATCAGAATGGCGCTGGTCGCGGCAAAAAACCGATGGAGCGGAATACGCAAAGTGCCCTTGAAGAAAAACACACCGACGGCCACGGCCGCCCCAATGCCCACAATCGTCCCGATCCAGGTTTGCAACCCCTCGCTCGAGAGTTCCACCGCACGCAGGATCAGCGCCAACTCGGCGCCCTCGCGCAAGACCATCAGGAACACGAATAGAAAAATCCCCCAGCCCGCGGCGCTGCCCGTGCGTCCGGCATACGCCTCGACTTTTTGCTCAATTTCTTTTTTCAGGTGGCGCGCAACGCGGTTCATCCATACGATCATCGTAACTACGAACACGGAAGCCACCAGGAGCAGCAGCCCCTCGAATCCGTCTTCGCTGATTCGGAAGCGTTCCAGGGCCACCGCAACTCCGAGGCTGAGTGAGGCTGCCGCCGCCACGCCGTACCAGGCAAAGCGCGCCAGCTGCCCGCGTCCAGTCCGGGAGAGATAGACAAGGATGATGCCGACGACGAGAGAAGCTTCAACGCCTTCGCGAAGGGCAAGGAGAAACGCCGAGAGCACGAGAACTCCAGTTGTTAATCATTTGCAACAACGATTTAAGTGTACCGCAGCCATAGTCTTCCGTCAACCGGACCAAGTTGGTCCGCTTTCATCCGGTCACGAATAGGTTATCCTGTTCGCTGCTCATGCGCACCCTTCGCCAAGCTGCCTCCGTATTCTCGGCCGGTCTGCTCCTGTGTGTACCGATGCGTTCGCAGGCGCCAGCAACCACACCGTCCCCTGCCGGCATGGAACAACCCAATCCCAAGCGGGCCCAGAAGGCCTCAGAGCGCGGGGCCAAAGCCGAGGCGGCTGGACGGCTCGAGGAGGCGCTGGCGGCCTATCAAGAGGCTGCGCTGCTGGCGCCGCAGGATACCGCCAACGCAGAACGCGCAGCGGCGATGCGCTCCAGGCTGGTCCGTGTGCATACCGAGGCCGCCGAGCGTGAGGCCCTGGCAGGCCACATGGATCAGGCCACCGACGAGTTATTTACCGCCCTGCGGATCGATCCGGGAGATACCATCGTGGCCGAGCGCCTCGCCCAAATGAAAACGATGGCAGACGAGCCACCTGCAAAACTAGCGACGGAAATCTCCGGCCTGCCAAAGCTTCTGCCCACGGCCGAAAAACACAACCTGGACCTGCGCGGCGACACGAAGACGGTCTTCGAACAGGCAGCCGCCGCGTTCGGCATCAAAGCCGTTTTCGATCCGGACTTAAGTTCGCGAACGGTACGCCTTCGCCTCGACGATGTGGATTTTTTCACGGCCGTTTCGATCCTGAGCGCGCAAACGGCGACGTTCTGGCGCGCGCTGAATCCGACTCTCATCTTTGTCACCCCGGACACCCAGGAGAAGCGCCGCCAATATGCCCTTGAGGCCCAGCAGACTTTTCCGCTTTCCGGTGCCGCCAGCCCGGAAGACGTGACGGAAATGCTCCGCATCCTGCGCGAGATGACCGGGGCCACGCACATCGAGCTGGACGCGCGCAGCCGCACCATTACCATTCGCGACACGCCGGAGCGTCTGGCCGTTGCCGGAGAGTTGATCCGGCAGGTGGAAGAAGCGCGCGGCGAGGTGATGCTGGAGATCGAGCTCCTTGAGGTGGATCGCAACACTGCCCGGAAACTCGGCGTTCAAACACCCTCAAAGGCGCAGCTCTTCACCATCCCGTCCAATTTGCTCAGCAAGTTGACGCAGGCCAGCAATCTTACGGCGCTGCAAACGCTCCTGGCAGGCATCTTCGGTACGGCGGTAAACGCGGGGGCCACATCGCTCGGTTCACTGATTCCGCCGCTGGTTGCCGTGGGCGGAGGCAAGACCACGTTTCTTCTGACGCTGCCCGGAGCTGCGTTGGATTTTTCCAATGCCCTTTCCCTGGTGCATAGCGGACGGCAGGTTCTGCTCCGCGCTCAGGACGGCAAGCCGGCAACGTTCTTCGTGGGTGATCGTTTCCCCGTCACCCTCGCGTTGCTCTCCGGCAGCCTTGGCACGTCGAGCGCCGTGGCAAATCCAGGCGGCGCGAGCAATCCCTTCCCTAGCACTTCCTATGCGGCCGGCGCTGGCCCGGTGGCCCTCATCGCTGCCGATTTTCATAACAACGGCATACTAGACATCGCCGCGGTAAACCAGTTGGACAATTCCGTGACCATCCTCCTAAATCAGAGTGGCAAACCCGGGTCATTCGTCGAGGCCACGAATTCTCCCATTTCGCTGGGTGCGAAGCGCACCACAGCTCCGGCGAGCGCGCCTGCCATCGCATCCGCGGTGCTCACGTCCAGCGGCTTTCACGATCTCCTTATCACCGACCCTACCGCAAACAACGTTAAGATCCTTTTTAGCAATGGCGACGACACCTTTAAGACGCCTGCCACCTCCATCCCGGTTGGTGCTCAACCGAGCGCCATCGTTACCGCAGACTTCAACGGCGACGGCCACCAAGATTTCGCCGTGGCCAATTTCACCGACAACACTTTTTCAGTTTTTCTGGGAGGCATTGACAGGAACGGAAATTCCACTTTCACTGCGGTGAAGGGCTCTCCCTTTGCTCTCCCCACGGGCGTCCGCGGACCAGTCGCCATGACCGTTGCTGACTTCAACGCCGACGGCAAGCCCGATCTCGCCATCGTCAACCAGACAACGCTCGCCAATCCATCCGTGGCCCAAGGCAACGTTGTGGTTCTACAAGGGAAAGGCGACGGGACCTTCACGAAGTTCTCCGGCTCGCCGATTACCGTGGGAACATTGCCCGTTGCTGTTGCTTCCGGAGACCTGGATGGAAACTCCAGCCCCGATCTCGCAATCGTGAACAAGACGGATAATTCCGTTACTGTGCTATTGAACAATGGCGACGGTACCTTCCTTGCGGGACCGAATTCGCCGCTCACCACGGCCGCAAATCCCACCGGGATTGCCCTCGCCGACTTCAATCAAGATGGCCATGCCGACATCGCCGTCACGGGCGGAGATACGAATACGGTTCGAGTATTTTTTGGTGTCGCCGCAGGGCTCTTAACACTCGGATTCGAACCACCTGCAGGGCCGTCAGGGTCCACTCCCACCGCGATCATCGCGGCGCAACTGGTGAGCGGCGGCTTTCCCGATGTGGCCATCACCAACAATGTGTCCGGCGCCGCAGGCGACGTCACTGTGGTCTTGAGCCCGGCGAGTCTGTTTTCAGGTTCCGGGTTGACGCAGCAGCCCTATCCTGCTTCCGAATACATCGACCTCGGCGTAAAAGTAAAGGCCACGCCTGCCATGCATCCCAACCACGAAGTGACCCTGCAGCTCGAATTTGAAATTCGTGCGCTCTCCGGCAGCAGCGTGAACGGGATTCCCATTATCTCCAACCGCACACTGACGCAAACCGTACGCGTCAAAGAAGACGAACCGACGCTGCTCGGCGGGCTCACCGATACGGAAGAGACGCGCGCGATTACCGGCTTGCCGGGCTTCGCGGAAATACCAGCTGCGGGCTATGGGTTCGGGCGGAGGAACAATTCGCTGCAGGACACCGAACTCCTGATTCTCATCACCCCACGCAGACTGCGCGCGGCGGACCATCTTACGCGAACGATTTTTGCCGGCCGGGGCGATGCCACTGGCGGCAGAACAGCCGGTCCCGGCACACTTCAGTCTCCCTCTCCACAGCCTCAGCCATAATCAAGGGCCCCTTAAACCAATGCGCGACTCTATCCGCATGAATAGCTGTAATTGGCGAAATTTCTACGGCAGCGGTTCAAATACTACAATCGGCTGGTAGGTCCGAGGCACGACGGCTTCTGCTATGGCAATGAGCTTGTCCTGCTGGCCGAAAACGCGCAAGCGCGGCGCCTTTGGTTGGCCGCCATCTAACTGCATCGTGGCACCCGGCGGCGGCTCAGCGCGGCCCGGTTGGATCTGCGCGATCGAAACATTGAACTTGGAGCCATGGCGCACGCGCTTCTCAACCACCGGAAGAACGTTTGCGCACGGCAAATTGGGCAGGAGATTTTCCAGACGGATCAAGCAATCCGCGAATTTGCCCTGCTGCTTCGCCTCCGCAAGTTCCTCCAGCGGGATGGCCTGGTCCAGTGAAAATTCTCCGACGGCGGTCCGCGTGATTTCCGCCAGATGCGCGCCGCATCCGAGCTTCTGCCCCATCTCGTGCGCCAGTGAACGAATGTAAGTGCCCGACGAACACTCGATGACGAAACGCGCGATGCGGCCTTCCATTTCGAGCAGCTGGTATTTGAAAAGCTCGACTTCGACGGCCTTCAGCTCGACCGGCTGCTTTTTGCGCGCGAGTTCGTAGGCCGGGCGCCCATGCACTTTCTTCGCGGAAAACGAGGGCGGCACCTGTTCGAATCGCCCGATGCGCTCCGCGGCTAATCGTTCCAACACCGCCGCATCCAGCAAAGGTGCGCTATCCGGCCCCTGCGCTTGGCCCTCGGAATCGTAGGTATCCGTCGCAAAACCGAAGCGAAAACCCGCCGAGTAGCGCTTGCGGCGCCCGCTGTAAAACTGCACCAGCCGTGTAGCGCGTCCAAGCAGTAACACCAGGACCCCGGTCGCCAGCGGATCGAGCGTGCCCAGGTGCCCGATCTGCCGGAACCCTGCCAGATGCCGCACCGCATCCACAACGTCGTGCGACGTCTTTCCCTTCGGCTTATTGATTACGAGTGCGCCGTCAAACGGCGCCGGCTGTGGCTGGCGTGGCATTCTAGTAGTTGTCAGTCATAAATCTTCAGTTTCGCAAGATTCAGAAAGAGGATGCCATGAACGTGTGGCCACGAAGACATCTGGCTAGAACAAACTTCCGAAGGGCCGGAGAACGAAACAAGGCCGATTCCCCGGAGCATATTCTGCCAAAGTTTCTTTCTCGCGACTAAGAGCCAAAGCTCATTACTGCTCTGCTGCGGAGGGCTTGTCCTTTTTCATTTCTTTCAGAAGCCGCTCGATGCGCTCTACATGCTCCTGCGAGAGGTCCAGCGTAAAGTGCAGCTCCGGCACGCGACGAAGCTGCAGCCGCTCGACGAGCTCGCGCCGGATGTATCCGGAAGCATGTTCCAGCGCCTTGATGGCGTCGGATTGTTCCTTGTTCGTTCCCTGCACGTTTATGAAAACCCGCGCGTGCTTCATGTCCGGCTGCACACGTACTTCGCTGGCGGTCACGCTGCCTTCGAGCCGCGGATCTTTCAGTTCACCCGCGAGCATCGCGTTGATTTCGTGAGCGATCTCCTCGCCCACGCGTTCGTGCCGGTGACTTGCTGGACTCATCGTCTTCTCTGACGCACTTTCTAGATGATTTCGACGGCCTGGTTGATCAAAAAGGAGCCGAGAATGCGATCCGCCTCATCCAAGACTTTCTGCAGCACTTCCTGGACGTGCTTCTCTTCATTGGAGAGCGTCACGATTCCCACTACCGAGCGCTGCCACGCCTCGTGATGCTCCAGCTCCGCCACGGCCACGTTGAACTCCCGCCGCAGCTTGTCCTTCAAGCTGCGCAAAACCTGCCGTTTGTCCTTCAACGATTGCGCGTCAGGGATGTGCAGCTCGAGGGTGAGCAAGCCGACCGGCATGTGCGGCTCCGGAGGACAGTTAGGCGGTCTATTTCTTTCCGGCGGACCCGCCGCTCTGTCCGGCGGCTTCCGCGGCACTTATCTTCGTGACCGTAAAACATTCAAGGATGTCGCCGACCTTGATGTCATTGAAATTAGCAACGCCGGCGCCGCATTCAAAACCCGTGCGTACTTCGCTGGCGTCATCCTTGAAGCGCTTCAGCGAGCTGAGCTTCGAGGTGTAAATCACTGCACCATCGCGCAGCACTCGCACCTGCGCCTCGCGCTTTAGGATCCCGTCGACCACGTAGCAGCCAGCCACCGTGCCCGCTCCCTTGACACGGAACGTATTGCGCACTTCCGCGCGTCCCAGGTACGTCTCCGTGACAACCGGCTCAAGCAAGCCTTCCATGGCCTTCTTCAACTCGTCGGAAACTTCGTAGATGATCGTATGCGTGCGGATGTCTACATGTTCCTGCTGCGCCAGGTCCAATGCCTTGCGGTCCGGCCGCACTCCGAAGGCGATCACGATCGCGCCGGATGCCGAGGCTAGCAGCACGTCGTTTTCCGTCACCGCGCCAACGCCCGAACCGATGATCTTCAGCTTCACCTGGTCGGTCGAAAGCTTTGGAAGCATTTCGCTAAGAACTTCAGCCGAGCCCTGCACGTCAGCTTTGATCACAATACCCAATTCCTTGACGTCGCCAGCCTTGAGCTGTTCGTGGAGTTGGTCCAGCGTGATGCGCGACCCACTGATGCGCGCCATCGCCGCATCGCGCTGCTTGCCCTGCCGGTATTCGACGATGTGCCGCGCCTTGGCTTCATCGGTGACCTGAAAGAGGTCGCCGGCGTCCGGTATTCCTTGCAATCCGAGAACTTCAACAGGGGTAGACGGAGGCGCATCCGCGACCACGCGGCCGCGATCGTCAAACATCGCGCGAACCTTGCCAAACACCGATCCGCAGATGAAAAAGTCTCCAGACTTCAGCGTGCCGTTCTGCACCAGGATGGTAGCCACCGGGCCACGGCCCTTGTCCACGCGCGATTCAAGCACCGTGCCGGTCGCGGGAGCGTCCGGATTGGCCCGGAGCTCGCGCAAATCAGCGACGAGCAAGATGGTTTCCAGCAATTTCTCGATGCCCTTTTTCTGTTTCGCGGAAACTTCCACAAATTCCGTGTCGCCGCCCCAGTCGGCAGACATCAAGCCCACGTCGGCGAGCTGGCGCTTGACGCGATCGATTTGTGCTTCCGGCTTGTCGATCTTGTTGATCGCCACGATGATCGGCACCTTGGCAGCCTTGGCGTGGTCGATCGCTTCCTTGGTTTGCGGCATGACGCCGTCATCGGCGGCGACCACAAGCACCACGATGTCGGTCACCTTTGCGCCACGCGCACGCATGCGCGTAAATGCCTCGTGACCCGGTGTGTCAACAAACACTACGGCACGTTCGTTAACGACGACTTTGTACGCCCCAATGTGCTGCGTGATGCCGCCGGCTTCGCCAGCCGCCACGTCCGCCTGGCGGATGGCATCCAGCAAACTTGTCTTGCCATGGTCGACGTGGCCCATCACCGTCACGACCGGCGGCCGAGGCTTCAGGCTCTCCTTGGTTTCTTCCTTGGCAACTTCCAACACCATCTCTTCTTCGAGAGAGACGACGCTAACTACACCGCTAAACGATTCCGCGAGGGTGGTGGCCGTGGGAACGTCCAGCGCCTGGTTGATGCTGGCGAACACGCCGCGATCGAGCAGGTTCTTCAACAGATCTTTTGCGCGCACATCCAGTTTTTCCGCAAGTTCACGAATCGTGATGCCTTCGGTGATGGTCACTTCGCGCGGAGGGCGGGGCTCCGGCGGTGCGATCACTGCGGCCACACCCCCGCGTCCCGCTCCCGGTCGCTGACGTGTCGGATGCAGCTTGCGCTCGCCCTCCTGCTCCCGTTTGTCCACCACGGGACGTTGGCGCTGGGGCGGCTTTCTCGTATAGAGCGGTTTTCCCGGCTCCGCCTTGGGCGGCAACCTCTCCGGAAATGGCGGCAACATGCCGGGACGACCTGGTGCACGTGGTCCAGGACGCGTTCCCGTCGGCATGGGTCCGCGGCGTTGATCAAAAGGCCGACTTGGTGCTCCGCCCGCTCCGGAGCGTGGTGTGAGCTGCCGCCCCTGGCCGGGTTGCTGCGGACGCATCGGCTGACCGGGACGCGGTCCGCTCGGGCGTGAATCTCGCGACGCGTCAGGCATGGGCCCGCGATTGCCGGTAGGCAAAGGGCCTCGATTCCCTGTGGGCAGAGGTCGACCTGGACTGCTAGGTCTGGCAGCACCGCCGGGACGCGCCGGGGAGGCGCTAGGCGCGGCCGCCGCAGGACGCACCGTAGATGGTTGCGCGCCCGTGTGAGCGGTAGGCCGCGCGGCAGAAGGCGGTACCGCCGGTGGACGAATTGGCGTTCGCGCCGGGGCCGGTGGTGCCGCGGCAGGTTTCACCGCCGCGGGAGCCGCAGGAGTAGCAGCTGGTGCTTTCTGGACCACGGGCGCCGCTGTCGCTGGAGCCGCAGCCGCCGGTGCAGCCGGTTTTGCGACGGGCGCGGCGGGCGCAACTGGTTTCGTGGCAGCAGGCGAGACGCTAGCTTGCGGCGGGGCCGGGGGCCTCATTCGCGCAGCCTTCGCAGCTGCCTCCTTGGCTTCCTTTTCCGCTTTCGCGGAGGCTTCCGCTTTGGCTTCTTCCTCCGCGTGCCCAAGAATATTCTTGCGAACTTTTTCCGCGACATCAGCCGGGATCGAGCTTGAGTGCGTCTTCTTTTCTGTTACGCCGTACCCCGGCAACAGGTCAATGATGGCTTTCGCCTTGACCTCGAGTTCCCGGGCCAGCTCATTAATTCGAACTTGATTTACGTCGGTCATGCGTCCCTTTACGACTTCGCCTTTTCCGCCTGCTCGCCTTGGCTATCCGTACTTGCGGGCGCAGCCTCTGCCGCACTCTTGGCCGCCGCTTCAGCTTCCTCTGCCGCTTCTACAGCCTCCGGGGCTTCCGCAGTTTCTGTGACTTCCGAGGTTTCTGCGGCCTCCACTATCGCTGCTTCGCTTTCTTGGGCCGGAGCCTCGGTACTCGCAGCGGCTTCAGGCGTCGCGGCAGCAGCCTCAGTGCCGCTTTCATAGAAGCGGTTCACCGCTTGATAGATCTTGTCGACCATCTTCTCGCCGATGCCCGGAATTTCCATCAGTTGTTCCGGCGTCATTCCCGCGAGCTTCTCGACGGAGGTAATCCCTGCCGCTTCGATCTTCTCGATGGTCTTGGCACCAACGCCCGCCAGCGAAGTCAGCGGCGTCACCGGCGCGGTCAGTGCCGTCATCTGCTCTTCGATTTCCTGGCGCTTCTCTTCCTCGCTCTTGATGTCGATGTCCCAACCGATCAGCTTGCTCGCCAGCCTAACATTTTGCCCCTTCTTGCCGATAGCAAGGGAAAGCTGCGAATCTTCCACAATCACTTCCAGTTTTTTGTTCTCCGGATCGGTAATCTGCACGCGCGTCACTTTCGCCGGGCTCAGCGCCTTTTGTGCGAACGCCACCGTCTCTTCGCTGTACGGAATGATGTCGATCTTTTCGCCGCGCAGTTCGCGAATGATCGATTGCACGCGCATGCCCTTCATGCCCACGCACGCGCCCACGGGATCCACATCCTTGTCCCGGCTAGCCACCGCCACCTTCGTGCGCTCGCCCGCCTCCCGCGCCGCGAAACGAATTTGTACCGTGCCATCGTAAATTTCCGGCACTTCCATCTCGAACAATCGCTGCACCAGGCTGGCATCTGCCCGCGAAACAATCACCTGTGGCCCTTTTGCCGCGCGATCCACCACTTTGATCACCACGCGCAACCGCTCGCCGATGTTGTACGTTTCCAGCTTCGATTGCTCGCGCTTCGGCAGCCGCGCTTCCGTTCGCCCCATGTCCACGATCAGGTCCGGCCCTTCGGCGCGTTTCACAATCACCGTCAC
>Ga0137393_10000813_pt1 | contig 19321 bp, 16 predicted proteins | sample 15con2h34BmetaG_FD_101396 | JGI IMG/M metagenome (GOLD analysis project Ga0137393, IMG submission 101396) | Vadose zone soil microbial communities from Angelo Coast Range Reserve, California, USA - 15con2h3.4B metaG | ecosystem: Environmental > Terrestrial > Soil > Vadose zone > Saprolite...
ACTCGGGGCTGGCGAGCATCGAGGCGATCGCCTGGCGGTTGACCAGCCGCGAGGGGTCCATGTCCGCCGCCGCGTGCAGCTGCGGGCTGGCCTTGTAAGCGGCCAGGAACATGTCCCGGACCAGGTCGGCGGCGTAGTCGTGGCGCTCGCCCAGGTCCTCGATGACCTCGCGCACGGCGTCCGCCTGGTCGCGGATGTCGCGCCATGTCATCTCGTCGAACCGGTCCGACGCGACCGCCCCGGTGTGCACGGCCGGCGCCTGCAGCCCGAGCCACCGCCCGGCCCGGCTCGCCAGGTCCCGCAGCTTCGTCATCGCGTTCGGCTTCGCCATGGCCGCCTCCTCACAGGCTCGCGCTGACCATGGACGCGTCGATCCCGAGCGCTTCGACCATCACGCGCCCGTGCACGGCCCGGCACTTGACGATCACCTGGTCGAGGGTCGCCACCGAGCGCCCGGCGGCCGCCGACTCAGCGTGCATCTCCTGCAACCGCCTGGCCGCCTTGGCGAGCTTGCTGTTGGCCTCCCTGATGGCCCACTCCGACAGCGACTCGCGGGACTGCCCGGCCTTCGAGTCGAGCTGGGCCTCCAGCTCCTCGACCGCGTCGAGCAGGTCCAGGGCCTCTTTGGCGCCGGGGTTGACCAGCTGCAGGACCTCGCGCTCGACACCAGGGCGCTGTGCCGTGGAGTCCCACAGCACAGCGGTCAGCACCGCCAGGTCCGTGTCGGCCACCTCGGGACGGCCGTCCAGCCAGGCGCTGGCCTGCAGCAGCCGCACGGCCTGCTTCCACCGCCGGTCGGAGCACACCAGCTCCTGCCGCCGCAGCGCGGCCCGCAGCGTGCACACCGCGTCGATGATCCCGTCGGGCACGCCGATCCCGGGCACGCACGCCGTCACGGCCTGGCGCAGCTCCGCCAGGCCGACGGTGGTCCGGGAGGATGCCGCGGGCGGGGTGACCGCCGACCGCACGAGCGCGGCGAAGCTGGACGGGTCCTGCAGGTAGCCGACCTCCAGGCGGACCAGCAGCCGGTCATAGACAGCCGACAGATCCTCGCCCGAGGGCAGCTCGTTGGACGCGGTGATCGCGGAGATCAGCGGGCACAAGATCGGCGCGCCGCCGTTCTCGGGGTGGTACAAACGCTCGTTCAGGAACGCCAGGGTCTCGTTCAGCGCCCCGGCGGAGCACTTGAAGATCTCGTCGACGAAAGCGATCTCGCATTCGGTGGCCCGCCCGGCGAACACCTGGGTGTACTGGCCCTGGGTCAGCGCCGCGACGTCGACCGGCCCGAACATCCGTTTCGGGTCAGTGAACTTGCTCAGCAGGATCTCCCAGTAGCGGGCCCCGTCGATCCGGCCGGTCAGATCCCGCGCCAGCTCGCTTTTGGCGGTGCCGGGCGGCCCGAGCAGCAGCGAGTGCTGGCCCGCCAGCATCGCCGCGACCAGGGCCCGGACCACGCTGGAGCGCCCCAGGAACCGGTCGGCCAGCTCGGCGGTGATCGCGGCCAGGAGCTGGGCGGTGCTGCCGCCGCCCGCAGTGTCTTGCCGCGTTGTCGTGGTCGTCATCTGATCTCCCTCCGGCACCTAAGTGGCTTGCCACTTAAAGATGCTAACTTCACGGTGGACAAGTGGCAAGCCATTATGGGACGATCTTGATCATGTCCAGCCAGCACAGGTTCCCGGCCCGGACCTTCCGGCCCGAGCCCGGCGAGTACGCCGGCGCCCAGGCCGACCTCGCGGCCCACGGCAAAGAGATGGACGCCTTCCTGCGCGCCTGCCTGCGCTGGCTGCACCGCGACCCGGACCGGTTCCTGGCCACGCTCACCCCGGCCTGGCCCGGCCCCCGCCCGCGTGGGCGGCCGCCCCGCCCGCAGCGCCCGCCGCAGGCACTCCCGGCCGCGCATAAGCACGACCCAGCAGGCGGCAAGGACGCCACGTCCCGCGGCGGCGGCAGCTGAGCGCTCGGCGCCCGGCTTCCCCGCGCAACGCGCATTGACGGCGCAACGCGCATTGACGCCAGCGTTCCCAAAACGGCCGTTTGCGGGCTGCAAGCCTCCGGAGTCTGGCCTGTCTTCCCGGTGCCGCCAGCCGCGAGCGGGTGACAACGCGGGCAGCGGCCCGTGTCAGCGCCATCGGCGGCGCGCTGCAGGCGACGGGTGCGTTCGTCACATTCGCCACACCACGGTGCCCGGGCCCGGACCCGGTTAGACGGCGCGGGCAGCTCCGCCGGCGACAGCCGGGCGGCCAGCACCGCGGCCGGGCTGCGGATCCCGGCGGTGTTCGCGCCCACGAACGCGGCCAGCGCGGCCGGGGCCCACCCGGCCGCGAGCGCCGCAGCCGCCATGGGCTCAAGCCGGCGACGCTGAAGGTCCGTCAGTGGCCAGTCCGGCCCGAGTTGTGCGAAGAACTCACCAGCGCCGCCCGTCCCCGGCCGGTCATCCACAGCGACGGGTGCGGGGTCGCGCGCGCGGGCGGCGGACGGTTCCCTGGATGGTTCAAAGGACGGTTCGGGTGCAACCACCGCACCCCGTTCCCGCGGTGGTTGCACCCCGTTCCAGCGGTGGTTGCACCCCGTCGCCAGTGCGGGGTGCAATGGCTGCACCCCGTCTGCCACGTTATCCACAGGCGTCCCGGCGGCGGGGTGCAACCGCTGCACCCCGCCGCCGGGGTCGTCCCGTCGCAGGCTGCCCGCCGCCGCCCGCATAGCCGCGACCCGGGCGGTCAGGCCCGGGAACTGGCGTTCCAGCGCCGCCAGGTCCTCGTCGTCCAGGTCGTCGCGGACGAGGTGCATGGCGAGATCCCAGCCCTGCGGACGCTGGTCAGCCCGCTTGATCTTCGCTGCGACGACCGCCGGGTCACAGGGCTGGATGATGCTGTCCGCCTCCAGCCGGTCCAGGGCGGTCCGCACGGTCCGCTCGGACAGGTCGGTGTAGCGGACCAGCGTCCGGACGCTGGGGAACGCCTCCCTGCCGTCCGGGGCCGCGTGGTTGGCAAGCCCGACCAGAACCGCCTTGCAGGCGGGATTCCGCTTCCCGCTGCGATCACGCGGCACGGGCGCGAGATTAAGAGCCCACGAAATCGCCTCAACGCTCACCGGGAATTCCTTCCGGGACTTGCCAATGGGCGGCGATTCCCGGCGTAATCACGCGTCGGCTCAGCCCGCCTGCCCACCCCGTGCAGGCGCCGGCGTTCAGGCTTATATCCAGGCTTAGATTGCGCCGCCTTTTCCGGGACCGTGGCCCGTGCCTGGCCGGCCGCGGCGCCACGGCAGCCCCGGGGACACGGTCCGCCCGGGGGCCATACGGGGGCGGAATCCGGCGGACGGCGGCTCGCCATGGCGGGCAGTGGCGGAGCCAAGCCGACAGCCTGGAACCTGTCGTGCCTGGTAGATGCAGCTTTTCGCTGCTGAAAGCTGGGCGCCCCCGACACGATTCGAACGTGCGCACACGGCTCCGGAGGCCGTTGCTCTATCCCCTGAGCTACGGGGGCTTCAGGACGCAGCAAGGTTATCAGCCACGGGGAGCGCGCAGGCCGACTGCTGTGCGGCGGCTGAGAGCTAGCTCAATGTTGGCGCGCGAAGTCGCCCGGACACGCTACTCTCGCGCCCGTGGCCCAGGCTCTCGGACGTGTGCTCGTGGTGGACGACGATGAGGTGATCAGACAGCTTATCGCCGTCAACCTGACGTTGGAAGGGTTCGACGTGGCAACGGCCGTGGACGGGCAGGATTGCCTGGACAAGGTCACCGCGATCGACCCTGACGTCATCACCCTGGACGTGATGATGCCGCGGCTGGATGGCTGGGTGACCGCTGGCCAACTGCGGCGCAACCCGGAGACCAGCAATATCAAGGTGGTGCTGATCACTGCGCGAGCACAGGAAGACGACAAGGCCCGGGGCCGCGAGATCGGGGTGGACGCCTACCTCACGAAGCCCTTCGACCCGGCGGAGATGATCCGCGTCGTCCGCGAACTGGCCGGACGGCGGGCAGAAGGCCAGCTCGGGGGAGCGCCCGCCCCAGGCCTGGGTCCCGCCTGAGTCAGCCCGGGACTGGGCTCCGGCCCGCGGCAGGACCCGGGATCGATCCGCGGCCTCTCTGCCCGGGTCCGGGATAGCCTGCACGGCGTGATAACCGGGGACCTGGACATGGCGCTCGCGGACGCCATCAGGGCCGCCCGCACCACCGGCTACCTGCCCGCAGCTCCCGCGCCGAGCCCCCGCGACGGCACCTCCTGCACAGGCACGCCCACCACAGGCACGCCCACCACAGGCACGCCCAGCACGGGCATCCCCAGCACGGCGGGTACCTGGCGTCCCGCGCCGGCCGGGGCCGGTGGCGGCCCGGGCACCTACTCCACCACGATCGCGTTCCTGCTAGCCCAGCGCGGGCGGGTGTGGCCGGCTCAGCGCGTAAAAGCGCCGAAGGCGCAGCGCAGAGCCGCCCGCACCCGTTCGCGCGACCTGCCACGCCACCCGGCAGGACCCGCGAATGTGCCCCCGCATGCCACGACCCCCCAGGACGTAGCCAGCACGCTGGCGGCCAGCCTCCGCGCACGGCCCGAGATCAGCGATGTGACAGTCACCGGCGGCGGCTACCTCACGATAACCGTCACCCCCGACACTCTGGCCGCGCTCGCCGTCCGCATCACCGAGGCCGGCCCCGGCTGCGCCCGCAGCGACGCACTCCGCGGCCTCACACTCACCGCGCCTCGCCACATCGACCTGACGACCGCCCGTACCTGGGACGAGGCGTATCAATTGCTGGTCAGTGAAGTGGGAGGCCGCCTCGCGGCGGCGGCCGGGGCCCAAGTGCTCTGGGAAAAGAAAGATCCAGCCGAACGTTTGAACCCCTCGGACTCACCACCCAGAACCAGCGGCCTGGTCGCGGACTCGATCAGCTTCGCGGGCGCCGATGCCATCAGGTACGCGCTGTGCCGGCTCCACCCCCTGGACCCGGGCCACCCCCTGGACCCGGGCCACCCCCTGGACCCGGGCCACCCCCTGGACCCGGGCCGGATGCCGGGCCCGGCCGCGGTGGACGCGCGCGCCGTGGCCACGCAGCATCTGGGCAATCCCGCCTATGCTGTTCGGTACGCGCACGCTCATGCCGCTTCCGCTCTGCGTCAGGCCGCGGACCTCGGCCTGGACAAGGGGGACGCGGCACACGCCCAGTTGCGCCTGCTCGCGCACCCTCGGGAGCGGGCGCTGCTCGACGCGATGTCCTGGCTGCCTGAACGGGTGGGCGGGGCGGCGCGCCGCGGGCGGCCGGATGTGCTTGCCGCCTACCTCGAAGACCTGGCGGCAGCATATTTCGACTGCCAGGAAGGCTGCCCGGCGGTGCCGCCGGGGCTGCCGGACGAGCCACCGGGCCGCCCCGTTACCAGGGCCCGGCTGTGGCTGGCGGCCGCGGCGCGGACGGCGCTGGGCGCAGGCCTGGGGCTGCTCGGCGTGGCGGCGCCCGACCGGCTCTGACGAGCACCGCACCGACCGCGAGGACCACGGACCGACCTGACCAGCACCGGACCGACCTAACGAGCACCGCACCGACTGACTAGGACGGCACTGAAATAAGGACTTCAGCAGCGTCCTAGCACCGATCAGCAGGGAATTTTCATGAGCCGTGTCGCTCACCCGGCAGGACCGCGTCACGCTGACGTGCTGCCGCCCGAGCACCCGCCGATACCTCCAGTGGACCTGAACGCGCTGCACTCGCAGATCTGGCCGTACACCGCGCGCCGCGTCGATGGTGTGCTCACCATCGGCGGCATGGACGTGCGCGATCTCGCGGGCGAGTTCGGCACTCCGCTGTTCGCCTGCGACGAGGAGGATTTCCGGCGGCGCTGCCGCGAGTTCCGGGAGGCGTTCGGCGACGGCGCGGCGGTGTTCTATGCCGCGAAGGCGTTCTGCTGCCGCGGGGTGCTGCGCTGGGCCAGCGAGGAAGGCCTCGGCGTGGACGTGTGCACCGGCGGCGAACTGGAAGTCGCGCTCCAGGCCGGGGTGGACCCCGCGATGATCGCCCTGCACGGCAGCAACAAGCTCCCCGGCGAGTTGGCCCGCGCCTTGGAAACAGGCGTCGGGCACATCGTGGTGGACTCGTTCGAGGAGATCGCGCGCCTCGCCTACCTCACCGAGCCAGCGGTTGGCCCGCCAGGAGCGACGGGCGCGGCAGGAGCGACGGGCGCGACGGGCGCGGCAGCAGCGACGGGCGCGACACCCGCCTCACGCCGCCAGCGAGTGCTGGTCCGGGTGACCACGGGCGTGGAGGCGCACACACACGAGTTCGTGGCGACCGCTCATGACGACCAGAAATTCGGCTTCTCACTCTCCTCAGGCGCGGCTGACGAGGCGGTGCGCCGGATCCTCGCCTGTCCCACGCTCGAACTAGCGGGCCTGCACTCCCACATCGGGTCGCAGATCTTCGACACGGCCGGATTCGAGGTGGCCGCCCACCGCGTGCTGGACCTGGCCGTGCGGATCCGCGACGAGCATGGCATCGAGATCGCCGAACTCGACCTCGGCGGCGGGTGGGGCATCGCGTACACGACCGACGACGACCCCGCCGACGTCAAACTCATCGCCCAGAACCTGAACGAGATCGTCCGCAGCCAAACCGCGGCCGCAGGCCTGGCCGTCCCGCGGCTGACTGTGGAACCGGGCCGGTCGATCGCCGGGCCGGGCACCGTTACGCTGTATGAAGTCGGGACGATCAAGGACGTGGACGGGCTGCGCAGCTACGTCAGCGTGGACGGCGGGATGAGCGACAACATCCGCACCGCGCTGTATGACGCCGAGTACACCTGCGTGCTGGCCTCGCGCGAGTCCGCCGCGCCGCCCATGCTGTCGCGAATTGTCGGCAGGCACTGCGAGAGTGGGGACATCGTGGTCCGCGACACCTACCTGCCTTCGGACCTGGTCCCCGGAGACCTGATCGCGGTGGCGGCCACCGGCGCCTATTGCCGGTCGATGGCGAGCAACTACAACCACGTGCCGCGGCCGCCCGTGGTCGCGGTCCGCGATGGTGCGGCCCGGGTCCTCCTCCGCCGGGAGACCGCCGAGGACCTGCTCCGGCTGGATGCCGGGTGACACAGGGCCGGGTGACACCGGACCCGGTGGCGCAGGGCCGGGTGACCGAGGGCCCGGTGACACAGAGGGGAGCTTCTGGCGTGCGGACGTTGCGTGTGGCACTGCTGGGTTGTGGCGGAGTGGGCTCGGAAGTGTTCCGGCTGCTCGAGCGGCAGGCAGATGACCTCGAGGCACGCATTGGGGCGCCGCTCGAGGTGATCGGGGTAGCGGTGCGCCGGCCCGGCCGGGCCCGCGGCGTGGCAGTCCCGCCCGAGTTGCTCACCACCGACGCCATGGACCTGGTGACCCGCCCGGACACCGACATCGTGGTCGAGGTGATCGGCGGCATCGAGCCGGTGCGCTCGCTGCTGCTGGCCGCGATGAAGAACGGCAAATCGGTGGTCTCCGCCAACAAGGCGCTACTGGCCGAGGACGGCGCGACGCTGCACCAGGCCGCCCGCGAGAACGGCGCCGACCTGTACTACGAGGCGGCCGTGGCCGGCGCCATCCCGCTGCTGCGGCCGCTGCGCGAATCGCTGGCCGGCGACGCCGTGCGCCGGGTGCTCGGCATCGTCAACGGCACCACCAACTACATCCTCGACCGGATGGACACCTCCGGGGCCGGGTTCTCCGACGCACTGGAGGAGGCGCAGGCGCTCGGCTACGCCGAACCGGACCCGACCGCGGACATCGAGGGCTTCGACGCCGCCGCCAAGGCGGCGATCTTGGCCGGGCTGGCCTTCCACACCGGGGTGACCGCCGCTGACGTGCACCGTGAGGGCATCACCGCCGTGACATCCGCGGACATCGCCAGCGCGCGCGCCCTCGGCCATGTGGTCAAGCTGCTCGCCATCTGCGAGCGCCGGGACGGCGGCGTCTCCGTCCGCGTCCACCCGGCGATGATCCCGCGCGAGCACCCCCTGGCGGGGGTGCGCGAGGCCTATAACGCGGTCTTCGTAGAGGCGGAGTCGGCGGGCAGGCTGATGTTCTACGGCGCGGGCGCCGGGGGCGTGCCCACGGCCAGCGCGGTGCTCGGCGACATCGTGGCCGTGGCCCGCAACCGGCTGGCCGGTACCCGTGGCCCGGACGCGTCCACCTACGCCGAGCTCCCTGTGCTGCCCATGGGCGACGCGCTGACCCGCTACCACGTCGCGCTCGATGTCGCGGATCGTCCGGGGGTGCTCGCCCGGGTCGCCGAGACCTTCGCCCGGCACGACGTGTCGATCAGGGCGGCCCGCCAGGAGGCCAGGGGCGATGACGCCCAGCTGGTGATCGTCACGCACGCCGCGCGGGACGCGGCGCTGGCGAGCTGTGTGGAGGACCTCGGAGCGCTGAGCGTGGTGCGCGCGGTCGCGAGCGTGATGCGCGTCGAGGGGGAGAGGGACGAGTGAATGCCAGGGTGAAGCCCGCAGCGGACGCCGCCGCCTCGTTCGTGCCGTGGCCGGGCGTGATTGCCCAGTACCGCCACCGGCTCCCGGTGCCCGACGGAGCGCCCGTGATCACGCTGGCCGAGGGAGCGACCCCGCTGCTGCCCGCGCCGGTGCTGTCCGCGCGCACCGGCTGTGAGGTGTACCTGAAGGTCGAGGGGGCGAACCCGACCGGGTCGTTCAAGGACCGTGGCATGACGGTCGCGGTGAGCATGGCCGCCAGCCGCGGCGCCACCGCGGTGATCTGCGCGTCCACCGGCAACACCAGCGCGAGCGCCGCCGCCTATGCGGCCCGGGCGGGCATGACCTGCGCGGTGCTCGTGCCGCGCGGCAAGATCGCGCTCGGCAAGCTGGCCCAGGCACTGGTGCACGGCGCACGGCTGATCCAGGTGAACGGCAACTTCGACGACTGCCTGGAAGTCGCCCGCAAGCTGGCCAACGACTACCCGGTCGCCCTGGTCAACTCCGTGAACCCGGACCGGCTGGAAGGCCAGAAGACCGCTGCCTTCGAGATCGTGGAGGCGCTCGGTGACGCGCCCGACGTGCATTGCCTGCCGGTCGGCAACGCCGGCAATATCGCCGCGTACTGGATGGGATACACCGAGTACGCGAACGCCGGCCTGGCGACCCGCACGCCCCGGATGCTCGGCTTCCAGGCGAGCGGGGCGGCGCCCATCGTCCGCGGCGAACCGGTGCTGGCCCCGCAGACCATCGCGACCGCGATCCGGATCGGCAATCCGGCCTCCTGGCACCTCGCCGAGCAGGCGCGGGACGAGTCCGGCGGCCTGATCGACTCGGTTACCGACCGGCAGATCCTGGCCGCCTACCGGCTGCTGGCCCAGCAGGAAGCGGTTTTCGGCGAGCTCGCCTCCGCGGCCGGCGTGGCCGGGCTGTTGCAGGCGTGCCAGAACGGGCAGGTCGCCGCGGGCTCCCGGGTCGTCTGCACGATCACCGGCAACGGGCTCAAGGACCCGGACTGGGCGGTGTCGGGCGCGCCCGCGCCGGTGACGATCGCCGCGGACCCGGCCGCCGCCGCGGCGGCGCTAGGACTCGGGTGAGCGCAGCGAGCAGCGAGCCGGAGGGCCTTAAAGCGCCCCGCAGGCGAGCGGGGAGCGCAGCGTGAGCACGGTACCGCGCTGGGTCGACCGGCTCGTCGTGGTGCGCGCCCCGGCCACCAGCGCTAACCTCGGCCCGGGCTTCGACGCCCTCGGCTTGGCGCTGGCGTTGTACGACGAGGTGGAGGCGCGGGTCACCGGCGGCGGGCTGGCCATAGAGGTGTTGGGCGAGGGCGCGGAAACCGCTGGGGCGGGGGAGGGCCATCTCGTCGTCCGCGCCATGCGCGCCGTGTTCGGCGTGCTCGGCGGTCAGCCGCCGGGGATCGGGCTGCGCTGCATCAACGCGATCCCGCACGGCCGGGGCCTCGGCTCGTCGGCCGCGGCGATCGTCACCGGCGTGCTGGCCGCCCGCGGCCTGGTCAGCGAGGGTGCCACCCGGCTTTCGGACGAGGCCGTGTTCCGGCTCGCGGTGGACCTGGAGGGCCATCCTGACAACGTGGCGGCATGCCTGGCGGGCGGGCTCACGATCGCGTGGACTGACCAGCGGGGGCCGGGGTCACCGGCCGTTCCCAAGCTGGCCAAGCTCGCCGTGCTGGACGGGATTAGCCCGGTGATTTGCGTTCCGCAGGATGTTCTTTCCACCGAGACGGCCCGGCGCGTGCTGCCGGAGACGGTCCCGCACGCCGATGCCGCGGCCAACGCCGGCCGCAGCGCCCTGCTGATCGCCGGGCTCACCGGCATCCCGGAGGTGCTCTTCGATGCCACCGAGGATTTCCTGCATCAGCGATACCGGGCCGCCGTCATGCCGGCGACCGCTGACTTGCTGCACCGGCTGCGGGCGGCCGGCCTGGCCGCCGTGGTTTCCGGAGCTGGGCCGGCCCTCCTCGTGCTGGCCGGCCCGGGCCCGAATTCCGCACCTGACCTGGTGGATTCAATCGCGCAGGAAACGGGTATCGCATGGCGTATAAGCCCCTTGGACGTCGACAGGCAAGGTGCTACCCTCCAGACCGCCGTGCCAGGCGTACGTCCGTGAGTTCAACGCGCGGTAAATCGTCCCCCGGAAAGAAGCACAGCAGCCGCGCGTGGTCCCGCGGGCCGGTCCCCGCAGGACCGGACAGCATCTTCCGTGACACACGGGCAACTCTGAGGGAATGTCGTGAGCTCTCTTAGTGTTAAGGTGGGTGCTGCACCAGATACCCCATCATGGGGCCAGGTGCTCGCCCGTCATTTGCCGCGAGGTCGGCCTCACCGCCGGGCATGGCCAATGACGCTCAGCCAAATCTCAGATCACTGCCTCCCCCGCGCACATATGACGCGGGGAGGGCTAAGTGAGCCGGGAGATGGCCGGGGACCAGGGCGGGCCTCCCCAGCCGTCTGGTCTCGTTCCGGCACTTACCCGTTCGCCCGGTCCGCCTTGAACCTGCGGTGGCGAGCCGCGGACCAAGCCTCGGGACGGGGGATGCGCACGGGCGCGTGTCATGGCGGTGGGGAGATAGCAGGACACGCAGTACCTGGCCCGGCCGATTCGCCGGGTCGTGACACCGGGTCGACCGGCCGCCACAGCGGCCGCCGCCCGCTCCCTGGGAAGGACCCCTCGTGAGCGATACCACCGAACTCTTCACCGGCTCCTCGGGCGTTCCTGAGGCATCCCCCGGCCAGTCCGGCGCGGCTGAGCTGCGCCCCACTGCGGACGCGGCCGGCGTGGCCGCGGCCCCGGCTGGCGGGGCGCCTCCGACACGAGGCGCTTCCGCCGGTGAGACGGTGACCAGCCAGGCTGCCCGACGCGGCGGCCCGGGACTCTCTGGACTGCTGCTGCCCGAGTTGCAGCGGCTCGCACAGTCGATGGGCATCACCGGCTCCGGCCGGATGCGCAAAGGTCAGCTGATCGCGGTGATCCAGGAGAGGCAGGGCGGCGGGAGCGGCGGTGCGCCCGCCGGCGAGGGGGGCTCGGCATTCGGTAAGTCAGTCCAGCGGGGCACGTCCGCGGGAGCAGGCGCGCTCCGCCACCGTGAGCAGGACGCCATGGAATCAGACACATCACCACAGCCCGGCCTGGGCGGCGGACACGCGGCCGACACCCAGGAAGCACAGCGGGGCGAGCCTCGCGTCGCAGCGCAGACAGGTGAGTCCGGCCAGGGTGCCGGCAGTGGCCAGGGGGGCCAGCTCAGTTTTGACCGGCCGGCCGTCGGCACGGAGATCGGGTCGAACGGGGCCTCGGCGGGCGAGAGCGCCGGCGGCGCGAACGCGCCCGGTGGCGAGGGCCAGCAGGGTGGCGAGGGCCAGCGCCGCGAGCAGCGAAGCCGCAATGGCAGGCGGGACAACCAGCCCCGTGGGGGCGATGCTGGCGAGCAGCGCCACGACCAGCGTGACGGCGGGCAGCGCGACGGCGGGCAGCGCGACGGTGGCGGGCGCGACGGCGGGCGCGATGGTGGCGGGCAGCGTGATTCGGCCGGCCAGCGTGATCGCGGCCAGCGCGACGGCGGCGGGCAGGGACCCGACCGCGGCGGCGATGACGACGACTCTGGGCGCCGCAGGAACCGGGACAGGTTCCGCAACCGCAACCGGGGACGCCGCGAGCGGGGCACGGCAGGGGAGCCCGAGCCCGTGATCGCCGAGGATGACGTGCTCATCCCGATCGCCGGCATCCTGGATGTCCTGGACAACTACGGGTTCATCCGCACCACCGGGTACCTGCCCGGATCCAACGACGTGTACGTGTCGCTCTCCCAGGTCCGCAGGTACGGCCTGCGCAAGGGGGACGTGATCGAGGGCGCGGTGCGCCAGCCACGGGACGGCGAGCGCCGGGAGAAGTTCAACGCGCTGGTCCGCCTCGACAAGATCAACGGCCTGGACCCCGAGCAGTCCCGTGGGCGGCCCGACTTCTCCAAGCTGGTGCCGCTCTACCCGCAGGACCGGCTCCGCCTGGAGACCGATGCCGCGGTGATGACCACCCGGATCATGGACCTGGTGAGCCCGATCGGCAAGGGCCAGCGCGGTCTCATCGTGTCGCCGCCGAAGGCGGGCAAGACGATGATCCTGCAGGCCATCGCGAACGCGATCACCAAGAACAACCCGGAGTGCCACCTCATGGTCGTCCTCGTGGACGAGCGGCCTGAGGAGGTCACCGACATGCAGCGTTCGGTCAAGGGCGAGGTCATCCACTCCACCTTCGACCGGCCCGCCGAGGACCACACCACGGTCGCGGAACTGGCCATCGAGCGGGCGAAGCGCCTGGTGGAGATGGGCCACGACGTGGTCGTGCTGCTCGACTCGATCACCCGCCTGGGGCGCGCGTACAACCTGGCCGCGCCGGCCAGCGGCCGGATCATGTCCGGCGGCGTGGACTCCACCGCCCTGTACCCGCCGAAGCGGTTCTTCGGCGCGGCCCGCAACATCGAGCACGGTGGCTCGCTGACCATCCTGGCGACGGCCCTCATCGAGACCGGATCGCGGGCGGACGAGGTCATCTTCGAGGAGTTCAAGGGCACCGGCAACATGGAACTCCGGCTCCGCCGCGAACTCGCGGACAAGCGGATCTTCCCGGCCATCGACGTGGATGCCTCCGGTACCCGCAAGGAGGAGATCCTGATGACCCCGGAGGAGCTGAAGATCGTCTGGCAGCTCCGCCGCGTGCTGCATGCCCTGGAGCCGCAGCAGGCCCTCGAAGTCCTCATGGAGCGGATGCAGAAGACCAAGAGCAACGCCGAGTTCCTGCTCCAGGTCCAGAAGACCACGGTCAGCTCGTAGCCGGTCAGCGTCCCAACGACAGCTGAAGCGTTTTGCTGTCGTTGGAACAACGGTAAAACGCATCACACATCGTTATCCCGCTGGGGTGGCTGTGGGATGCGGGGGAATCTCCAGGCCCTGGAGTACGTTTCAGGGTCTGGCACACTGGTAAGCCGAAACAGCGCGGTACCGGTTCACGCCCGGGCGGCATTTGCCCGCCCGCGGCGACCCGGCGACCGCCAGAGGCAGGAGTATTCACGTGAAGCCTGGAATTCACCCGGACTACGTGGTGACCACGGTGACCTGCACGTGCGGGAACACCTTCACCACACGCAGTACGGCGAAAAGCGGCGTCATCCACGCCGATATCTGCTCGGACTGCCACCCGTTCTACACGGGCAAGCAGAAGATCCTCGACACGGGCGGCCGCGTCGCCAGGTTCGAGCGCCGGTTCGGCAAGAAGGCGGTCGGCACCAATGAGAAGGCAGCCGGCGCCACCGAGAAGGCGGCGGGCACCAAGTAGTTTCTCAAGATCACCGTGTCAGGGTGGCGTGGCTCACACGCGGCCACGGACACGGTGATCTTGACGTCGACGGCCAAAGTAGCAAGGGAGGGTAACGGTGTTCGACCGGCTCGGTGAGCTGGCGCAGGAACACGCCGAACTGGAGCGTGTCCTCGCCGATGCCGCCGTGCACTCCGACCCGGACCGCGCCCGGGCGCTGTCCCGGCGCTACGGCGAGCTGAGCCATGCCGTGGATGCCTATCACCAGTGGCAGCAGACGGTCGCCGACGAGGAGACCGCCCGCGAGCTGGCCATGGAGGACGCGTCGTTCACCACGGAGGCCGAGCAGCTTGGCCGCCGCCGGACGGAACTGGAGAACCAGCTTCACGCGCTCCTGGTGCCGCGGGACCGCAGCGACGGCAAGGACGTCATCCTCCAGGTGAAGGCCGGGGAGGGTGGCGAGGAGTCCGCACTGTTCGCCGGTGACCTGCTGCGTATGTACCTGCGGTACGCGGAACGCCAGGGCTGGAAGACCGAAATCATCGACTCGACCATGACCGGCCTCGGCGGCTACAAAGATGTGACGGTCGCGGTCAAGTCCGCTGGGCGGGCCGCGCCGACCGACGGCGTCTGGTCGCGGCTGAAGTACGAGGGCGGCGTGCACCGCGTGCAGCGCGTGCCGGTCACCGAGTCGCAGGGCCGCATCCACACGTCGGCCGCGGGCGTGCTGGTCATGCCGGAGGCCGACCCGGTGGAGGTGCACATCGAACCCGGCGACCTGCGGGTGGACGTGTTCCGCTCATCGGGCCCCGGCGGGCAGAGCGTGAACACCACCGACTCGGCGGTGCGGATCACCCATCTGCCCACCGGGATCGTGGTGTCCTGCCAGAACGAGAAGAGCCAGCTTCAGAACAAGGAGCAGGCGCTGCGCATCCTGCGGGCCAGGCTGCTCGCCCAGGCCCAGGCGGACGCGGACGCGCAGGCCGCCGCCGAGCGACGCAGCCAGGTCGCCACCGTGGACCGCTCGCAGCGGGTCCGGACCTACAACTTCCCCGAGAACCGCATCTCCGATCACCGGGTCGGCTTCAAGGCCTACAACCTGGATCAAGTGATCGACGGGGACCTGGACGCTGTGATCACCGCCCTGGTGGAGGCGGACCGGTCCGGGAGAGCAGCGGCGGCCGATGAGCCTTCTGCTCGATGAGATCGCTGTCGCCGCCGCCCGGCTCGCCGAGGTGGGCGTGGATTCGCCGCGGGCCGACGCGGAGCTGATCGCCGCGCACGTGCACGGCGTGGGCCGCGGCGAGCTGCACCGGGTGCCCGACGCCGACTTCGATCCGCGGTTCTGGGACGAGGTCGCCCGCCGCGAGGCCCGTGAGCCGCTCCAGCACATCACCGGGCACGCCTACTTCCGCTACCTGGACCTCGAGGTGGGCCCCGGTGTCTTCGTGCCCCGCCCGGAAACCGAGGTGATGACCGGCTGGGCGATCACCCGGCTCACCGAGATGGACGTCGCCGAGCCGGTGGTGGCCGACCTGGGCACCGGGTCCGCCGCGATCGCACTGGCCATCGCCCAGGAGGTGCCCCGGGCCCAGGTGCATGCGGTGGAACTGGACCCGCTCGCACGAACATGGGCAGAACGAAACATCGCCAGTTCCTCAACCTCCGCCCCCCACATGGCCGGCCGGGTGACCCTGCACGGCGACGATTTCGCCCGCGCCCTGGAAACCCTGGGCCGGTCAGTGGACCTGGTGATCAGCAACCCCCCGTACATCCCGGTCGGCGCCTCGGTGCCGCCCGAGGTCGGCGAGTACGACCCAGCGACCGCGCTGTGGGGCGGCCAGGACGGCCTGGACGCGATCAGGGTGGTGGAGCGGGCGGCCCGGCGGCTGCTGCGCCCCGGCGGCCTGGTCGCGGTGGAACACGGCGCCCCCCAAGGGACATCCGTGTACTGGGTGTTCGCGGAGGAACGCGGCTGGCGGGACACCCGCAATCACCGGGACCTGGCCGGCCGGGACCGCTTCGTTACCGCGACATGGCCCGGCGGTCCGGCCGACTAGTGGAAGATAAACGCCCATGAGCGCACGGTTTGACTGTTCGGATGCGGCGGACCTCGCCCTCGGCCTCGAGGAGGCGGCGGCGGCGCTGCGCCGGGGCGAGCTTGTCGTGCTGCCGACCGACACGGTGTACGGGGTGGCCGCGGACGCCTTCAACCCGGCCGCCGTGACGTGCCTGCTGGCGGCCAAGGGACGGGGCAGGCAGGCACCGCCCCCGGTGCTCGTCGGGACCGTCCGTGCCGCCGCCGCGCTGGTGGAAGATTTCGGATCCGTCGGCGAGGACCTGATCGACCAGTTCTGGCCGGGCGGGCTCACCCTGGTCTGCCGGGCCGCCCGGTCCCTGGTCTGGGATCTGGGCGACACCAAGGGCACGGTCGCGATCCGGATGCCACTGCACCCGGTCGCCCTCGACCTGCTCAGGCGGACCGGTCCGCTGGCGGTGAGCAGCGCGAACCGTTCCGGCGAGCCGTCGGCCACCACGGCGGCAGAAGCGGAGGCGCAACTCGGCGATGCGGTCGCGGTCTACCTCGACGACGGAGCATGCCCGGCCAATGCGGTGTCCACGATCGTCGACCTGACCGGGACGGTGCCGCGCCTGCTCCGGGCCGGGGTGGTGCCCATCGAGCGGCTCCGTGAGGTGATCGCGCTGGCCGTGGCGGATGCGGCGGATGAGAACGCGTCCGGCGCGGACACGCCGGCGTCCGGCGCAGACACGCGCCCGCTCATCGCGGACACGCCGGCGTCCGAGATGGACATGCGCCCGCCCGCTGCGAACGGGGCGGCCGGCGCCGAGGCCGCCGAAGGCGGGGGAGTGCCAACCGCCGATGAGGAGGCGTCCAGCGGGTGACGGCGCCGGCAAGCCACCTGCAGCACTTTCGTCAGGCAGGTGTTCTACAGTTGACAAGTAATGCAGGTATCACACGCGTCGCCCACGCGGGCCTGGTGACCCAGTATGCGTGAGTATGGCCTCACGCTGCTGATTGCGGCTGCCGTCACCTACCTGCTGACCCCCCTGGTCCGCCGCTTCGCCATCGCGGTGGGTGCCTCGCATGCGGCCCGCGCCCGGGACGTTCATGTCGAGCCGACCCCGCTGCTCGGCGGGCTGGCCATGTACGGCGGCCTGGCCGCCGGGCTGCTGGTCGCCTCTCAGCTGACGCACCTCGGTACGGTTTTCGCCGGGACCCGAGTGGCCAGCGGGCTGCTGCTGGCGGGCGGCCTGATCGTGGTCGTCGGCTTCGTGGATGACCGGTGGGGGATGGGCGCGCTCAGCAAGCTCGCCGCCCAGGCGGCCGCCGGGGTGATCCTCGTCTGGAGCGGCGCCGTGGTGGCCTGGCTGCCGCTGCCGGGGGGCGGCACGCTGGTGCTGAGCGCAGACGAGCAGACCGCCCTGACCGTGCTGGTCGTCGTGGTCACCATCAACGCGGTCAACTTCATCGACGGCCTGGACGGCCTGGCGACCGGCGTCGTCGGGATCGGCGCGGCGGCCTTTTTCCTCTACTACTACGAGCTCACCAAGCGGCTGGGACTGGACCAGTTGACCGGCACGGCGCTGGCGTCGGCCGTCCTGGCCGGGGTGTGCCTCGGATTCCTGCCGCACAACTTCTACCCGGCGAGAATCTTCATGGGCGACACCGGGGCGATGCTGCTCGGGCTGCTGCTCGCCTATGCGCCCATCTCCAGCAGCGCTTCACTCGACCCGAACAGCGTGGCCAGCCCGGCGGCCTACGGTTCGGGCACCGTCAACCGGTTCCCCGAGATCCTGCCGCTGCTGCTGCCCGCGGCGGTCCTGCTGATCCCCTACGCGGACCTCGTGCTCGCCGTGATCCGCAGGATGCGCGCGGGGCAGTCGCCGTTCGCGGCGGATAAGAAGCACCTGCACCATCGACTGCTCGACACCGGGTACTCGCAGCGCGCCAGCGTCATGATCGTGTACCTGTGGGCGGCGCTGTTCTCGGGCACCGTCGTGCTGCTGTCGATCATGCGGACCCGGCTGCCCGTGCTGGCCGCGGTCACCGTGGCCGGTGTCCTGGCCCTGCTGCTGGCCTCGATGCCGAGGCTGCGGCCGTGGGCCAGGCGCGGTGCCGCGCGGGTAGCGGGCTCCCGGGTGATCACACCCCAGCGGTCCGGGCCGGTACAGGGCCAGGCAATCCACAGCCAGGCAGTCCACGGCCAGGCGGTCAACGGCCAGGTAACTCAGGGTGCGATGTATCGGGGTCCGGCGGCCCAGGGCCCACCGGCTCCCGGGCCGTCCCCATCGGCGCCGTTTCCGTCGGCACCCCTGCGGGGAGTGCCGGGGGGGTCAGTGCCGCCCGCGGGAGCGGTGCCGGGGGGTTCAGTGCCGTCGGCGGGTGCCGGGCCGGGCGGTGCACTGCCGTCCGCAGGCACCGCGCCGCACTGACCTCTTACGGGGCTCGGGCCGGTCTGTCACGATCATGCCCCCGTACGTGCGCGTTCGTGAACATTTGGCTACCTTCAGCGCACGAGGTGACCTGGTAAAGCGTGCTTCAAGGAGCTTGTGATATCTTTCACGAGCAGCCACTCGAGGATGAGTGAGGGGTACGTGATAGGTTTCGCTCACCCGGCGGCGCAGCCGCGCCGCCGCCGCGGTACCGCGGCACGGTGCCAACGGGGCACCGATGCGTCCGCGGGGGTCAGGACCTTTCGGCCGAGTTCTCCCGGAGCCTTGTAGATGGTGGCGAATTACGCCCAAGTCGTCCGGCGATCGGCTGCGGTGGCATCCGTCGCCGCGGTGGTCATGGTAGCGCTCGGTGCCGGACTCGGCGGTAGCAAAGGCCTGATCGGCGCCGTGAGCGGGGTGGGTATCGTCGCCCTCTTCTTTGGCATCAGCGTGATCGCCGTGGGCCGCGCGGCGCGGGTCAGTCCCCAGGTCATGATGGTGACCGCGATGATCACATATCTCGTGAAGATCCTCGTTCTGCTCTTCCTCGTCGGGCAGTTCCAGGACTCGACCGCGTTCAATCCCAGGGTCTTCGGCCTGACCGCGATCGTTTGCATCCTCGTCTACAGCGCGGCGCAGGTGATCTGGTCGATGCGCCTGAAGATGTTGTACGTCAAGCCGGACGGAGAACGGTGACTCGTGGGGCGCACTCAGGTCTTGGACGGCGGATCGCGGCCCACGGGCAACGCTGCGGCCGTCACCCTCTGGCCGCGGCCGCACGGTCACTGGCCGCGGCCGCACGGCCATGAGCAGGTCCGGCGCACGCCCAGACGGCTCGAACGACCGGCCAGGCTCGAACGACCGGCCGGGCTCGAACGACCGGCCGGGCTCGAACGGCCGGCCAGGGCCGAACGAGGGCACCGGCTGGACGGTCATGAGCTACCTGATCGGCGGAATGGCGCTCTATGGCGGCATCGGCTGGCTGATCGGGCGGTGGACTGGTATCGCCGTGTTGTTCCCGATCGGGATGCTGTTCGGCCTGGGTTTGGCCCTCACGCTGGTCGTCCTGCGGTTCGGCAGGCCGTGACGGTCCCGCCGCG
>Ga0137393_10000816_pt1 | contig 19284 bp, 16 predicted proteins | sample 15con2h34BmetaG_FD_101396 | JGI IMG/M metagenome (GOLD analysis project Ga0137393, IMG submission 101396) | Vadose zone soil microbial communities from Angelo Coast Range Reserve, California, USA - 15con2h3.4B metaG | ecosystem: Environmental > Terrestrial > Soil > Vadose zone > Saprolite...
CACCCCGCCGGTCAACGCGGATGAACTGGTGGAGAAAATCGTCAACGAGAGTCCAGCCGTAAGCATCGCTGAACTAGGCGTCAAACGAGCGGAAGCAGCCTTGATTCGTGCTAAGCGGGAACCGATTCCCGACCTGCAACTCCGCGGTGGAATGCAGCAGAACGGCGAGTTGTTGTCTAACGGGAGAGCTGTCGGATTGCAGGGCTTTGCCGACGTGGGGGTGAGAATTCCCATTTTTAACCGCAACCAGGGAAACATTGCCACTGCTAAGGCTGATGCAGAGAGGGCGAAGCGCGAAGTGGAGCGCGTGAAGCTCGTTTTGCGGGAACGAGCGGCAAGCGTCGTCCAGAACTACACGTTCTCGCAAACCGCGGTCGACCGCTACAAGAACCAGATGATACCGAGGGCGCAAAAGGCGTATGAGATGTATACCAAAAAATACCAGGAGATGGCTGCAGCGTATCCACAGGTCCTCATCGCCCAGAGAACCCTGATGCAGCTAGAAGTCTCCTACATCGCTGCGCTGGAGACCTTCGCCACGAGCTCACTTTCTCTGCAGTCCTACTTGCTCACGGACGGCCTCGAAGCTCCTTCGCAGCCAGGCGGAATCGACCAACCGGTGCGTGAGGTCAACATCCCGTTTCAGATGAACGCAGGCCCCCAATAAAGGTAAGCGCGTATGAGAAAACGCACTCTTCTTCTATCGATTACCGCTGCAGGCGTCGCCGGAGCCGCTGCGTTCGGATGGGTGACGATCCGGCCTGGTTTCAGTGCGCGGGATAACCCGTCTGCGCTAGGGGCTTATCTCGCAAAGACACCACGCAATCTTTCCATTCCTGCGTCCGGGCGGGATGCCAAAAATCCGTTTGCGTCGACCGCTGAAGTTCTCAGCGAGGCGCGCGCCCACTTCGCCGACCATTGCGCCATCTGCCACGGCAATGACGGAAGCGGAAAGACGCAAATCGGCCAGAACCTTTACCCGGGGGCACCTGACATGCGTCTGCCCGAAACACAAAACCTCACGGACGGAGAGATCTACTACGTCATCCACAATGGCATTCGGCTTACTGGAATGCCTGCGTGGGGCACGGAGGAGAAAGACGACGATAGCTGGAAGCTCGTCGTGTTCATACGGCATCTGCCCCACCTCACGCCAGCGGAGGAACGCGAAATGGAAGCGCTCAATCCGAAAGGGCCAGCCGAGAAAGAGGAGGAGCAAGAGGAAGAACAGTTCTTGAATGGTGAGCCCGGCAAGCAAATCCCAAAACAAACATTGCAGCACATCCCTAGTCAGAGTAGGAATCATGGTTGCCCATAACCCCCTCCACGGATCCGGACAAGCGGCTTTCCCGCATCCGGCTCTTACCTCAGGTATTAACACCCAGGCGGCGTCACCGTTCCGTTTTGCCAGAGCACGCCGTGAAAAGCGCTTGCGCAATTGCCCGTTTGGCCAACGACTCCATGTGTGGCGCTCACCACATGGAAAAGGACAAGAGCGCAGCTGAGTGCACCCGAGAGTGCGTGAAGAAAGGCACGAAGTACGCGCTGGGTCGTAGGGAAGAAGATTTACACGCTTGATGGGCACGAGGCTGAACTGGACAAGCTCGCTGGTGAGAGGGCGACGGTGAAGGGCAGCGTGATGGGGGAGATGGTGATGGTTGAGTCTGTTGACGCTGCGAAGAAGATGGCAAAATGACTGGTAGGGGCAAACGACAGGGATTGACGTAGTCAAGCTTCCAGAAAACGACGACATGACGGATTGGCTCGCTAACCCGGGGAACGCATGCGGTTCTGGCGGTCGGCGTTAAGCAATTCCGGGTGGTAGTGTGACGTAGAGCATCAGGTTCGTCCAGTTGAGGAGGAGGTGATGGCTAGGAACCAAGAGCGACAAAAGGGCAGGTCACAACGTGAAGGCGCTCGCTTGTCAAACCGGTTCAGTAGGCGTATGCGCGTGGGCTCAGCGACGGTGATTCTCGTTCTCATCGGACTATTCGCCTGGACAATTGTTCGGCAGCAATCGAAACAAGCCGAGAGCTTGGCCGACCGTCCTTCTCTTCCTCCAACTGAATCTCAGTCCAACAAAGGACACACTGATGTCGATCTCAGCACGGTCGTGAACCAGTTGTTTTCTTCAGTTAGCCCCTCACTCCCCGAAAATGAGTATTTCCCTCAATTTGCCAAAGAGAGGCTCCTGTGGATCGTTACCCAGCGGAAAGCGGGCAAACTATCCGTTATCCTCCTCAAAAACACCGACAACACGAACCTATACTTTGAGGACCTAATGGCCTCTGGAATTGTCGAAGGGAAGCCGATGATCGTGATAGCCGGGCCGAGGTTCTTGGATTTCCTGCTAGAAGGTGGACGGACGTCTCCGCCCTTCACTCAGCGGCAAAGAAACGACTTCGCCCTTGGTCTGGTTCACGAAACGGTTCATTTGGAGAAAGATAACACCGCCAATCCCGCAAACTTTCAAGAGCGCCTTGCCGAAGAACTTCGAGCCTGGCGAAAAGTAGATCTGAATGTCGTGAGGCAATTGCGACGCCTAAATCAACCGATGAATCCCAGGCTTATTGAAGCCGACGATGCTCTTCGTTCGTGTAGCGATGAGGCAGAGTGTGAATCATTACGGGAGATATTGTTTCCAACGGAAAGAACGAGATAAAGCCTGCCCTCAGCGTCTTGGGTGAGCGAATTTTGTTTGCCAAATATCTGGGTGGCCCAGTGACGACGCCCTCAGAAACAGAGGGCGTCGACAAATTGTTGAAATAAATGGGTCGACGAAAAGTCAATCGCGGGTAGTCTCTCTGCTCTTAAATCGCTTTCAGCGGTGTTCAGTTAGGCTTCAGAAGATAGCGTAGTCCCCTTCCTAGAAAATCCGGGTACTGATCTGCTATTAACAAACCGAATCCACGAGATTCGTTTTTCAACGTCTAATGCGCCAGCCCGTTCCGGACTGGGTCTTTGTTTTCATCAGGCAGAAATATCTTTTATCGCGGCGATAAATTTTTGTTTTCAAACTTTTCCTAATCGCTGCCAAACAAATAATGAATTGGACCGCCCTGCCAAACCCATGTAATGTCTCATCACTTCGCGGGCAACTCAAAGACCTGCGGACTGCTCTGACTTGGCCGCGCGGACTTCGCTCACGAATAACTATTCGATTCCGTTTCAGGATACGAGCCAGAAAAATTGAGGGACTCAAAAACACAGAAAAAGGAGCCACATTGAATAACGACACGAGAGGTGCTTTGCGAATAGCCACCGCAATGGTGGGTCTACCGTTCGGAATCGTGCCGCCGATTCACCACGAGAGGAGATCACTTTTTCGCATACGGGGGGCGTGTTTTCTTGTCGTTTTATTTCTGGCATTTGCGGCGTTCCCTTGTTTCGGGCAGCAGAGTCCTGACCCGAACTCTCAGGGTGCGCCGAGTTCCACTCCCGCGGACGGGACATCGACCCCGGCAACACCGGCAGCACCGGCACCTCTGCCCATGCCGTCGATGTCAGGGCCGCTAACAACGGCGATTCCTCACGAGATCGGGAGCTCCGAGACGGTTGGAAAATTGGAGGTTACGGGTATTCTGAGCGGCGTAGGCTGGACGGAAGGAAATCACATTACAGGCGATTCGTCTACGCACTGGGATGTTAGCAATGCTCAGATCTTTGTCCAAAAGACCACCGGATGGTGGCAATTTTATCTGCAGGGCGGTGCCTACAACTTGCCAGCTATCGGAGTACCCTTCCTCTCGACCGCAGACACGGTGAAAAACATCTACGGGCCCTTTCCGCAAGGTTATCTGAAGCTTGTTAAAGGCAATTTCAACGTAGAGGTAGGCGCGTTGCCAACACTGATCGGGGCCGAGTATACATTCAGTTTCGAAAACATGAACATCGAGCGCGGCCTCCTCTGGAATCAGGAAAACGCCGTCAACCGGGGTATACAACTCAATTGGAGCCACAAGAAGCTCAGCACATCATTTAGCTGGAATGATGGCTTTTACTCCAACCGGTACACATGGCTGTGGGGTTCTCTGGCTTACGCTTTCAATTCCTCAAATACGTTGTCGTTTGTGGCAGGCGGGAATGCTGGGGCGTACGCGAAGAACACTCTCGCCACGCCGCTTCTTTTGAACAACGAGGAGATCTATAACCTCCTCTACACTTACAGCCACGGGCATTGGGTGATCAACCCGTACTATCAGTACACCAACGTGCCGAAGAATGCGAGCATAGGAATTCTTCAGGGCGCGCACACGAACGGTGGTGCTCTCCTGGTCACATACAATTTCAAACACGGAGTATCGCTGTCCGCCCGTCCGGAATACATTAAGTCGAGTGGAACCGTCTTAGACCCTAACGCCATCAACTTGTTGTATGGTCCGGGTAGCGGCGCGTTCGCATTCACCGTCACCCCAACCTATCGCAAAGATGCGTTTTTCCTTCGCGGAGACTTCGCTATTGTTCACGCTACCAACTCGACGCCGGGTGCCGTTTTCGGTCCCGCCGGTCTGAACGTTAACCAACCGCGCGGTGTTATTGAGGCTGGCTTTATGTTTTGAAGTGTCGGCAGCGGAACTTGCGGACAAATCCAACCCAAGGTAGTGGGGAGCGGCGACCCCCGGTTTTTCGGGCTGGGGCTCCGCCGCCGTAATCCCCTTCCGTGGGGCCGTTGGTTTTCCTGCCCTGTCGCGCTGGAGTTGAGTCGCGCTCCCAGCTTTTAAATTTGATGGAAAGCTTATGCGGTGCTCGCCAATCTCGTCCTTGCCAAGTTAGGCGTAACATGCGCTTTGATGCCTAAACCAATCGTCACAGGAACGGTGATGAGGGATGTGCTGTCCGTCACAACACTGAGATCGCTCCCGAGAAAGAATACAACGATCAGGGTAACGAGTTTGGCGGTCGGCCCGCAGTTATGATAGGAATGGGTGTTTGACGAACCACAGTCTTTTGGGAAGAATGGGGCTGCCTAAGACGCACATCGAACACTACCTTCGCAAGGACACTAAACAATCGAGGGAGCCACTTGGCACACTCTTTGCAGGCAAAGCCACCTCCAAGGCAAGAGATGGCGTACTGCTAGCTGATTAAGTTGATGCCCGCTGGGTCTTCAACTATAGACCGCGGGTCCGATGCTTTGCCACCCTCCCGCTGCTACCGGTCAGGGAATCAGGGGATGACCTGGGTCTTCCCAAAGCAGGGTTCATTTGACCGTGGCTCTGATATCTCGTGATCTTTCTGCTGCTCACCCGGAGCATCACACCGACACCGACTATACCCGAGCAGTCAGAAGTGGCGACTTCTGTCCGCTTGTCTCCGAAACGCCATAATCCTTCGACATCGGGGAATAGCATTCAATTCAAACACGTAAGGATTGGGAATTTCTCTGCCGCACCAATTGAAGACATATCGCGGATAGCTTCCGGATAGCGTGACTCGGGAGTAGTCCGTTTACTTCTCTGAAGCTCCGGTCAACTTCCGAGTTGCTCGTGATCCGGGTGCAAATCCCAACAAGGTGAGTGGGCCGAGGACTTGTCAATCGGCGCCGTCTATGCCACAGCCCGCCTTTTGCCTTTAGTCACCATTAGCTATGGAGTTCTGTGAATTGTGCAGCTCACCGCTGCGGCAGGCGGTTGGTGATGAAGTCCGATACACGGCCTGCGGCCGGAGGGTCCATATTAGCCAGGATTGCGATTACGTAACCCGGCCCAGGGCAGATTTCCAGATCGCCGTTCATTCCGGGTGCACCACCCCCGTGACCGAAGCATCGTGTGCCGTTGATGGTTTGGTCTCCGAATCCAAAGCCGTAGCGCCCGCGCGGCGTGTCAACTTTGCCTGTGGTTAGAAGCTCGGTGTAATCCGCGTTGAGCAGCTTATGATTCTGCAGAGCGTTCGCAAATCGCAGAAGATCTTCTACAGTGGAGTATCCACCTCCTGCCGAGGTGCCGCGATATGGCAAAGTGTCCGTATTCGGATGCCATTGGCCGCCACCCATTTTTGTGTATCCGATACTCCGATCCTCCACCGCCTGATCTTCTGGTTCCGAACCGCTAGAAGTCATGCCGGCCGGTTGATAGATGTGCTCCCGCACGTAATCGTAATAGCTTTGCCCGCTAACCTTCTCAATCACCAAGCCGAGCAGAACAAAGCCGTAATTGCTGTACTCCCAACGGCTGCCTGGCTCGAATTGTGGGCCGCGATTGCCATAGAGCTTGACGTAATCCTGCAGTGTGCGCAGTTCCAGCCGATGCGCCTCAAATTCTGGGCCGAAGATATCTCCAGTGCCCCCGGTGTGCGTCAATAGCTGCTTGATCGTCACCTTCGTTGCAATGTCCTTATTGGGATAATCCGTCAGGTGCTTCCCTAGCGGATCGTCGAGACCCAGCTTGCCCGCCTGCGCGAGCTGCAAAGTTGCCGTCGCCGTAAACATCTTATTCATTGACCCAATGCGGAACCGCGTTTTGAGGATGTTCGGCGCTTTATGTTCGCGATCGGCCAGACCATACTCCTGGGCAAAAACTGGTTTGCCGTTTTTGGCCACCAGAGCAGAACCGGCGAAACGATCAGCAGCAGCGTCGTCCTCCAGCTTCTTGCGTAGGGCCAGTGTCAGATCACTTTCGCTCATGTGCGGCAGGGGAAACTCCGCGGGGCGTGGAATTGCGCGCAAATCCAGATTGGCAATACGGTGCGGTTCCGCAGCCTCAACCTCAAGAGTGAGTCGCCCGAACTGATCCGAAAGACGTTCTTGCACCAACGCAACCAACTTTGTCGGCGCGGATTCTTCCACTTTTCTGAGTTCAAAGCCGCCCGTCATCTCGCGAAAGCCCAGATCTTGGTCCAGGTTCTGAAGTCTTGATGGGAAGTTCTTTTGTAGGAAATCCCGGTAATTGTCCCGAGCGCCGCGGTTAAAGCTTTCTAGCCAGGCCGCGCATTGGTGCGCGGCAGGCGTATCCGGGAGCTGCGTTTGTGCGGCGCACCTCACCCCCGCACTACTCAGTAGCAGGAAAACCGTAACGAACAGTGAAACGCTGACCTTCCTCATGGTCGCAATCCTCTCTGTGTCAGAAAAGAGTGACAAAGCTAATTTTATCCGGCAAGTCGCCGGGAGAACGCGCGACGTTTGCATTCTTGCATTCTTTGGACCAACGTATCGCTACAGCGTGGTCACTACCCTTTTCATACATTCTCATACATTCCCTTGACGCGGTTTGCGTGGTATCTATACTGAAGTTGTAAGCCAATGTCTATGGAAAATGATCCAAAAACTGCACATACTCCCGCCACCAAGGGCGACCTCGAGAAGCTCGAGGGAAGGATCGTGGGAAAGATGGAACATCTTCTCTCCGAGCAGACCAAGGCTACGGAGCAGCTTCTGGCCGATCAGGCCAATGTCATTCTCGAAGCCGTTGACGAGCTTGTGGAGAAAAAATTGGACACGAAGCTGGGCGAAAAATTTGATCCCGTCATTACGAGACTGGATGCGGTTCTGAAACAATTTGAAGATCACCGTGACGAAGATATAGCCGGCGCCGAACAACTGCGCCGCCACGAAAACCAGCTTGTAAAGCTCGAGGCTCGCGTCGGTACGTTGGAAATAGCCGCGACGAGGGCATAAATAATCTGTTTATGGTCTATGCTCATATATAAGTGCGATATCTGTAAGAAAGAAATTAAGAATCGGCATGAAGAGATCGTGGCTGGGCTTCAGTGGGCTACATACTCTTTCTGTTCTCTCTGCGGCAAGCCGATCATCGCATTTTTCAAGAAGCACAAACTTCTGCCTGCGGCTGCCAAGGATAAGCCGTGAACTGAGTTTTGGATACACAACCCCGAAACAAACAAGAGCCACCGTCCGGTGGCCCTTTCTGTTTTCCAAAGCGCTTTGCCCTCTCCCGAAATTATTCGACCTAGTTACTCTGGCTGAATTCTTGGCCGCAGAACGCTCCAACAGCTTGTTGAAAAACCGGTGGCAGGCGACATCATATCGAAACAATTCTGATTCGTAAGGATCAGTAATCCACATTCGAAAAAGACAGCCCGGCTCCGGCCTACTGGCAGATGCGGTCAAAAGAGGCTTCCATTTCGGCGTCTACCCGGAACCATCCCACGCAGACCTGAGCCGAGCGAATCGAAAGAGTGGGTCCCATGATTATTTCATGCTTTCAATCGATAAGGCGGATAGCCAGTTACTGATGTTTGTTTCCTTTGTGCGGAAAGTGTCTGGCGAAGGCATGCCGGAAGCGATTGAATAAGAAGGACCAGCGAAACCAACTGAAGGAATATTGCTTCCACACACTGGTGGTCCGTCTTTCGATGTTGCTCCAGAAAATTGAAGCGACCGAGACGCAGGCGCGAAATCATCAAGATCCATCGTACACTTCGTACGAATCCAGCCCGAAGGGTTTACAGAATTGCTGGATTGGGGAGTGCGGAGAAATTATCGCGGGACAAAGACCTGGCGGACAGTACTGATTCAAAGGAAACTTTCCTCTTTATTCAGCCAATGGGAACCGACGCTCGTGTTACTGAATGCGGTTCCAAGGTTCTCGCCCCAGATACGAAGAATTGCGACGGTCATCAGAAAGGAAGCCCGGCACCGGAAACTCCCGGTCAGAGTCGTGGATAAACAAAAAGTTAAAAATGCCTTTGGGGTTGGTCAGCAAATTACGAAGTACGAAACCGCATGTCTGCTGGCAGAGCAAATTTCAGCCCTACACTGGCAACTTCCGCCTAAACGGAAAATTTGGGAAAGCGAGCACTATCGCATGAACATCTTCACTGCTGCGGCCTTTGCCATGGCGTATCTCCGTTAGTAGCTGGACGCCTTATTCTGCATTCTGCAACACGTCGGAACGTTCTTCTCATTTCCGAACATCCGCCGGCGTCCCCGAGTTCGCTCCCCCGTATACGATCGCCGTCTAGCACTACACTTAATTGTGTAGCCGGACCTGGCAGCTTTCTGGACGCCGTTCATATCGCGGCCCATCATCGGCACAATCGAGCGCTCCATGACGTGTCGCCAGCCGGTCCTCTTGACCGGCTTTAGGATTTCCGGGGAGGACGCGCTAACCAAGCTTAGGGCCTCAGCGCGTTCGTGCAGGCCAGTTTTTTCTCTTTTTCCTGCTCTTCTTGCAGAGGTCTTCCAGCACGTATTTCAGGGACGCGCACTCCTGAATGACGCCCTCGAGTTTAGGGATGGTCGCCTTCAACTCATTTTCCTCAACCACGCCGTCCGCCAGGGTTTCTGCAACGCTCTCCAGTGCTTCGCCGACCTCCTTGATAAGGTTGGATATCGCAACCAATTGCTTTTCCAGCGTCACATGGGGATCCGGCAGCTTGAACGCCACGCGACCTGCCTGGCTCTCGAGAAAATCAAGGACTTCGCAATTATTGAGAAGAACGCATAGCCGTGGCAGCAGATGCGCGGGCAGCGGCCGCTCTCCTCGAAGCCAGTACATAAGCGAGCGATAGTTAGTCCCCAGCTGTTGGGCGAGTAATCGTTTGTCGTAATCGGTCTTCGCTTCCACGACCCGGCTCAATATTGACGAAATGTCGTTGGCAGGCGCGAAATTCATCAAGGAATGGTCCCTCGCTGTGTTCAAAAACAAAGGTCAATTTGAACAAACAAAGTGTTCATTCTAGCTGAATTGCACAGTGCCCATGACCACTGTACAGTTGCTCCCGCAGCGGTGGATGGACCAATGCGGTTAGGACAAGATGTAAGTTAAGTGAGGTGCTGGGAGCAGCTTTCGGAACTCTATGAAAACAATTGACAAACAGCGTGTCCGGTCGTAGCTTTCAAGGTCACCTTCTTGCTTGTTTCTATAGTTGCTATTTCAACTGACACGCAGGACTGCGTCCCAGGAGGCAGAATGTCGAAGAAGTGGTACAACTACATTGTTTCCGTCGACGATGCGGGCGGCCCCGAGCAAGGCCCCTCGAATATATCGAACGCTCCCGGCGCTGCCAAGAGTGCGGCGCAGACCGTGGCGGAAATCGCATCCGGTATCGCCGCAGAGCCGAAATTTACTACGCCCATCTCCGATCCCACTTTGTTCGAGGAGATCTACAAAGCGGCGGAAATTCCGACCCCGCCGCAGGGCTATTCGATCCTCAAGATTTCACAAATGCTCGAGAGCGAGCACATTCGCAATTTGCCTTCGGACGTGAAGCGGTCTTCGGTATTGGTCGGGCTGGATGCTGCCAACGTGGACATTAAGGAGATCATCCAGGACGCGATTCGGCGTGACCGCGCACTCGACACTTATGAGCGCGTGCAGCAGCGCGCAGCCGAAGAACTGGAAGCGCGTAAGAATAAAGAGAACAGTGAGATTCAGGCGCAGATCGACAAGTACGTCACCGAACAGCGAACGAAAATTCAAAGCAACAACGAAGAGGTCTCGCGGGAGAAGCAACGTTTTACCGGCTGGCGGCTGAAGAAACAGCAGGAAGAAAAGAAGATCGCCGAGGCGGTCGGATATTTTGTTACCGAAAACCCCATTACGACGGGCGATGTAAATGCGCCGCCGCCCCCATCGAACACAGCGCAGCATTCCTGAAGCAGGAGGAATTTATGTGGCAACGGTTGACGCGAGTGGTGCGGTCCTTCGTCGGTTTCTTCATCTCGGTGGCGGAAGACCCGGAGATGATTCTGCAGCAGAATATCCGCGACATGAACGACCAGGTGCCGCGGATGAATGAGAGCATCGCCATGGTGAAGGCCAACGTGACGCTCTTGGAAAGGGAAGAGGCCAAGTACAAGACCGATATGGCCAGCCTGACGGCCAAGGTGAAAGCCGCGATTCAAGCCAATCGCGACGACATCGCCGGCGCCTATGCCGCCCAACTGGAGCAGACCAAGAGCGCTCTGGCCAGAAATCAGGGCCAGCTTGGCGGGGCACGCGCGGCCTTCGAAAAGGCAATGGCCGTGAAACAGGCCTTCATGCGCGAGAAAGACCGGAAGACGCAAGAGGCATTGGGCGCGATCGCCGACTACCGCCGCTCCCAGTGGCAGAAAAAGGTCGCCGATGCGATGGAGCAATTCGAGGTTGCCGGAATCAGCCAGACGCACGATGAAATGGTGCGCAAGATTGAAGAGACGACCGCTGTCAACGAAGCCCGCATGGATATGGCGATGAGCAACGTCGACCAGCAGAAGATCAAGATCGATGACGAAGCCGAGAAACTCCAGGCCAGTGAATTGGTGAAGCAATTCAAGATCGAGATGGGACTGGCGTCACCGCAAGCGGCGGCGCCAGCGAGTGCGGAAAAAACCATTGCGGCAAGGGATCAACAGAGGACTTCTTAGCGGGCGATTCGATCTCGTGCCAACGACGCGCTTCGAACACCAAGACAAACGTAAGCCCATGCGGAGAAACCGGGGAGGAAAAATAGTATGGCCGTGAAGATTGAGAGAGGTGGATGGGTTCTTATTTTCCTGGTTGGTGTGGCCTTGGTCGGCTACAGCCTGAATCGATACGGTGTCGTAGATTTCAGCAAATGGACGGGGAGTGGCAAGAGCACGTCCGGTAGCGGCGCCACGCTGGATGCGACCAAACCGCTTGTGCTGCCCGCATCTTCGACAACCCGAGATGCCGAGGTTAAGGTGCGCGTCAATGTGTGGGTTGGATGCGTCGGCGGATTGGTGGCGAACGGCGGCCTCGATACGCAGCCGGATTCCATCTACGGCAAGAAAGGACTCAAGGTTTCGTTCAAGATCATCGACGATTGGACTGAGGGCGCTTCCGCACTCGCAACCGACAATGTCGATGTGATGCTGACCACTGCGGACGTCTACGCCAAGGACTATGCGCAGTTCAAAGAAAAGGGATTCGGTTCCCACGCGTTTTTGATGGTGGACTGGTCGCGCGGCGCGGACGGCGTCATCGGCAAGCAGGGAATCAACAGCATCGAAGACCTGTCCGGCAAGAAAGTGGCTTTTGCTCCTTACACTCCGTCGCACTTCCTGCTGTGGAATGGACTCAAGACTTCCGGCCTTGGCACCGAACAGCGCAACGAAATCTTCAACCAAGCCGTTCACACGAAGGACGGCATCGAGCCGGCAACCCTTTTCGCCCAGGAAAAAGTCGACGCCGCCGTGGCTTGGGATCCCGATATGAGCGATGCGGTCGGGAAGCGCCCGGGATCGAAGAAGATCTACGATACGAGGATCGCAAACCGGCTCATCGCCGACATTCTGGTGGTGAGCGACAGCTTCTCGGCCCAGCATCCGCAAACTTTGCTGAAGTTCGCTCAGGGCTGGCTCGAAGGCGTCGAGTTCATTAAGACACAACCGGAGCGGGCATACAACCTGATCGGGACGGTCAAGGATTTCAATATCCCCTCCGACCTCGCGAAGACCATGCTCGGCGGCGTGAAGCTGGCGGATTATGCCGATAACCGTTCCTTCATGGGCAGCGCCGGATCGAATGCCGACTATAACAACATCCTTGGCATGGCCCAGGATATGTATCGCGAGCTGCGGATCATTAAACACACGTTCAATCCGGAAGAGAGCCTGGATCGTCGTTACGTGGAGAAGCTGGCGGACAGCTTTTCCATGGCATCGAGCGAAGCGCCGATCGAATACAAAGAGCTTGCAAAGGGCGCAACGCCGATCGCGACGCAACACCGGTCGATTTACTTCGACCCCAACTCTTCGAGCATGAGCCTCGATTCACGCGCCATCGTGGATGAACTCGCCGGCACGATGCGCGCGTACGAGAATACCATCGTCGATATCGACGGCAACACCGACTCGACGGGTGCTCGCGCCTACAACATTCAGCTTTCCCATGCGCGTGCCGATGAGGTCAAGAAATACCTGATGGAAAAATATGGTTTCCCCGCCCAGCGATTGCGGACGGCGGGCAACGGTCCGGACAAACCGATCGACAGCAACACGACGCCGGAAGGACGCGAAAAGAATCGGCGTACGGACATCAAGGTCTACGCGAACCCGTCGAGCTAAAAAACATTTTTTGTCGGAAACCGGTTCTGGGAAGGGCACGGCTTCAGAGGCTGCGGAAAACTCAGGGTTTGACATTGTTTTGAAGGGGCGCGGCTTCAGCCGCGCGGTAACGGCTGAAAAACTCACGATTTGTATCAGGGCATCGCTTTAGCGATGCCGTAAGTACAGCAGAATCAGTTGCGGCTTCAGCCGCTGCGCAACTCTGCAGGCAAGAAAATGAGTTTTTCAGCGCTGTTTAGCCGCCGAGGGTGCGCTGTAGGCCGCTCAAGGCGTTTTTCCGCAGCCTCTTCAGCCGTGCCACCCCGACGCATTAACGATAGGGACTTTATAGCCCCCGAGGGACGTGCCTTCGAGGGCGGAAGAATCTATGAAACACTCTCGAATGACAGCTCGCAGCGAAAGGTCACGATGAGCGATTGGTTCACCATTCGCAAAGAAGTGTCGCCCTGGGTCCGGTGGGCGGCCCCGTTTTTCACTTGGGGCGTCATCGTATTGCTCTGGATCGCTTTGCCTTACTGGCAAGGGCCACATTTTTCGCTGCTACCCCGGCCCCTGGGAGTGGTTCGATCCTTTGGCATGCTGTGGTCGGAATACGATCTGCTCGGAAACGTATTCATGAGCTGGTGGCGGATTGCCCAAGCATTTTTCTGGTGCGCGGTTGTCGCGATTCCGCTGGGCATTATGATGTCCAGTTACCGCTGGCTGTTCGAACTCATCAACCCCGTCGCCGCCCCCATGCGGGCCATGCCGCTCACCGCGTTTCTTCCCGCGTTCATAGCTCTGTTTGGGATCGACGAAACCGAGAAAATTGCATTCCTGTGGTTCGGAATGTTTTTCTACTTGTTGGCGGTGGTCGTCGAAGAGGTGAATCGGGTAGATAACGCCCTGCTCGAAACAGCCTACACACTCGGAGCCAAGCAGCGGCAAGCTTTGTGGCTGGTCTTTCGCGCGTCGTTTCCCGCGATTTTCTCGTCCTTCCGAATCCTCTATGACATCGGCTGGACCTACGTGATCCTGGCCGAGATGTTGAATGCTCGTAAGGGCGTCGGTTACATGGTCGAGGCCGCTCGCAAAGTGCTGGATTTCGATCGCGTGTATGCGGGAATTATCGCCATCGGCATCGCCGCGTTCCTGTTCCGCTTTTTGCTGACGTCTCTGGAAGGCATCCTTTTTCCCTGGCGCAAAGCGAGTTCCGCGCTGGCCGGAGGGGGGGCGGGTGTTCCGAGCGCCACCGCGCACCTGAAAGCGGCCAAACACCGAGCGTAACAATATGGAACCTAAGAAATCGAAAATCACGGTGCGCAATGTCAGCCGCACATTTATTTCTGCGGACGGCGCGAAGGTCGATGCCCTCGAGAACATCAATTTCGAGATTGAGGATGTGTACTCCCGCGAGGGGCGCGACCTTGGCGAGTTCCGCGTTCTGCTCGGGCCGTCTGGATGCGGCAAGTCGACCCTGCTCCGTTTGATCGCCGGATTGGATCGGACCGACGCCGGCGAGGTTCTGATCAATGATCAGCCGGTGCATGGTCCCGGCAAGGACCGTGGCATGGTATTTCAGAAATACACTTCGTTCCCCTGGCTGACGGTGGCTGGTAACATAGCCTACGGGATGAAGATCAATGGTGTCCCGGAAAAGCAGCGCAAGGAGACGGTGGCGCAGTTAGTGCAGGATGTCGGACTCAGCGGTTTTGAGAACGCCTATCCGGAGACGCTCTCGGGAGGTATGCAGCAGCGAGTTGCCATCGCGCGCACCTTGGCGCTCCGCCCCGCGGTCATCCTGATGGATGAGCCTTTTGGCGCGCTCGATGCGCAAACGCGCAGTGAGATGCAGCAACTGCTGCTGAAAGTGTGGGACGAAACTGCTAGCACAATCTTGTTTGTCACGCACGACGTTGAGGAGGCGGTTTACCTGGCCGACAGGATCTTTGTGATGAGTGCGCATCCGGGCACGATGATCGAGGATGTTCAAGTACCATTTGAGCGCCCTCGCGATCTGGGATTAAAAGAACGAAATGAGTTTCACGAGCTGCAGAACTACGTTCTCGGCCGGTTGCGCCGCGCTCCTGGGAACGGACAGGTACGGGTGAGTGTCTAAATGGGTCCTCCCGACTTGCAGGATCAGCCCCGTCCTCAGACTCCGCAACAAGACATCGACTACGTAAGAGTGGCCTTTCGTTCCCAATACAATTTGATTGTAATGGCGGGGGCTGGTGCTTTTGCCCTGCTCAGCGGCACATTTCTGCCCATAATTCTTGGGGCAGGAATGGAGATGATCTACCTGGCCATCGTTCCGCAGAGTTCCCGTTTTCGGAGGTTGATACGGTCCTTGAAGTTCGCCGAGGAACAACGGAAACATCAGGAAAAACTGGACGAGATGCTGAAGAACTTGCCCGCCGAAATGCAGAGCCGCTACGTCCATGCGGCGCAGGTCTGCGCTTCGATCCGCGCCAATTTTGCTCAGTTGTCGAGCGCATCCCAGATCTTTCTGCAGCAGATTGATACCAGCCTTCAGGGATTGCTGACCGGCTACGCCCGTTTGCTACTCGCGGCGGCTCAGCAACAGCAGTACGTGAAGAGCACCGAGCAGGATGGCATCAAACACGAGATTGCGTCCCTGCAGAAGGCGCTGAGCAGCGATCCCCCAAAGGTGCAGGAGATCAACCAGAAGCGCATCGAGATTCTTACCAAGCGGCTGGAAAAGTTCGATACGATTTCAGAAAATCGCAAAGTGGTCGACGCGCAATGTTCCGCCGTTGAGGATGTGCTGATGCTCGTGCGCGATCAATCAGTCACCATGCGGGACCCGCAGCAGGTTACTGAGCGCCTCGACAGCCTTGTGCATGACGTCGAGCAGACGGAGCAAACCGTGCAGCAAGTGGAGGCGATCTTCAGTGGCATGTCGCCCGACATGGACGGATTGATGTCGCTGGACGATGGTTCCACATCCTCGCGGCCAAACCGCGTGCGGATGTCAAACTAATGTCCTCGAATACAACAACGAATACGACAACCTCAGGAAAGTATCTGGACGCGCTCCCGGCGTGGGCGCGCGAACTCTCCGAAAAATACTACTCGCGCTCGTTCGCCCTGTTTGTGCTCTACGGAAATGTGCGCGACCTGGTGCCACTGCGTACTCAGGACGCAACAAAGTTCGTGCCGCTCGACGAATTTCTCTCCGGAGCGCTCTTTGGCCAGCGCGACCTGGTTCTGCACTACGACCGCGGCGGATTGAACTTCGGATCGGCCGATACCCAAGCCGACTTCCGCCGCGCGCTCGAAGGCTACGATAGTTTTCACGGCACCAGCTACTCGCAAGGGGGACTGCCGCGCAATCCAGACGCGGTCTTGAACCTGCTCGACAATTATTTGCGGCTGCGTATCGCTGATGGCAAGAAGATCGGGCTGGTCATTGATTTTGCCGAGACCATCGCTCCGGCAGGCGATATTTCCAGCATGTCCGCGGACGATCGCAATGCCCTGGTCATCCTCAAGCGCTGGGCGCGCAATTCCGCTTTTCTGAACGCAGACGTCACCATCTGCCTCGTGTCGGAAAACCAGATCGAATTGAATCAGGGCATCGTGCAAAACCCGGGCGTTTCTTCGATCGGGATTCCGTTGCCCGATTATGCCGAGCGGCTGGAATTTATCCGAACGCAATTGAAGAATCAGGAACTCCCGGCTGGCTCTGAACTTAACGATGAGACCTTGGCCAAACTGGGCGCTGGTTTGAAGCGGGTTCAGATGCAGAGCCTGATCTCCCATGCCGTTCAGAACCGGCAACCACTCACGCTCAAGTTTCTCTCGGACCGGAAAAGAGATCTGATTGAAGCAGAATCCGGCGGCCTGCTGGAGTTCGTGCAGAGCCGGTTTGATCTGTCGTTTGTGGCCGGCAATGACCAGGCAAAGCGGAAGCTGCAGGATGCCGCCAAGGCAATTCACGCCGGGAACACGGATGTCCTGCCCATGGGCTACATAATCTGTGGGCCGGTGGGTACGGGGAAAACTTTCATTACTACCTGTTTCGCGGGCGAAGTCGGGATTCCCGCCGTCACTCTGAAAAACTTTCGCAGCATGTGGCAGGGGGTTACGGAAGGAAATTTGGAGAGGGTTTTGACCCTGCTCAAAGCAATGAGCCCGATTGCGGTCATCGTAGATGAAGCCGACGCTCAATTAGGCGACCGCTCCAGCTCCGGCGACAGTGGTGTGGGCAATCGCGTGTTTGCCCAGATCGCGCAATTCATGGGGAACACCGAACTGCGCGGCAAGGTGATTTGGTTTCTCCTCACCTGCCATCCTGATCTGTTACCCGTGGATCTGAAGCGGCAGGGCCGTGCGGAAGAGCACATTGCTTTGTTTTATCCAGACACGCAAGAAGAACGCCTGGCGCTTTTGCGCGCCATGCAGCGAAAGGTCGGCATGCAGGCCTTCCCGGAAGACACAGAAAAGTTCTTTCTGGATCGCGCCGGAACCCTGTCGGGAGCCGATATTGAGGCTGTCCTGGTGCGCAGTCACATGCGAAGTAGCCTGCAAAACAAAGCCGCAGTCGACACAGAAGACCTGAAGGCCGCGCTCGAGGATTTCATCCCGCCGTACTACCCGACCGAAATCGACCTACAGAATCTGGTTGCCGTACTGGAATGCACCAGCAAAAGCCTGCTGCCGAAACAATACCGGGATATCGACCGCAGCGAGCTAATCCGACGAACCAACGTACTGCTGGCGTTGTCACGACAGACAGCGGACTAAAATTTGGAGAGACGGTCATCGCCACCAGTGCATCCATTCAGATCACGATTCCATCCATGCGGAAGGCCCTGCGCGTCGGGGTGAAGCGTGGAACAGGTCGTGGTTTTATCGGTGGAGCGTCAGCGACCCAAAAGCTGCGGAAAGCACGCTTCTCTCCGGTGCGATAGAAGTGCAGCAGATAGGCTTGATCGCAGGAGGTGTAATCGGAAAACCAGGGATCAATGTTCGTAATAGCGATCTCATGGAGCATCGCGAGCCCGTAGCGCGCAGCTTCGAGTTCGTAGGCGATGATTGCGGGGATTGACTCTTCACTCACCGGAGGCTGATTCTGTCGGCCAATTTCGAACGAAGAAGCGTCAATATTCCATTGGACGGTGTGCCCGAAAAGATGCACCAACAGAAAGAGGCGCTGTTCCGGAGTGACCTCGTGATCAATATGGATTTCCGATCCGTCGAGATCCCCCGTGAGTGGGTCGGGAATATCCCGAGTCACCACCCGGATTCCGTAGAAACGCTCCAAATGGTCCTGGACTCGCGACGCGTAATCGGCAAACAGGATCTCCATCGCTCAGATGTGCGTGAGCACAGTCCTTTCTTCTCTGTGTTAAAGCCCTTCCATCCTACCGCAGAAAGCGGCGCCCACACCTTGGTCACTCGATGGTCTTCTGGCGATACGACTGGAGGGCGCGGCCCATCATCCCGAGCCCTCCCACAAACAGCGTCAGAAAGGGTCGGCCGAGAGCACGATGTCCTCCCAAGAATTCCAGGTTCCGCTGATCAATAACCGTCGTCTTCGACGACAGCCTTGGCAAGGTCCTGTGGAGCTTCTTGAGCCAGTGACCGATGCCCGCGAAGATTCGGTGCGAATATTTGCCCAGAAATTCTTGCGATAGGATGTTCCGTCCGCGGCCGCACCATCGAGTCGCTGGGTGGGCATAGCGATAACGGGAGCTTCGAAATGCGAGAGAATCCTGAGATCGCACCATTTGGACTAAGTGTGAATCCAGCTTTGAGCCGTACGTGCTGTTACAGGACTTACACGAAAGAGTGACGAGCTTCCCGCCAAGACTTTCTGGAATGATGTGTTCTTCAGTGAGTTCCGGTTCTTCTAGGTACGATTGCATCCTCGGAATACACCTGAAGGCAGAGGGGGCAAAGCACCCTCTTGAAAGAATTTGCAGTCGTTCGCGCAAGATCTTCGGAAAGTTCGGCAAAAATGCAATGTGCTCTTTCTCTAGCCATTGGATACTTCGAGCATCGCTGCGTTGCCTTCTCCCGCGAGAGGGTCTATTGCATGCAGCTATTCTTGGTCAGCGACCGTACATCGAGGGTTTAGGCGACGGTTATGATTACTTTCAGTCTATGTGGCGATTGTTAACCTGGCAATGGAAGAACGAATCAACACCCATGAGCCACGGCTGCAAAGACCTTGGCTCCAAACGGTTGTACCCTTCGAAGGGTTGCGTAGCTCCAACGTTGGTTTAATAAGGCGAGGATAACGGTTGTGACACAGAAATTCACGCATAATCAGAAAATCTTGCGAGAAACATCTTCACGTACTCTTCGAA
>Ga0137393_10000827_pt1 | contig 19251 bp, 25 predicted proteins | sample 15con2h34BmetaG_FD_101396 | JGI IMG/M metagenome (GOLD analysis project Ga0137393, IMG submission 101396) | Vadose zone soil microbial communities from Angelo Coast Range Reserve, California, USA - 15con2h3.4B metaG | ecosystem: Environmental > Terrestrial > Soil > Vadose zone > Saprolite...
TGGACCTCGCGCGAGTTTCGCGTAAACGTGCTCCATAAAGCCGTAGCCGACCATCAAACGGAGCGGGATCGCGTACCAAGCCTCTCGCAGAGAAGGAAACAGGTGGGAGCAGCGGGTAATAAGGTTGTTCATGCAGGATACTCCGCTTGGGGTGCCAAATGGTTACAGGTTCCAAGACAAAAATCGTTGCGCGTACGTCTGAGAGATCCTCATCCGGCTGCGAAGTAAGCGCAGGGTCTTCCATGGCGACAAGATCCGCAAAGCCGACGATCTCGATTCGCTAGCGCTCGTACAGGGTTAGCGACTGGCAGACGTTTTGCGCGTCAGGGAAATAATTGTCCGATGCGCCCGGTCTAATCTCCCGTGACTGACAAATCCACGTCATGCGCAGAGTCTTCTGGATGTAACCTGCGGCACGCGCGGCACGAACTCATGATATGGAGCATGCGTGTCAGAGGTTGAATCCCGCCTGAAAGAGCTGATGTTGCTGAGCCTGGGAGGCGACGGCATGGCATATCGTGAGCTTCTGTCGAAGCTCTCAGTGCGCCTGCGCGCGTACTATCGCAGGCGTTTAGGTCAGGGCTGTTCGGACGCCGAGGATCTCGTGCAGGAAACGCTGATCGCCATTCACGCCCGTCGGGCAACCTTTGATCGAACGCAACTCTTCACGCCCTGGGCCTATGCCATGGCGCGCTATAAGCTCGTCGACTATCTACGGCGCTCAAGGGTGCGCGCCGCCGTGTCGATGGACGATTGCGAGGAATTCTGTGCGATGGACGAGACTGAGCAGGCCGCGGCCTCCCGCGATGTGGATTCCCTTCTGTCCAGATTGCCGAATGCCATGAGCGAGGCTATTCGCCTTACCCGAATCGAGGGGCGCTCGATAGCCGATGCAGCGCAGCGTACGGGAAAATCTGCGGCGGCGACCAAGGTGAGCATTCATCGCGGACTGCTGCGTTTGGCAAGATTGCAAGCGGCAGGGGCACTCGATGCAGACGACTGACCTCATCGACCGTCTTGCTGCGGACCTACACCCGACCTCACCAGGCGCGGCGTGGAAAACTCTTGCCGTCGCGCTATCGGTCGGTTCCGTGGTCGCCCTCGGTGCGGCGTGCGTGTCCTTTGGCAAGGGGAACGACTTCGCGGCCATGTTGCTCACGTCTTCGCTCTGGATGAAGTGGGCGTATGCGCTTGGCGTGAGCGCAGCGGCGCTCAGCCTGTGCGCGCGCTTGGCGCGTCCGGAAGGCGCCCCCGGCGCGCTGCCTTTCCTGCTTGGAGTTCCGCTTCTCATGCTGGGTGCCATCGCGCTCATGGAGGTCGCCGGCCTTCCCGCGGACGAGCGGCGTGCCCTGTGGCTCGGGCGAACGGCAGTGATGTGTCCGTGGACCATTGCGGCACTGGCGATTCCCATTTTCGTCGCCGTGCTGTTGGCCCTTCGCCAACTGGCGCCGACGCGGCCGCGATTGGCGGGCTTCAGCGCGGGTTGTCTAGCCGGCGCCATTGCCGCCGGGTTGTACGCGATTTATTGCAAGGAAACCGCGGCGGCGTTCGTTGTGACTTGGTACACGGCGGGTATTCTCTTGCCAGGTCTAGTTGGAGTTCGCATCGGCTCGCGTGTTCTGCGTTGGTAGAGCCCGCAGCGGCTGAGGCTTTTCGACTCATCCCCGACGTATTAAAGAACCGTCGTTGCCGCTGTCCGCAATATTCGAGGACGATCACCGGTCCATTTCAGGGTAACCACAATTACGAGGAACCTCCGATGAAATCTCTCGCTATTGCTGCGTGGGCGGTTGCACTAACGGCATTCGCGACGCTGTCGCTTTCTGCTGAAATGCCGTTCAACCAGACACAGTTCGATGCGACACGAGCCGCGGGTAAGCCCGTCGCGGTCGTATTCCATGCCGATTGGTGTCCGACTTGCCGTGCTCAAGCGCCAGTGCTGAAGCAATTGCTAGAATCCAAGGAATTGGAGAGCGTTACGGTGTTCGTCGCGAACTTCGACACCGAAAATGCGCTGAAACGATCTCTCCGGGTCACTCAGCAAAGCACGATCGTGGTGTTCAAGGATGGTAAAGAGAGCGCGCGCTCGACGGGAGATACCCAGCCCGACCGTCTGTCGGCGCTCCTACACCACGCCATTTCCTAACCCTTAGGGCTCTGCGATGAACTTCGGTGCAGCCACTTATGGACTCGGCGTGATCGCCGGGGCCTTATCGACACTGTCGCCTTGTGTATTGCCGTTGGTGCCCGTATTGCTCGCCTCCGCGATCAATGCGCACCGCTGGGGGGCTTTGGCGCTGGGAGCGGGATTGGCGCTTTCCTTCACGATCGTCGGCATCTTTCTGGCCACCTTGGGTGCATCGCTCGGTCTCGATCCCGACACGTTTCGGGTCGTGGGCGCCGTGATCCTGACTGTCTTCGGCCTCATTCTGCTGGTTCCAAGATTGCAGGATGTATTTGCGAGCGCCACCGGCGCCCTGAGTAATTCGGGCAATCAGCTGCTCGCGCGCGTGACCGTCGATGGATTCTCGGGCCAGTTCTTGGTAGGGCTCCTCCTGGGTGTCGTCTGGAGCCCCTGTGTCGGACCCACGCTCGGCGCGGCGACCACACTCGCAAGTCAAGGCAAGGGCTTGGGGCAGATTGGCCTACTGATGCTGCTTTTCGGTCTCGGTGCTGCGGCCCCGTTGGTGTTGCTCGGATTCTTGTCGCGTGCCAGCTTGATGAAAGTGCGGGGCCGTCTGTTGAACGCCGGCAAGGTCGGTAAGCAATTGCTGGGCATCGTCATGCTCGTCTTGGGTGTATTCATCGTGACGGGAGTTGATAAACCTGTCGAGGCCTGGATCCTCGATCGGACGCCGAATTGGCTCACGACGGTGACGACGAAGTTCTAAGTCCCGATCCGGGACGATTGGTCCGAGCTCAGGCGTCGACCGGTGCGCGATTAACGAGGTGCTTGCGAGGGCGGAGCTGGAGGAGGGGCTTGCCGCGCTGGTGGAGCGCTTGCCGCAACTTCAAGTTGACGGGTGTCCCCCGACGGTGTTTGGGCACGCTGGAATCCGGCGTGTGGACGCGATGCGGGTCAGTTGGCCGCGGTAGAGCGCGCCGAGCGGCCCCGGCGCCCGCCCAGATCCTGGACGCCGGCCGTTAACGGTTGACAAACTCCCATACTTTCGAGATCACGACCGAACCCTCGCCGACGGACGAGGCCACGCGCTTGACCGAGCCTGCGCGAACATCGCCCACAGCGAACACGCCGGGCAGCGAGGTGGCGAAGGGTGATGCCGCCGATACGGTGCCGGTGATGACGAACCCTTTGTCGTCAAGTTTCACCAGGCCAGAGAGCCACTCGGTGTTCGGCGCGGCACCGACCATGATGAATAGCGCACGCGTGTCCAGGACGCGGCTCGCCCCGGTCTTTACGTCACGAATGGTCAGCGCCTCGAGATGGTCAGCGCCATGCAACGCGCTCACCTCGGCGCCATACTCGATGGTGATCCCGGGGTCGGCTTCTAGCCGGCTGGAGAGGTAGCTCGACATTGAAGCGGCAAGCGACGACCCGCGGACCAGCACGCGCACGCAGCGGGCCGAGCGGCTGAGAAACATCGCGGCCTGTCCTGCCGAGTTGCCGCCGCCGATGATGACCGCTTCTGTTCCCTTGCAATAGCGCGCCTCCATATCGGTCGCGGCATAGTAAATGCCGGCGCCTTCGAAGTCGGCAAGCCGGTCGAGCGGGAGCCGCCGGTACTGCACTCCGGTCGCGACCACCACGGCCTTGGCTCGGACGCGCTGGCCGTTGTCGAAGGTGGCGCAGAAGCTCTCATCCTCGAGCCTCTCGAGGAGCACCACGCGACGCGGCATCGCGAAGCGGGTCCCGAATTTCATCGCCTGCACCTCGCCGCGCCAGACCAGGTCGGCACCGGAGATGCCCGTCGGGAAGCCCATATAGTTCTCGATGCGGCTCGAGGTCCCGGCCTGGCCGCCGATTGCAACGTCCTCCACGACCAGCGCGCAGAGGCCTTCGGCTCCTGCGTAGACCCCCGCAGCCACCCCCGCGGGCCCGCCGCCCACGATCAGCACGTCGAACTTCTCGTCGTTCAGGAAATCGAGATTGAGGCGGAGCAGCCGCGCGACCTTGTCGGGGGTGGGATCGCGCACGACGACGTCGCGCCCGAAGATTACCGCGGGTACGGCCGGAGCGATTGCGCAACTGTGGGCGGTCGCGTCTGCTTCCGGGCTTCGCAGTGGCAACGAACTGTAGGGAATGCGGTTACGGCTCGCAAACTCCGCGATGCGGCGCACGTCGCGGTCCTCATCTTCGCCGATCAGCCGCAGGCTGGCTGCGGGGTCGTCGAGTTGGCGTCGGCGGCGCGCAGAAAACACCGTGATGATGATGTCGGACATTTCTGGGATTTGAGACATCAGCGTCAGCATCGTTTCACGCGGCACCTCGATCACCCGCGTGTCTCGAACCGCGCGCATCGGCACCGACCAGGCACCACCGTTCAGAAAGGAGATTTCCCCCATGAACTGTGTCGGACCGAGCGTGGAGGGAAAATGGCGTTCGTTGGTATAAGGATTCACCACCTCGATCTCGCCTTCCTCGACATAAACGAAGCGATCTATCGGTTCGCCGGGCCGCACAAGCAACGTACCCGCAGGATAAGTCCTGACCTCGCCCGCGGCGCGCAATGCTTCGACGTGAGCCGCTGCCAGCGGAGTGCGCTGCATCTGGCTTAAATCGCCGCCAATCGTTTCCATGTTTTATGCTCGTCCTCTATAGGCTCAGGCTCGGCCAGTCGACTATCTTAGGAGACATTGGCAGACTTTCAAGGCCAGGTCGACTAGCCACCTTCATCTGCCTTGTAGTTGGCGGCATGCGCAAATTGAACGGCGATGCCAGTAGGGGATCTGGCACACTAACGCTGGTAAGCGCAGGGTTCTTGCCTCGCTCTCCGAAGGAAAATTGTCGATGACGAGCTTGAAGACCGATGAGGTATCCCTGCCGCTGGCCGACGTTCGGGTGCTCGAGCTCGCTCGCATCCTCGCGGGCCCCTGGGCGGGACAGCTGCTGGCGGATCTGGGCGCGGACGTGATCAAAGTGGAGCGGCCGATGGAGGGCGATGACACCCGTCAGTGGGGGCCGCCGTTCGTTCGCTCCGCGGCGGGAGATGACCTCAACGCAGCCTACTTCCACAGCTGCAACCGAGGCAAGCGCTCGATCGCCATCGATATGGCCACGACGGAAGGGCAGAGGCAGGTCCGCGTGCTCGCTGCCGATGCCGATGTCCTCATCGAGAATTTCAAGGTGGGCGGGTTGGCGCGCTACGGGCTCGATGCGGAGTCGATGCGGGCCCTCAATCCGAGACTGATCTACTGCTCGATCACGGGATTCGGCCAAACGGGTCCCTACGCACACCGGCCGGGATATGACTTCATCATCCAAGGCATGGGCGGAATGATGTCAATCACCGGTGAACCCGACGGTCCGCCGCAGAAGAGCGGGGTGGCTTATGCAGACATTTTGACGGGCGTCTATTCGGTCGTGGGAATTTTGGCTGCCCTGCAGCAGCGAGAGCGGACCGGGGAGGGCGCGCATGTCGACATGGCGCTGCTCGACACGCAGGTTGGCGTCTTGGGAAATCAGGCACTCAACTGGATGGTGAGCGGCAAGGTGCCGCATCGAATGGGTAACGGCCACGTCAACCTTGTGCCGTACCAAAGCTTCGCGTGTGCCGATGGGGATGTGATCATCGCCGTGGGCAACGACCGGCAATTCGCGCGGTTGTGCCAGGTCCTCGGGCGCGGCTCGCTCGCCAACGACTCGCGCTTTGCAACCAACCCCGCGCGCGTCACCAATCGAGAAGTTCTCATTCCGATGATTGCGGACGCGACGGCCGGCTGGGCGAGCACCGAGTTATATGCCGCACTGGAGACGAACGGAGTCCCCGCCGGACCCGTCAATCGCATCGACCAGGTGTTCGCCGATCCGCAAGTGATTGCGCGGAGAATGCAATTGCGTGTTTCGGACCGCGACGGTCAGTTGCCGGGTCTCGCCGCGCCCATTGTTCTGGACGGAAACCGCATGGGCGCCCGCAAGTCAGCACCAAGACTCGGTGAAGACGTTGGCGCCGGTTGGCGACCGCGGCCCAATTCGAATCAGGCGGCGGGGTAAATCGCGCAATTCACCTCATTGGGGGCTTACTCGTCATATGGTGCAGACCGGATGACGGACTTCGGATCGGGAAAGGGCGCGTCCGGTGCCGCGGCTCGGCAATAGCCATCGAGCCAAGTGCCGAGTTGAGAGAGTGGCTTGCGTTTGCAATGATCGGTCAGCAACTGAGAAAACCGTACTTTGAACCCTAGACGCGGAAACGCCTTGAGGACTTCCGCCGTCGCCGCTTGTGAGATCATGCCCTCGTCGGGGCAACACTGCTAGGTAGCGCGATCGGAGATCGCTCAAGGGCCACGGACGGGCGGCCGGCGGCCAACGCGAGTAGCCCCAACAACACATCGCGCCGGCGTGCTCTGGATGAATGGTTGTCCCACGAATGTATGGTAGTGTTCATGGCTCGTTTGTCAGCCCCGCACAACTTAGCTATTATTCAAACACTACGCGTGGTCGTGAACAGGTTCGCTTCGGCGCGTATCCAGTCAATGAATGTTCTGGCGCCTGGCAAATCCTTGGCGCGGGTGGGACAAACAAGCCAGTAGCTGCGATCGTATTTCACGGCACGGCCGGCGACAACGAGGGTGCCGCCGTGGATCTCGTCGCCAACCAGAGCCCAACGTGCCAGCGCCAAACCATCTCCATGAACCGCCATGCGAACGACCGCGTCCGAATCTTCGAACACGGCGCCGCGAACTCCGCCCGCGTAATGATCGGCGCGGCCGTCAAATAACCAGCCGGTCCACGGCTCGCTGACGCTGTGGAGCAGCGGGTAGCGCTTGAGGTCATCGGCCGTTTTCACGGGACCGTGTTTTGCATACAGGGCAGTCGAGCAAACCGGCAGGAGCCACTCGTCCAATACTTTTTCGGCCCAGAGATTTGGCCAGCCTCCCATGCCGAGTCGAATCGCCAGTTGAAAATCCTCCTTCACGAAGTCGACCATGTCGGCGGAAGTGTGGATGTGAAGGTCGATCTCGGGATGATCGGCGCGGAACCGTGCAATTCTGGGCAACAGCCACAGCTGCAAGAACGAGGGCAATGTTGTGACTCGCAGCGGCCCCGCCAAGCGATCGCCGCGCACGTCATCGACGGCCCGCTCCAATTCCGCAAGTGCGTGCTGGACGCGGGGAAGCAGACTGGCTCCCTCGTTCGTCAAATGCACCTGTCGGCCATTGCGTCGAAACAGACTCCGCGCTAAATACTCTTCGAGCGTGCGAATCTGCAGACTGGCGGCGCTTGCGGTCACTCCGAGCGCGTCTGCCGCGCGGGTAAAGTTCAGATGCTGGGCGACGGATACAAAGACGCGCAAGCTGCCCAACGGCAGCCTGCGCAGTGGTTTGATGGTCACCCGGTCCGAACCGGGTGGAGCGCGTCGGCGTTCTACGCTTTTACGTGTGGCGATGCTGCTGCTCTCCCGGCTACCTCTGCGACGATGCCGCCAACGCCATCGACGATCCTCGGTCGGATGGCCCTGCGTGTACGCGATGGTAGGCTGTAAGAGCCGGCCGATCCACCGAAATGACGGCTCGGTCGATGGAATCCGCCACGCATCGGCGCCAAGCGAGCGAGACCACGCGAGAGCCGGGCAGCTGCGGCTCACCGCAGACGCGCTCCGCCGCATGCCGGATGCGCCGGTAGAGAACGACGGCGCCCGTCGTTTGATCGACATTCAAATCACCGAAATGAACGGTGATTTGGTCTACGTCCCCCGCGGTCGATGCTGCGGGTGCGGCCAGTGCATCGCACTGCCACGCCCCCGCCAGCAACAACAGCGCGGCTTTGATCCAGATACCTGTTCTATTTGACATGCTCGTCTCCTGTTATCAATCCAGCCTCTCAAGTGCTGATGAACAGGATGCGCGGTACCGGGGTCACTGGGGCGCAAAGGCCTCAAGGCGCATTGAGGTTTCCTCAACGGCGTGAGTCGGCCGGTGCGTCGGGCGGGGGAGGCGCCGGGACGCGGAGGCAACGGCTCAGGAGGGGGGCCGCATTCATCGACCCTGACGCCGGAGCCCATCCATTAGAATGTCGATGAGTCGCCGCGCGCTCGCTTCCCAGCCCGCGTCGGGATTTCCATAACTCACTCCGACCAACGCACGCAGCAAGTCCGATGGATCGATATCCTTGCGCACATCGCCGTTTCGGACCGCATCCTTCACGAGCGTAGAGATCGCCCGTGTGATCAGTTCAGCTGGAGTTGCATGAGGCGCGGAAGTACGGCCGACCGCGGCTCCCAGGGAGGGCGCGATCAAGCGCTTGGTAGCGATGTAATTGACGAACAGGTGCATCCACTGATGCAGTGCCTCACCCGCCGGTAAGGTCTCGAGCAGATGTGGCACGGCTTCGACCAGCTGTTCGACTTCGCGTCGATAAACCGCTCCCACGACCGCCTCTCGGCTGGGGAAGTGGCGGTACAGGGTGCCGATGCCGACGCCGGCGCGGCGCGCAATCTCTTCCAGACTCACATTCAGCCCAACTTCCGCGAACCCTGCCTTGGCGGCGTCGATCAATGATTGTCGATTCCGGGCGCTGTCGGCGCGGGGTTTGCGCGCCGGGGGCGTGGCCTTGCGATTCACGTTCAACTGTCCATTCCTGAAGTAGTACTTGCAAAACGGAGGCATCCTCCGTATATTAAGCGGAGGTTCCCTCCACTTCAGATTAAACCATTTTTCATGGTGCAGCGGTAGGGCGATGCAGAAAACACTGAGGATTTTGATCATGACCCATTCTTTTGGAGCCACATCGACGACTGATGAGGTGCTGCGAGGCATGAACTTGAGCGGAAAACGCGTTCTCGTCACCGGTGTTTCCGCGGGGCTTGGCGTCGAGACCGCGCGCGCCTTGGCGGCGCACGGAGCGGAAGTCATCGGCGCCGCGCGCGATATGTCCAAGGCGGAGGCTGCTACCGAGCAGGTCCGCACGCAAGCCGGCAGGGGAGGTTCTCTTCACCTGGTGCAACTCGACCTGGCGTCGCTCGACAGTGTGCGCCGCTGCGCGGACAACCTGCTGGCCGCAGCCAAATCCTTCGACGTGGTCATTGCCAACGCCGGTGTCATGGCGTGCCCCAAGGGCACCACGGTCGATGGCTTTGAGACCCAATTCGGCACCAATCACCTCGGACACTTTGTTTTGGTGAACCGCATCGTTTCGCTGCTGCGCCCGGGTTCGCGGTTCGTGAACCTATCTTCGGCAGGCCACCGATATGCGGATGTCGATCTTGAAGATCCGAACTTCGAACGCTCGCCCTACGCGGAGTTCATTGCCTATGGCCGCTCCAAGACCGCCAATGTGCTGTTTGCGGTCGAGTTCGATCGCCGTCACAAAGCGAGTGGGGTGCGAGCGACGGCGGTACACCCCGGCGCCATTCGAACCGAGCTGAGTCGCCACATAACGCCGGAGGCGATGGCGAAATTGATCGTGGAGATCAATGCCAGTCAGCCCAAGGGCGCTCCCCCGTTCAGCCATAAGAGCGTTCCCCAAGGTGCGGCAACGTCGGTGTGGGCCGCCTGTGTGGCGGATGCTGAGGCGATTGGCGGCCGCTATTGCGAAGACTGTCACGTCGCCGAGGTGGTTACCGTGCCCGGCTTGCGCAGCGGTGTGCGGGCTTACGCCCTCGATCCGCAGCGCGCCCAGGCACTTTGGCAGAAGAGCGAAGAGATGGTCGGGGAACGCTTCAATGTGACTGAACGCGCCAGCCCGATTCGCGGTGAGGAACCCGCGTCGACAACGACGGCAAGATGCGGAGCGTCTTCTTCGAGGCGCGTAGCAAACTAGACAAATCATCCACTGACCCGAGGAGAAAACATGTTTACGTCGACATCAAACACTGATATATCAGAGGCGGGAGCGGCCGACGTGCTCATCCCGCTGATCCGAACCGCGGCGACCATCGGCTTTGCCATTGCACCGTGTTCACTGGGTTTCGTGATCATCGCCGTGTCCGAGCAACTGATTCGCTCGATCATGGTGGGGGATGACCCAGAAGTGCTCGTGAGCGATTTGCAGAATCAGTTTCCCAACGAGACGATCGAGGCCAATGAGAACTACGATGCCGGGCTGGTAGCGAAAGTTGTGGACCTGATTGAACGCCCCGACCAGGCGATGGAGTTGCCTGTCGATAATCGCGGCGTGGACTTACAGATGCGTGTATGGGATGCCTTGCAGAAAGTACTCACCGGACGATTCAAATCCTAAGCCGCGATCATGCCATCTTCTCGAATTTCGGCAAGGCGGGATCGAGGTAGTCCCAAGCGTAACCGCGCGTGCGGTACGTCACCGCCTGCGGCTTGTATCGGCTTGGATCATCGAGGCTGGCGGCATGAATGGTGAACAGATCAGGCATCGCCGCAAACGTTAAATAAACGGGTGACCCGCAGATGGGGCAGAAGCCGCGCGTTTTCGCATCGCCGCTATCGGCGACGATGTTCCATTGCTGAGCTTTGCCCTTGAGCGTCACGTTCAGCTTGCTTGGGAAGGTCAGATACGATCCGTGTCCGGTGCCGCTCTTGCGCTGACAGTCGCGGCATTGGCAGTCGTTCTGGAACAGCGGTTCACCAGAGATTTGATAACGGATGGCGCCGCAGGCGCAGCCGCCGGTATAAGGCTCGCTCAATTCTTTTCTCCAAGTTCGTTCGCGATGGAACCGATGTTTGGCACCACCTTCTTCCAGCCGTCACCCATGCTCTTCAACGCGGAATCGTTCTTCGGTGTGACGAAGCCGGAGTGGACCAGTTGCAGGCGCGTGCCGGTTTCAACTTTGGTAAGGGTCCAGGCGACCACAGTGTTCAGCGGTGAGCCGTAGCCAACGTTGCTTTCATCTCCGCTTTGCCAAGCGTAGGCGAGGCGTTTGTTCGGTATCACCTCCAGCACCTGGCAGTGAATGGTTCCATCCCACGCACCGGCTGGCTTGGTCTGGAACGTGAACTGCTTGCCTTTCACCGGCTCGAACCCGGCGGGCGCCATCAGCCAACGGCTGATGAGATCGCCGGTGGTCAGCGTTTTCCAGATCGTTTCCGGGGCGTGAGGAAAGACCTCGTCCACCACGATCTGTTGTGTATCGGCCTTGAATGCGGCGTTGCTCATGGATCGATCTCTTTCAGGAGACTGCGAAGATTGGTGAAACGCTGCCGCCAGAAGACGCCGTAATGGCTCATCCAACCGACCAGCGGGGCGAGCCCCTTCGGCTCAGCGCGATAAAAAACATTGCGGCCTTCGCGGCGCTCGGCGACCAGGCCAGCCTGCTTCAACGATTTCAGGTGCTGCGAAATGGCGCCCTGCGTCACATCACTCCCGCGCGTCAGCTCCAGCACGGTGATCTCCTCGGACTTGACGACCCGCTCGAATACGGCCCGCCGCGTGGGATCGGCCAGCGTCCTCATGACAGCGTTGATAGGAGCGGCTTGAATCATGGCCATATATTAGTATCGGCTAATGCATTAGTCAATACTAACCTGTAGATCTATGCGCGCCGTCACGGATCTTTATCTGCAAGAGAACGATGCGCCGGGCGCAACCTGACGAATCGGTCACGCGATGATTTGTCATCGCTGCGGTGCTGCTGAACATCCGCTGTCACGCGCAACCCGGCAGTGAGGTTCACGTGCTCAGGGAACAGTTCCCGCGTGCGGCGACTGATCTGGTATTGAATCCCGTAGTTATTTACAGAGAAGAGTTGATACAACAATTTTATGGGTCGGTGGCTATCCTCATAACCGTTATGAATGCGCAGACACTTTATGTCAGCCAGGGACTCGGCATAGTGCGCCTCCGATATCGAGCACCGACGCTCTCGTCCTCTCGCTGGGAGCGCGCAGAAGAGTCTGTTCTCTCGTCCCATTTTAGTCGGTACCGACATCCGGTCCATATGCTGGCGCTCGATGTCTCGAGTGCGGCCAACCAGGACACAATACCATGAGTGATATGCGGAAGACGGTCAGTCCGGTCGATGGGCGGATCTATGTCGAAAGGCCGCTCGAGACCGCGGCCGGCATTGATCGCGCGCTCAATTTAGCGCAACGCGCCCAACCCGCTTGGGGCTCACTGCCGCTGCCGATTCGTTGCGAAATTCTCGGCGACGCAGTCGAGGCCTTCGTCGCCAACGTAACAAGAACATTGCGTCGGTGGAGGTCGCCAGAATAAGCTTCACAGTCGTTGTAGCAACGCAAGGATGATGCGAGCTTGCGCAGGATATAAATACCGTATAATCAATAAGTTGCACGGCAAAATTCGTGTAATAATTGAATAGAGCCCCAGTCGCGACGCCGTCGCGCATCCGTCGATTCAGCGCACTTCACATCCAACGCAACCTGGACAATTCCGGCAAATGATCGAATCGAATTTAGACCCTTGGCCGGTTCAGGCGCTGGAAGCCACCCTTGGGTTGCCGACAGCCCGGACGAATCCGCCCCGCGATTTGCCCCCGTTATGGCATTGGCTGTATTTCCTGCCGACGGCGGCGCGTTCATCCATCGGGCCAGACGGTCATGTGCGCAATCAGGAGTGGGTTGATCCCACGCTGCGTCGCCGGCGCCTGTTCGCTGCGGCTCGTACCGAGTTCTTGCGGCCGTTGCGCATCGGAGTACGGGCGCAGATGACGGAACGGGTGCTCGGACGGCGCGATAAGCACGGCAAAAGCGGCGACTTTCAAGTCGTCACTGCGGAGTATCAATATTTTCAGAACGAGGTGCTGTGCGTGCGCGAGGAGCGCGACATCGTCTATCTTCAAGGCCCGGTTCCGGCGCAACCGGCTCCGAAGGATGAATTCGCGATCAAGACCGCTGCGACGGATTCATGGACGGTCACCTTGACTCCGGATCCGGTGATGCTCATGCGCTTCTCCGCTTTGACGTTCAATGCGCACCTCATCCATTTTGACCAACTCTATACGCAACGCGAGGAAGGTTACCCGGAACGGGTCGTGCATGGGCCTTTGGTCGCTGTGGTATTGACTCGATTACTGGCGCTCAATCAAGTGGATCGATTGGCTCGTTTTGAATTCCGCGCCCGTAGTCCGTTGTACGTGAATCATCCCATTCAGTTCATGGGTAAACCCGAAAGCGACCGCATCGAATTGCGGGCGATCGGAGTGTCCGGGATGCTGGCGATGGAAGCGACCGCGTGGCTTTCCGGCCCTGCTGAGGATTCCGGCACAACGGACTCGTCGCCGAAGAGCGCTCGAGCGCAGTAGCCGGTGGTGTTCATGATGGTTTTCTGTCCATAGCGGGTGGAAATCGCTGGAGGAATGCTCAGTTCATTGCGGCGGATTGAGAACCGTGCGGTTGAGTCAGATACTCATAGAGCGCAACCAGTTCTTCATCATCCAATTTCCCAATGGGACCCCACGGCATTTGCGTGCTCAATCGATGGCCACTGGGATCGGTGCCGGTGCGCATCGTGGCGATGAATTGCGCGGGTTTCCATTCCTCGATGAAGTCAAGGCCCGGTCCCATGGGCCCCAACTGACCGGGTACGCCCCCCGTCAAACTAGCGCCGTGGCATTCGCGGCAATCCAGATACCACGAGATATATTCGCCATACTCCGCGGTGGGACCCTTGGGCGGCGCGGTGATGACACCGGTAAATACTGGTTTGCCGCGCGGGAGCATGCCGGCACCCAGCAATATGACCCCTAACAGACTGAACCGGTCCGGGGGATTCGCGGTTGCCGTTCCGGCGGCGGGCTGAGTGCGGAGGTACGCGATCAGGGCTTTGATATCGTCGTCACTCAATTTGCCTGCGTTAGTGTATGACATGATGGTCAACCAATGTCCCTCGGCGTCGATGCCGTTGCGAATGGCCCGAAAGATTTCGCCGTTTGACCAGCGGCTCAATTGCCCTGCGGGCGTCAGGTTGGAGGACACGAACGAGCCGACGGGGATGGGCAAGTCTTTGCCGATGTCCATGTCGCCCGTGAGGTGACCGGTTTTTGAATGGCAAGCGCTACAGAAACTGCTGTCGATGGCCTGGCCACGCTGAATTTGTGCGGGCGTGCCGGCAATCGTCAGGTTGGGAACGGGCGCGCAGCGGGTGTGCAGCCGAAACAGCCCGACCCCCGTAAGCACACTTAGAAGGGAAAGGGCGGTTGCCAACAGGCCCGCCGAACACACCCCGCTCCATCGTAGCAGGGCATTGTCTGTCCGCCGGGCGCGGATGCCCGCCCACACCAGCAGCGCGGAAGTGACGATCAAAATCACGAGGCTGATGTCGTTGGGCATACTCGTTGTGCAAACTCGACTTGACTGGCGCGGAGGAGGTTAGATCGCGGGAAGGCTAGGAGTCGTGAGTCCAGAACGCACTCTTATACGTACAGGAGCGCATCGCAATGCACCTGCGCTCCGGAGGAGCGGATCCCGCCGTCCGCGCCTCGCCCCTGACTTAGGAGGCAGGTGCCTTTAGAATGTGGTTTTCCCAGCGGAGAACCCAATTCGTGAAAAGCTACGCGCGGGTTAGAGCGCTCGTCATGGCGTGCATGTTGTCGATCCTGATGCCTCACCCGGGAGCGGCGACCTCTGCCGGCGTTGCGCTTCCGTCGCTCGCACCGGTCATCAAAGCGACTTCACCCGCGGTGGTCAACATCGCAACCCGCGGCACGTTGACCGAGCGGGTGGTGGGCAATCCGCTGCGCGAGGATCCTTACTTTCGTCGATTCTTCAACGTGCCCGAGGGCGGAGCGGTGCGGCGGCGCCAGTTCCAGAGCGCCGGCTCGGGCGTGATCGTGGACGCCAAGAAAGGCTACATCGTCACCAACCGCCACGTCATCGAGAATGCGAGCGAGATCACGGTGACACTGCTCGACAACCGGCACTTTCAAGCGACGGTGGTCGGCAGCGATGAAGGCACCGACATCGCAGTGCTCAAGGCCGTCGAACCGCATTTGACGGAGATGCCGCTCGGCGACTCATCGCACCTCGAGGTCGGCGACTGGGTCGTGGCCATCGGCAATCCCTTCGGCCTGAAGCACACGGTAACGGCCGGGATCATCAGCGCGCTCGGCCGTACCGGCATACATCCGCACGGCTATGAGGACTTCATCCAAACGGATGCCTCCATCAACCCCGGCAATTCCGGCGGAGCGCTGGTGAACTTGAATGGCGAACTGATCGGCATCAACTCCGCGATTCTATCCAAGGACGGCGGCAATATCGGCATCGGCTTCGCCATCCCGGTCAATATGGTCAAGGCGGTCATGGAGCAGCTCATCACTTACGGCGAAGTGAAACGCGGGCTCGTCGGCATCAAGCTGCGCGACGTGACGCCGGAAGCGGCCGAGTCCCTGCAGTTGGTCAATGCGCGCGGCGTCGAGATCTCTGAGGTCGCGCCCGGCTCCGCGGCCGATCACGCGGGCATCAAAGTGGGCGACGTGGTGGTTTCAATGAACGGCGTGCCGCTCGAGAGCGCCGCGCAGCTGCGCAACGGGCTTGCGCTGCTGCGCGTCGGTCAGAGCGTCGATATGCATCTTTTGCGCAATGGCGCGGAGCGCAGCGTGACTCTGACGATCAACCCGCCGAGTTCCCTGAATCGGCCCTGATGAACCACAGGTAGCTGTTTCGTCGGTATAGCGCCGATCAGTCGAATCGGGCCACGAGGTCCAGGGGCGGCGGAGTAGGCGGGTGGTCCGTTAAGTATTCCTTAACACACTGTCAGGCATTGCGTTTGTTGTACCGGGGCGGGCAGTGCAACCTAATCAGCGTTCGATCGATTCAATCAACCGAGAACGCTCATGACACACGAAATCTTTGCCGCCCGCTTTGCACAGGCGCTTCTTGCCGTCATCGCCACGGTCGCTTCTGTCCTTGTTGTCCAATTGGCGCTGACCGTCTAGCTCCAAATACGGGGGGCCTGCGAGCTCACGTGAGTTCGAAGAATATTTCGCTTGGACGGTGTCGATTCCTAGCCTCTGTGTTCGTCTTTAAGGTAGTCAACGAGAATTGAGCGAGCTGAACCATGATCTCCACCACGGAATCCACGTCGACCTTCAATGCCGGGCTGGGAGCCAACTGCAGCCGCCATCCGCGGTGTATGCCGGGGCCGCGCAAAGTGCGCGCCTTTGTGGCTGCCATTGTTCCGAAGCTACGGGATCTCGCGCCCTATGCGCTGATGGAACTCGTTCTGCCGGGCGGCTCGGTGATGGCGCTTCTACTGTGGCTCTATCGCCGGCAGAAAAAAAGTTCCACAGAACAGATCGATGCGCTCCCGATCGGCTAGCGCTGTCAAGAGACGACCTTCTATACGTATATTCCCTGACTTACGCTGCCGGCGAGATCCGGCTACATTTGCGCAGACTCAGTTACGCCGGGACAGGCCCCATGGCCGCAGAAACTTGCCAGATTCAAAGGAGGCGTCCGCCGTTGAGCGCGGATGCGTGAACTCATGGAAGACGCCGAAATCGATCGCTTGCGAAAGGCCATTTGCCGCTCCTACAATAGTTCTCCGCACAAGAAAATGTATTGGCTGGCGTTGCTCGATGTGCGCGTGGCAGCGGAGAGAGCGGGGCAGTGCAGGGCACGGACACCGTCGAAGGGCGCGCGCGTCGAGTGTGACGGGAATGTGAATGTGACGTGACGCGGGTGCGCACGGCAGCGATTCAAGCAAAGGACTTCCCGATAAGTTACAGTCGCTCTCGAACGACTGTTTCGCATGTCCAGTCGGATCTCCAAACACCAACGGCGCTGGGCATAGCGCCGTGCCGACGCACCATGATGTCAACTCAGCGCCTTTTGCTTTGGCTCGGGGTCATAGTTCTTCCCATGCCCGCGATGGGAGACACCGTGGCCGGGCCCACGGGACTGCAGAGCGACGTCGTGTTCTCAGATTACTCTCCGTTGTCGACCAGCGCGGAATTGCTGCATCGTCTCCTAAGTCCATTGAACGCGGTGCAGGCGCGCAAGACGTTGGCGCACTCGGCCGTGGCGCTGCGCGATCAACCGATCGACCTGGCCCGGGAGCGATTTACCGTCTATGTTCCTCCGCATCCTCCAACCGGGGGTTATGGTCTGTTGGTGTTCGTACCGCCGTGGGAGAACGCGATGCTGCCGCGGGGCTGGGCCGCGATACTGGATCGCCACGGTGTGATTTTCGTCAGTGCCGCGAACTCGGGCAACGCGGCGAATATTCTTGATCGCCGTGATCCCTTGGCATTGCTGGCCGCGCATAACATCATGCAGCGCTTTCGAGTGGACCCGGAGCGCATATACATAGGCGGGTATTCCGGCGGTTCGCGGGTGGCGCTGCGTCTCGCGCTGGGGTTTCCGGACCTCTTTCGAGGGGCATTCCTCAACGCGGGAAGCGATCCCATCGGTGACGCGCCGCTGCCGCTGCCGCCGCCCGAATTATTTTCGCGCTTTCAGGAAACGACGCGCATCGTGTATATCAGCGGTCAAAATGATGCTGTCGACGTCGACAAGGACGCCGCCAGCACCCGGTCCCTGCTCGAGTGGTGCGTGTTTGATCGGTATGCCGAGCGGACGCCGTGGACGGGCCATGAAGTGGCGGGCCCTGCCGTCCTTGGCCGAGCGCTCGATATGCTCGACAAACATGCCTTACCTAATTTGGCGAGGTTGAACAATTGCCGTCTGCGCCTCAATCAGGAATTGGGAAAGCAGATGGATCAAGCAAGCGACCTTCTTGACGCCGGCAACGTCGACGGGGCACGGCGATTGCTCAATAAGATAGATGCGCGCTATGGCGGTCTAGCCGCGCCGCGAAGTGTGGACCTCGCGGCGCGGATCGATGGGACGGATTGACCACCCCCATGCAGGTTTCCGGGACCGGCCCTAGAAGCTCGCACTCACCCGGACGTACCAGAACGCACCGTTGAAACCGAAGGGACCGCCGGTACGTGGATACCGCTCACCATCCGATTCGCCGCCGGTTTGGGGATAGATCTTGCTTGCGGCGGTGTTGGCGATGGGGTCAGGAAAGGCGTTGAAAATATTGCGTCCCCCGACGGCCACGGTGAAGTTCTTGAACACCTGGTAGGACAGATCCAGATCCGTGGTCCATTTGGAGGAGAACAGCTGGCCGGGATAGTCGTTCTCGTCCCGGTACGTACCGTACCAATTCTCGTGTCCGGCGACCCTAAACGGGCCCAGGGCATAGTTCAAATTCAGGTTGGCGCGACGGTTAGGGGCATAGTGTTCTATGTCGTCGATCCGCGCCTGAGTGATAACCGTCGGGTCATATTTCGTGACGTGGCTGATATTGTAGTTAAATGCAAGAGCCGTTTCCAAGCGGCCTGCGGCGCCCAGTTGGAAGGGATAACTGGCCACCAGGTCCGCTCCCTTGGTCTTGGTGTCGAAGCCGTTAGTGAAGTACTACACGGTGCCGCCTGGACCGACGTAGGCCAAGGCCGCGAGCTTGGCGATGTCTGCCGGCGTCACGTTGAAAGTCTGTGATATACCGATCCGGTGCCGCACGTCGATGCTGTACCCGTCGAGGGTCAGCAGCATGTCCTGGATCGGGGTCAAGACGATGCCGGCGCTCAGATTAGTGGATTCTTCGGGCCTCAGTGCTTTTGCACCATAGTACTTGGCGGCCGCACTGGTCACCGGGTAGGTGCCGATCTGCACTTGGGTGGTGGTACCGGGTAAGAAGGTCGTGCTCAGGGTCTCGACGCTCGACTGGCCCGGCGTGGGCGCATGGAATCCTGTGCTGACCGTGCTGCGCAGGGCGAGCCAATCAGTGGCTTTGAAGCGAACCTGAAATTTTCCGAGTGTGGTCGAGCCGAACGACGCGTAATGTTCGAATCGCCCCGCGATGCCCATCGTCAGATTCGGGATGACGTCGGCCTCGACATCCAGGTATCCGGCATAGCTGACCTGCGATGCGTCGACCGCGGTCGAGATGCCGCCGTAGCCGTTCGATGCCGTTGACTGCGTGGCGGTGACCGGGACCAGTTTGCCCGTTTTCGGATCGGGGGCGAGGGTGCGTGTGCACACGCCCGCAATGCTGCAAGTATAGAGTGGCTGGGAAGTATACGGGCCAGCGGCGTACGAAGCCTGATCTCCCAGGAGCTGCTGATAGTTCTCGTCACGCCATTCGAGCCCGCCTGCCAGGGATATGGGACTCGCCAGCCAGCCAACCGCCCA